>Ga0307513_10000015_pt1 | contig 296183 bp, 277 predicted proteins | sample 15_EM_MG_FD_202174 | JGI IMG/M metagenome (GOLD analysis project Ga0307513, IMG submission 202174) | Populus trichocarpa ectomycorrhiza microbial communities from riparian zone in the Pacific Northwest, United States - 15_EM | ecosystem: Host-associated > Plants > Roots > Unclassified...
TTGCTGCGTCCTGCTGGCCGGGGGTTGCCCGGCGGCAACTCACTTTTCTTTTGCTTCGCCAAAAGTAAAGTAAGCAAAAGAAAAGGCGACCCTACTTGCTGCGTCCCTTCGCTTCGCTGCGGGCAACCTGCGGTGCTCGGTCCAGCCGGGGTCTCATGCAAACTCGCTTCGCTCAGACATGCATGAGCCCTGATCCGTCTGGCCCTGTGCTCCTCGGCGCATCCAGAAGGGGTGGGGACAAGGAAAACCAAACAGCCGAAGACAGAACCCCGAATACATGAAGAAACAAGGACTCGCCACGGCGAGTCCTTGTTGGTATTAGATTTGGTATTTCAGTATTTGGTCCCCGCTCCCGATTGGCCCTTGTGGATGCGCCGAGGAGCGGAGGTCTAGACGGATCAGGGCAAAAACTTGTTTGAGCCGCAGGCGAGTTGTTTTTGACCCCGGCTGGGCCGAGCACCGCAGGCTGCCCGTAGCGAAGCGTAGGGACGCAGGAACCAGGGTCGCCTTTTTTTGCTTACTTTCTTTGGCGAAGCAAAAAAAGTGAGTCGCATGCCGGGCGACTCCCGGCCAGCAGCCCTCAGCAGAGAGTGCAAAGCCGGAGCAAGACCGGTCTCATGACTTCAAGGCGCACCAAAACCAAACCGCTGGAACACCTCCTGAGCTTCAGACGTCAGCAGGTAGGCGGCAAATTGCCCCGCGGCTGCATCACCGCTGCGAGCAGTCAGGCCATAGGCGGCGCTGACTTGCAAAGCAGGCGGCATCTGCACCACATTCATGCGCGGCAGGTCTTTGCGAACCGCCACCGCATTGGTGCAGTAGGTCAGAAACAGGTCGGCGCGGCCTTCGCTGATCAACCACTCATAGACGCCCCGGCCCGGTGGAGGCTGAGGCGCTTCGGGCGAGCCGGTGAGTTTGAGGGCCCTGGCGTCCAGCGCCGCATAGGCGCCAGGCTTGAGTACCTCGGCCTTGCGGAACACTTCCCACGCATAGTCGCCCGACGGATCCGCCTTGGGTGTGGAGGTGCCGAGTTTGACGGCGGGGTCCAGCATCAGGTCGAGCAACTTGCCGGGTTCGGCATTGAGCTGCGGCACTGCGAGCGCGCACAACTGGTTGCGCACAAACAGCGTGGGCTGCGCCCATATGCTGCCCGCCGCAGCATGCAGGCGCTGCGGATGCTGCGTGTCGGCCGATGCGAACACCTGTGCCGGCTCGCCCTTCTCAATACGTTCGCGCAGCAGGCCAGAGGCGCCAAAGGTCAGCTGGGTTTTCACGCCCGTGCGGGTTTCGTAGGCGCGCGCTGCTTCGGTGAGTGCCTCGCGCAGGCTGCCCGCCGCGTAAACGCGTAGCGGCTCGCCCGAAGAAGGAGTCGTCGGCGACTGGGCATGCGCCATATTCAGGCCTCCTGAAAAAACACCAGCCAGGAGCAGCGCCTGCAGCATGTACAAGACCTTGTGCTTTGACTTGATGGTCATGACAGGTTCCCGGTGGTTAGTTGGTTATTTCGTGGCGTTTGGGAAGAAGAGTTGTTCGCCGCCAATCTTGTAGCCGGCAATCACGTTCTGGCCTGCAGGCGAAATCACCCAGTCCACAAACTTCTGCGCTTCCACCACTTTGGTCTGCGGGTGCTTGGCGGGGTTGACCACCATCACGCCGTATTGGTTAAACAGCTTGGTGTCGCCTTCGACCAGCACGGCCAGGTCGCCGCGATTCTTGAACGAGAGCCAGGTGCCGCGGTCGGCCAGTACATAGCCGCCGCTGCTGGCGGCAATATTGAGGGCCGGGCCCATGCCGCAGCCGCAGGCTTTGTAGTTGGCGAATGCGGGCTTGTCGGCCGGCGTTTCAATGCCTGCGGCTTTCCAGTAGCGAAGCTCGGCGGCATGCGTGCCGCTCTTGTCGCCGCGCGAGACGAAGTTGGCATTGGCGGCATTGACTTTTTTCAGGGCTTCGACGATGTCCTTGCCTTTGGCTTTGGCCGGGTCGGCTGCGGGGCCGATCAGCACGAAGTCGTTGTACATGACAGGAAAACGCTTGATGACAAAACCTTCGGCCACGACCTTTTCTTCGGCGACCTGGTCGTGCACAAACAGCACGTCGGCGTCGCCCCGGCGGCCCATGTCGATGGCCTGGCCGGTGCCGACCGCCACCACCTTGATGTCGATGCCGGAGGCCTTTTTGAACTCGGGTAGCAGGTAGCCAAAGAGCCCCGACTGCTCGGTCGAAGTGGTTGACGCCATCACGATCGGGTTGGTCTGCGCTATCGAAAAAGTAGCGAATAGTGCAATAGGGATAAGGGCTAGAGCCCTGATTGACTTCAAAGTACTCGACGCCGTGTTCAAGCTGTTCAGGTTGTTCATGCAAGCTCTCCTTTTAAAAATGCCTCGGCTGCCGCGGGAATGGGGCCGTTGAAAAAATCCGCCGTCGGCATGTCAGCCAGCAGCCGGCCCTGCTCGAGGTAAATCACGCGGCCGGCCAGGCGCTTGACCTGGCCGAGGTTATGGCTGCTGAAGATCAGCGTCATGCCGGCGTCCGCAAATTCAGCCATGAGGCGCTCGACTTCGCGCTTGGCGGTCGGATCCAGGCTGGACGTGGGCTCGTCAAGCAGCAGCACCTGCGGCTTGAGCGCCCAGGCCCGGGCCAGCGCCACCCGCTGCTGTTGACCGCCCGACAAGGCCTTGGCATTGCGCGTGGCCAGGCCTTCCAGCCCCACGCGTTCCAGCGCGGCAAGCGCGTTGGCCTTGGCGTCCGGCCAGCGCACGCCGCCCAGCCAAAGGCCCAGGGCCACGTTGTTGAGCACACTGGTTCGCAGCATGTAGGGCCGCTGAAACAGCATGGCCTGCCGTGCCTGCACGTCACGCTGGAAGCTGCCGGCCACGGGCCTGACCAGGCCGTTGAGGGTTCGCAGCAAGGTGCTTTTACCGCTGCCGTTGGAGCCCACCAGCGCCAGCCTTTCGCCGGCCTTGATGCGCAGGGAACAGTCGCTGAGGGCGTGCACCTGGCCAAAGTGCACGCTGATGGCGTGCAGGTTAAAGACTTGCGTCATGCCTGCCCTCCCTGCGCGGCCAGGCTGGAGGCCATGTCGGGAACACGGTCGTCAAATCGTTCACGCCAGCGCCGCACCAGCGCGATCAGGATGTTCAGCAGCAACACCACGCCCAGCAGCACGATGCCCAGGGCCAGCGCCAGCGGCAAATCACCCTTGCTGGTTTCCAGCGCGATCGAGGTGGTCATCACGCGCGTGAAGCCGTCGATGTTGCCGCCCACCACCATCACCGCGCCGACTTCTGAAATGGCGCGGCCGAAAGCGGCAATCAGCACTGTCAGCAAAGCGTAGCGCTCGTCCCACAAAAGGATCAGGCCGCGCACGAAGCGGCCCGCGCCCAGCGACTGGAACTGCTCGCCATGGGAACGGTCGGCATCTTCTATGGTCTGGCGCACCAGCGCCGTGACGACTGGCAGCACCAGCACGGCTTGCGCCAGCACCATGGCCTTGAAGGAAAACAGCCAGCCCAGAAAACCCAGCGGCCCGGAGCGCGACAGCAGCAGGTAGACCACCAGGCCGACCACGACCGACGGCAGGGCCAGCGCCGTATTGAGCACGGCCAGCACCGCGCCGCGGCCGCGAAAGCGTGACACACCCAGCCAGGCGCCCAACAGCAAGCCGCCGCTGCAGGCGATCAGGCAGGCCGAGGCGCTGACGGCCAGCGACCGGGCAACGATGCTGGCCAGCATGGGGTCGAGCGAGGTGAGGAGGGTGAGGGCCGTGGCGGCGCTGTCTGAAAAGGTATTCATGTCGGGAGATCTGCAGCACTCTAGCGTAGGGCCTAAGTCCTTGATTTACATTGGGAATCATCGCTATGAAAGAGTTTGCATAGGTTGGTGAACCCACCCTGCGCATCACCTCCCTGGCCCATTTGCGTCGACCGATGCACTCATAATCTGTGCACTTACCGTTTGCCATGCACAAAGTCGAACTCTCTTACCTGCTCACGCCACAGCGCGGAAAAAACGCCCTGATACGCAACCCGCTGATGGACTTGCTCCATGCCGTGCGCGAGCATGGCTCCATCTCCAAAGCGGCCAAGGCGCTTGAGCTGTCGTACCGGCACGTGTGGGGCGCGCTCAAAGGCTGGGAGCAGACGCTGGGGCGAACATTAATTGTCTGGGACAAGGGCCAACGCGCACGCCTCACCGAATTCGGCGAGAAGCTGCTCTGGGCCGAACGGCAGGCGCAAGCCCGGCTGGCGCCGCAAATCGAGGCCCTGCGCGGCGACATCGAACGTGCTTTTTCCACCGCCTTTGACGACAACGCCCACGTGCTCACGCTATACGCCAGCCATGACGCGGCGCTCTCGGCCCTGCGTGACCAGGCCAGCCCGCGCGGGTTGCACCTGGACATCCGCTTCATGGGCAGCGTCGACGCCATCGCGGCCCTGAACGCGGGGCGTTGCATGATGGCCGGCTTTCACACGCTGGACCAGCCCGGCAGCCACTCGATCACCGCACAGACTTACCGCAACCTGCTCAAGCCCGGGCTGCACAAGCTGATCGGCTTCGCCCATCGCACGCAGGGCCTGATCGTCGCCAAAAACAATCCGAAGGGCATTGCCGGCGTCGCCGACCTCGCAAAGCCCGGGGTGCGCTATGTGAACCGGGCCGAGGGCACCGGCACACGCGTGTTGCTGGACGAACTGATGGCCGGGGCCGGCATTGCCGCCTCAGGCATTCACGGCTACCAAAGCCAGGAGCCGTCCCATGCGGCGGTGGCACAAGCCATTGCCAGCAATGCGGCGGATGCGGGCCTCGGCATTGAAGCGGCGGCCCGCGAAAAGGGCCTGGGCTTCATCCCCCTGGCGCAAGAGCGCTACCACCTGGTGTGCCTGAAGTCCGAATTGCCTACGCCGCAGGTGCAGGCGCTGCTCAAAGAGCTGCAAAGCCGTGAGTGGCAAACCACGCTGGAAGGGTTGCCCGGCTACAGCGGGAACCTGGCACAAAGCGGCAAGGTGCTGTCCTTGCGCGCCACCCTGCCCTGGTGGACATACCGCAAGGAAAAACCCGGTAAAAACCTGTCCTAGCCCATACAGGACATAGACAAGCAGCTATATTTTCTATAGCACACGGGATCGAAATCCGCAAAACGCGCCGCGAACGGGGCGCTGCACTGCAGGGCACCAGGATTCATTCCGTTTCGATTAATTGCCTTGAATCTCCGGGACAAAGATAGACTCGGGAAGCCTCATCGCGCCAAGCCTGGGCGTTAGCTGAGACTTTCGTTTGTGTTTTGCGCTTCTTCGCCTCCTCACACATTCATCCGATCCCTGATTCACGTACCCACCCTATGCAAGCACATGACCTGGATTCCTCCCCTGCAGAACTGGACCTGACGCTGCTGGACCTTGGACCGCTGGCCTGGGTGCTGGACGAGTTGAAAAACTCGCTGGAGAGCGCGTCCAAGGCACTTCGGCGTTTTGTGCGTGAGGCCGAAACCGTCAGCAACTCGGACCTGGCGGCCCTGGACGCGGGCCAGTTGCGCACCGCCCGCCAGCAACTGCACCAGTCGCTGGGCGCCCTTGAAATGGTCGGCATGAACGCGCCCGCGCTGATGCTGCGCGCCATGGAATCGGCCGTGCAGCAGTTCATCCAGTCGCCCGCGCTGTGCACGCAGGACGCCGCCACCAAGATAGAGCTGGCCGGTTTTTCCCTGACCCACTACCTTGAAGACGTGCTGGCGGGCAAGCCCGTCTCGGCGGTGTCCCTCTTTCCGCAATATCGCGACATCCAGGACCTGGTCGGGGCCGACCGCATTCATCCGGCCGACCTGTGGGCCTTTGAATGGCGCTGGATAGAGCCGGCAGTCACCCAGGCAGTCGATGCCAGGCCTTACGGTGACGACGCGAGGCAGTTGCTCGACCGGCTCATGCTTAACCTGATCCGCACGGGCGCCCCTGAAACAGCGCGCAGCCTCAGCGATGTCTGCCTCGGTTTTGCCGCGGCGCAGGAAGGTGTCGAGCCCCGGACATTCTGGAAAATAGCCGCGGGCTTTTTTGAGGCGCTGGCCCAGGGCCTCCTGAAGGTCGACTTGTATGTGAAGCGGGCCACCTTGCGCATCCTGCTTCAATATGTGTGGCTGGTCCGGGGCACGGAGGCCTCGGCCCGGCTTGCGCAGGATTTGCTCTTCCTGTGCTCGCAGGCGAAAGTGATGCGATCGGCCGACGCACCGGTGCTGTCTGCGGTGCGCGCCGCCTACGGTCTGTCACGCGTCAAGCCCGTTGACTATGAGTCGGTCAGGTTCGGCCGCTTCGCCCCGGCGCTGATCGCGCAGGCCCGCAAGCGGATTGCCGCGGCCAGGGAGGGCTGGTCGTACGCTACCGCCGGGGATCTGGGCAAACTCAAATCGCTGAAAGACCAGTTCAGCCTGGTGTCGGATTCGCTCGTGAAACTGCACCCGCCGAGCGAGGCGATGGCGCGCGCGCTGTCACGGGTCATCGAGACGACGGTGGCCTCCGGCAAGGCGCCTGCGCCTGAACTGGCGCTGGAGGTCGCGGCATCCGTGCTCTATCTGGAAGCCGTGTTCGACGATTTCGACCCCAACGACCCGGACCTCTGGACCCGCACGGCCAGGCTCGCGGAACGGCTCCAGAGCGCCCAGGCCGGCGGGCAGCCGCAAGCGCTCGAATCCTGGATGGAGCAGCTCTACCAAAACGTCAACGACAAACAGACCATGATCAGCGTGGTGGACGAGTTGCGCGTGTCCCTGAGCGAGCTGGAAAGGTCGCTGGACGATTTCTTTCGCGCGCCCCAGGACAAAAAAGTCCTGGCCGTGGTGCCCGCCCAGCTGGCACGGATGCAGGGCGTGCTGTCCATGCTCGAGCTGGATCAGGCCGCCCTGGCGGTGATGCACATGCGCGAGCTGGTCGAACAAATGCTCGAGCAGGACATCGACGAGCAGCAGGCCCGTGTTGCCGGCATGTTTGACCGGCTGGGCAACAACCTGGGCGCTCTAAGCTTTCTGATCGACATGCTCAACTACCAGCCCCGGCTGGCAAAGCGCCTGTTTGTCTATGACGCGCTCAAGGGCGAGCTCAAGGCAGACAGGGATATCGAAGCCAAACGCAAATAGCCCGCCGCCGCCCGACCCGCCTTGGTGGGCCGGCGCCAAAAGTTCTTGCTTTAAACGGGCTCTAGCCCAGACGGGGCATTGACAAGCCGCTATGTTTTTTATAGCGCACAGGAGCGGAACCCGCAAAACATATCATCCCGCTCCGGCAACTGGAAGTTACGGTGCTTAGGCGTTTTCATGCGTGAACGCGTCGCCACCGAGGCGCCGCGAAGCACCTTGTGCGTGCCAAACCAGGGCTGCGAACAAGCTTGCCAGGGTTCAGGTGCAAAGCCCGGATAGGGCCGGAAGGTGGTCCCTATCCACTCCCACACATCGCCCCAGTAAAAACCGCGGTGCGCGGCCGCATGGGCAGCGAGCTCCCACTCGACTTCAGCGGGAAGCCGGCGCCCGGCCCAGCGGCACCACGCATCAGCCTCCCACCAGCTCACATGCATGACCGGCTGGCTGGGCTGCATGCGGCGAGGCACACCGAAGCGGTTCTGGATGACCGCGCCGCTGGAGATGCCGATCTGGTCGACATAGCGCGGCCCGCGCCTTCCCTCGGCTGTCGTCAGGCTTTGCAGCCAGCGCCAGCCGTCGGGATGCCAGAGTTCCTCGCGGTCATAACCGCCGTCACCGACAAATTCCACATACTGCGCCCAGCTGACAGGCTGTGCGTCGATTTCAAATTCGGGCACGCTGACCGCATGCGCCGGCTTCTCGTTGTCGAAGGAAAAACCGGAGCCGGAGCCGGGGCCTCGCGCGCTGCCCAATTGCCATACGGTGGCGGGAATCACCAGGGGCTCACGCACGGCCATGGGCCGGGGCGTGAACGCCGCCTGGAGCGTCTCGTCCAGCGGCAGCCCCAAAGCCTGCGCACCGCTGGCGAGGTGTTCACTGCGCATGTCTTCGTAAAAAAGGCATAGCCGGTAAAAGTAGAGCGCGTCGTCGTTGTCACCGCTGCGGCTGCCGGAAAGCGCGGTTTTCTCCAGCAGGTCCAGCGTGCCCTCCAGGGTCTCGAGCAGGTAGGCGCGGCAGGCGCTCATGTCGGGCAGGTCAAGCGCCCAGCGCGCCGCATGCGGCACCGCTTCAGCATTCCACCATGCGTCTGCCCGAGGTTCGATCGAAGCCAGGCGGGTGTGCGCGGGTTCGCAGCGCGTGCCGAGTGAACGCTGCATGTTGCGGGCGATCCACCATTCCTGAAACCAGCCCAGGTGGCCCAGTTCCCACAAGGGAGGACTGACCGCGGCAAGTTGCGGCACGGCGAAATGAACAGCCTCCAGGGCGTGCTGATACTGCGCGAACAGGTGCAAGGTGTGATTGCGCGCGTCCATCAGGGCAAGCGACAACAGGCCTTGCCCGGCGCTGCGCATGCCGTGAGGGTCATTCAGATTCAAAGCGGCGCCCTCCGGCCGCAGGCAGGGTGATGCGGTGGATTGAGGGTCATGCCATGGAGTTTAGGCAGGAAAGCGCCATGTGTCGTCCCCCGGTTTCGAAGTGCCAGAGCAGATCCGCATCATGGCCGGACAGGCCGGACAGGCGAAAGGCCCCGCCCTGCCCTTTTTTGCAAGCACCTACCAGACCGTCTCGGGCGGCGCGCCTGAGTACTGGGCGCTGAACTCGAAAGCAACGCCTTCAAAGTCAAAACCCGGCACGTTGATGACACACCACACCGCGCCGCTGTACGGGGCGCCGGCGGGCTTCAGCGTCATGTTGATGGTTTCCTGCTGCGCCGCGGAGGGCGGGGTTTGCAGCGCCACTGGCAGCGTGTAGCCGCCGCCGCTGAACTGACTCACGGCGCTGATGATGGCGATATCCATCGTGACGTATTCGCCGTTGGCGTCGTAATACAGCACGAAGTCAAAGCGGTAGTCGTCGCAAGCCTGCCAGCTGAGCGGCATCGACGTTCCTCCTGTGGGAACAACATTCGGCACAGCAGAGGCAGGCGTCCACGGCCCCATGGTGACGAGCAGGCTGGCCGGGCTGGCCACCGAAGTCGCCGTACTCAGGTCCGAACTGAAACCGCCCTGGTCGTCATACGGCAGGGCGTAGGCCCGCCCGCCTATGGAGACGGCGGGGTCGTGCAAGAAGCTGGCGAACGCACTCCAGGTGCCGCCGGCGGGATAAAACTGGGAAAACGTCAGCAGGTCCGGCGTGGTGGGCAGTATGTCCAGCGGTGAGGTCACGTTGAAACTGTTCACCGGCGTGCCGGGCGGGATAGACGCCTTCATGGGGATGTTGGCGATCTGGAAGGAGGACATGTCCATCTGGTCCACCAGGCCGGCCGTGGTGGCGCCGCTCAGGTTGACCGTCGCGAAGGTGGCAGGGGTGCCTGGGGCGATGCCGCCCTGCAGGAATTTCCAGGTGGTGGCATAGCCGCGCTCCAGTGCCGTGACGATGACGTTCTCAATGGCGCCCAGCACCGCGCTGCTATTGGGCGCACTGATCGGCTGCTGCGTGTTGTCGGCAAACACGCCGCTGCCGCCAAACACCATCAGCGAAGGCGGCGCGTAATACATCAGGCCCTTGGACGGCGTCCACCATGCGGGCGGCGGCGGCACGTCCACACCGAAAGGCGTGGTCTTGCCGGCGGGTGAGTTCGTGCTGAAGAAGGGGTAGTAGACGTTGTAAGCCTCTTTGTCGCCGCTGGTGGTGAACTGCAGCACGGTATAGGTGTTGCTGTTGCCGTTGATATCAATGATGCCGCCCACCTGCACCACGCTCCCGGTGTAGATGTGGTTGCCGTTGTTGTTTTGCTCGATCTGCAGCACGCCCGGGTTTTTCTTGCACCAGGCAAAAAAATCGTCGATGGCGGTATCGAAGTAGGTGGCCAGCGCGGTGGCCGGCGGTGTGACGAAGAACAGCTCCACCGGGCTGGTGCTGGCGGTGAAAGGATTGACGCTGGCGCTGCTGGTCATCACCACGGTATTGCCTGAAGGCGCGTTGGGCAGGCTGCCCACGGTGGTTCCTGCTGGAATCAAAGGGCCGCTGATGGGCATACCCACACTCAGGCTGCCGTTGGTGGGCGCCGGGGAGCCTGGCCCGGTGATCGTGAACGTGGCCTGCCATGCGCCGGAAGCGCCCGAGGTGGCCAGGGTGCCCTGCAGGCTGGCGGCCTGTAGCTGGCCGCCAATCACGTCGCTGGGATTGAGCAGTCGGTAAGGCGTGGATGCATCGCTGCCCTGGGGATACATGCAGTCGGCAAAAGGCGCGAGTGCCCCTGTCGCCATGGCCTTGAAGTTGCTCACCAGGGTCTGCCTGTCCAGCGTAAGCACGATGCCCGAGCCGGCGCTGAAGCTGGGATCACGGGGCGTGACATGCAAGGTCAGCGGAAAGCCCAGCTGGTCCACCTGGGTGGTGTCCACATTCAGGTTGTTCGGCGGGCTGCCGGACGGCGCGTTCGGTGTGGTGCAGGTAAGCGCCAGTTCGACGAAGTCGTAGAAGAAGCCGGCGGTGCTCGCAGTCGGCCCGCTGACATTACCGCTCGCCGACACAGTGACCGCCTTCGGCGAGCTGCTGAGATAAAGACGCGCCGAGGGGGCCTGCACGCTGGCGTCCAGCTTGATCGCGCCGCCGGCTGCCGCCAGGTCGGCCAGCGTGAAGGTGGGCGCGAGGGTGCCCGGCTCCGGCATGGGCGTGGCGATGCCGGTGGCGGGGTCTATGCTCCAGGCCAGGTTGAGTTTCTCCTGGGTGAAGAACAGGTAGGTCGCGTTATCGGCCAGGCCTGATGCGGCGCTGTTCTTCTGGCTGTTGTTGGCGATGCTGAGGGTGACGTAGCTGGTCATGAGAGTCCTTGGCTTGCGGTAGAAGGTGAAGTCAGCGATTGAAGGGCGACGGACTGGAACCAGTTACGGTCCACCGCACCATTCACGCCGGGCACGCGAGGCAAAGCGCCCGCACCCGTGACGGCGTCGTCGCTGTATTGCCAGCAGGACCAGGCCTGCCACGGTGCAGGCACGGCCGGGTTCGCCGCATAGTCGGCAAGCCATAGCGGGCGGGCGCCCAGTGGCTCACAGCCCGGCAGGGATGCAAGTTGTTGCCAGAATCCGTTATCGGTGTAGATAAGGGTCTGGCGGCCGAACAGTTCGTCGGCGGCAGCGGTGAAGTCCAGCACCCACTGCAAGGCGTTATCGGGACTTCCCTGGTCCAGCGTCTCGATGTCCAGCACAGGCGGCAAATCGCCCGCAGCCAGCGGGCCAACCGTGTTGAAGAAGAACTGCGCCTGGGCCTGGGCGTCAAGGCCAGGGTGACCGAAATGGTAGGCGCCGCGCGTGAGGCCGGCAGCCGAACTTTCCGCCCAGTTCCGCCCGAAACAAGCATCCGCGATGCCGGTCCCTTCGGTGGCCTTCATAAAACAAAAGGCCATGCCGCCCGTGGCTACCTGGGTCCAGTTGACGGCACCCTGAAAATGGCTGACGTCTATGCCTGGTGTCAACATGGGCGAATCCGTCAGACGACGTTGTTGAGCATGTCGACTTGCGGCTGAAGCAAGCCGTCAATCTTCAGCACCGTCTCCAGCGGCTGGTCTTCGTCCCACATCACGCCGCAGTTGTATTGCAAAGGCGAGAGGTCTTGCGGGCTGCTGCTGACTTTTTGCTGGTAGGTGGTGGTCACGCCGTCCGTGTTCTGCACGCCTATCCCCCAGTGGTCCCAGCCGTACCAGCTGCTGGATTTCATGACCATGGTGTAGACGCCGGAGCCGTCATCGCCCAGCACGGTATGGCCGTTGAGCTGCGCGGTGATCGTCATCAGGGCCACGCGGCAGGCGTCCTGCGCAGCCCCATCGCCGTTGAGCGCGGGCTGAAGGTTTTCTGCCAGCACCTCATGAAAGGGAACCGTCTGCGGAAAAATAATGTCGGTGGTGGCGAAGAAGTCGGCGTTCAAGCCGGTGGGTACGCGTTCGTTGTCAAACACAAAAGCGCCTTCGTCGGAGTTGTAGATGGTGGTGGCGGTATAGGCGTTGTCGGCGCTCTCGTACTCACCGGTCAAGGCCCAACCCCAGCAGGCGGAATTGACAAAGGGCTCCTGGTCCGAGGTGAGCACGGTTTCGCCGTCGCGGGGATGCGCTTCACCGGCCGGGGCCAGCAGGTTGCGTTGGGGATTGCTCAGGTAAGGCATGGACTTCTCCGTCGGTGGAATATCGAAAATGGCGGTTTCCATCTCGCTGAACAAATTGTCAGCGCGGCTTCAGGCGCTGGCGATTACAGCGCATTACAGGCGATGGCTTCATGATGCGCACGCCCTAACACTTTGCGATTCAAACCTGCGTGCGCCTGCTTTTTTGACGAAACGTTTGACTTAAACGGGCCGCAGATGACAGCGTGATGACGATACGGACACGGGCTGCGATGTCTTGCTTCGGGCATGCATCGACGCATACGGAAGAGACGATAAAGAGACGAGAAAGAGGAAAAGACAAAACGAAGAGAACGGATTTGGCGCGGCCTACTTTAGTTCTCCATATAACCATCACCAACAACGCCAGCAAGTTCAATCCCGGCAATTAATGCCCAAACAGGATTGTTGGGTAAATACCGGCCCATCCCGCTTGACGACGATTGAGCGTCTCGCAGATACTGCGGCCGACCGATACGGTTTTCCCATGCTGACGAGATACACCGAACCACAGAGTGAAGGTTCTTGTCAGGATGCGTGATGGCAAGAAAGAGGGGGAAGGCAAGTGGCTATTCTGAGAAACTGCTCCACGCAGCGCAAAATTTACCTGCGGACGCACCATGTGTTCGGTCGGGGACGTTCAGCCGATACCTTGCTGGAGAACCTGGACGCATCGCAACTGCATGCCTCGATTCGCTGGACCGGAAAAACCTGGGAACTGCGCGACCACAGCCGCAACGGAACCTTGCTGGACGGGGCGCGGATGTCCAACGCAAAAGGGTTCGAGTTGGGTGTCGGCAACATCATCGGATTCGGGCATGACGGAGGCAGCGGCTGGCAGGTCGAAGACCTGTCGCCGCCTCGTAATCTCCTCTGGCCATTGGGCCATGATGAGCCGCACATCACCCTGGGAAATTCCAACTTGCTGCCGCAAGGGCTGGCCGCCGAACTGTCGATTCACTACAGTGAAAAGGGCCAGTGGTTTTGCACGACCCCACAAGGCAGCTGGGCACTGGAAGACGGCGACGAAGTCAGCTTCGCCGGCAAGCGCTGGTGTTTTGTTCTGGCGGCCGAAGTGATCTCGACCATCGATGGCATGTCCGGCGGCAATGCCATCCTGAACCGGCCACAGCCGACTCTGCTTTTCAGAGTGAGCCAGGATGAGGAACACGCATGGCTGGAGCTGCGCGACGCTGATCACCATCTCGATCTGGGAGAGCGCTCACACCACTATGCCTTGCTGATTCTGGCGCGGCTGAGACTGGCAGACGCACAGCGGCACCTGGCGCCCCACGCACAGGGTTGGGTCGAACTGGAACGGCTGGCCAAGATGCTGGGCATTGATCCGGGTCACCTCAACATCCAGATCTTTCGCATGCGCAAGCAGCTCGCGCTGTCCATGCCGCGTGGCGCACACGTGCCCGAACTGATCGAGCGCCGCAGGGGCTCTTTGCGTTTCGGCAGCCTGCGCTTTAGCATTACGCGCGGTGTTCAGCTGGAGGCCAGCTTTGACCCCCTGGCGCCGGACGGCCGGAACCTCCCCGAAGAATCGCTTGTGGCCTGATCCGGCGCCACCATTTCATGACACGGGTGCCCACGCACGGTTTCCCCGTGGGCGTGCCCGGTTATCAGCCGATCGGCTTGTTGGGTCAGGGGGCGTCTGGCCAGGTGTTCAAAGCCAGGCAAGACAGCACCGGGCAGTTTGTTGCCATCAAAATCTCCGATCCCTCCTCATTGCACGACCCGGCGGCGAACCGGCGCGTACAGCAGCGCTTGCACCAGGAGACCCGGGTGCTCGCCAAACTGCAACATGCCCATGTGGTGCGGCTCATCGACAAAGGCATGGCGGCAGGCGGACAACTCTTCGCGGTCCTTGAATTCATTCCGGGAGAAACGCTCAGGGATTTTCTGCAGCGCAACGGCGCCTTGACCTTGCCGGACACGATGGCCCTGATGGCACAGCTGCTGGACGCCCTGACCTTTCTGCATCAGCACCACGTCGTGCACCGCGACCTCAAGCCCGAAAACATCATGGTCGTGCCCACCGGGACGGCCCTGCACCTCAAGCTGCTGGACTTCGGGCTCGCCAGCCACCATGGCGAGCCGCACTTCGTGACGGGCGCGGAAGGAACGCCGGCGTATTGCGCGCCGGAACAGCTGCGCGCGCAAGCCTGCACGCCCGCGACGGATATCTACGCCTGGGCTTTGATTTTTCTGGAATGCCTGAGCGCCAGGCCCTGCGTCCAGGGCGCGGACCTGGGCGAAATACTGCAACGCCAGATGAGCGCGTCGCCCATCGCCTTGCCTGACGCGCTGGCCGGCCATCCGATCGCTTCCTTGCTTCAGCAGGCCTTGCAAAAAGACCCGCGGCAACGCACGTCCGATGCGGCCGGCCTTTACCTCGACCTGGTGCAGTTGCGCAACACCCTGCCCGCGCAAGCCCCGCTGCACGCCCCGGCCGCTCCGGTGGAAGCCGTGAAGCAGCTGACGCTGGACAGGATCGACTTTCCGGCGGAGCGCCCCGGCAGGGAGCATTCCCTGGGCATTTTGTGCGTGGGCCTGCGCCTGTACCCGACCCGAAATTCTTCGCTGGCCCTGCACTATCTGCAGGAGATCCGGGAGCAGCAGATGCGCTGGTGCGCCAACGCCGTGCAAAGCGGCCAGGGCCAAAGTGCCGGGGTGCTGGGTGACTGCATGCTGTTTCATTTTGAGCAGGGGACAAGCAGCGCGCAGAACCTGCGCCAGGCGGCCGCCATCGCCATGGACTTGTGCACGCGGGTGCAGCGCAGGAGCCGCCTGCTGGAAGTCCAGCACGGCGTCCGGCTGGAAATATCAGGCGGAATTCACAGCGTGACCCCGGCTTTGCATGGCGATGCCTCCAGCAGAAACCATGGCGCCAATGTCGCACTGCATTTGAACAGCGTGGCGGAGCCGGGCGCCATTGTGGCCAGCCAGCATGCCCGCCGCGAGCTGGCGGGCAACATGCAGTTTGAAGAATATGCCGGTACGGCAAAAGCACGGCACGAAGGCGAAGACCGGGTGTTCAGGCTGTTGGCCGGCTACCCGGACTGAACCCTTCTCGCGGCCTTGGAACTTGTTTACGATTTCAACGGGCTCTTAGAGCATGAGCTGCTCGACCTGCTCAGCCGGGTAGCTGCGCCAGCGCCGGTTCAGCGTCTCCTTGGGGCTGGTATTGCGGGCATGCACGCGGGCGACGTACAGGTGCTGGTCCGGATTGATCGCGATGCGCTTGTGCTGCGGAGCCCATACAAAAGCATTGTCTTCGCCCACGTTGATGTCCGCGAAGGGCGCATTGCGCCAGAAATCGCGGCGATAGCAGAGCGTGCCGCCGCACACCCAGGGCGAACGCCCGTCATAGACGTATTGCCAGGCACGGCGCCCTTCAGGCGCATAGAAGAAGACCTTGTCCAGGCCGCAGATATCCGCCCCCTGATCTTCCATGGCCTTGACCTGCGAACTAAGCCAGCCCGGCGCCATCCAGTCGTCATCGTCCCAGTGCGCGATCAGCTCGCCGCGCGCCAGCTCGCAGGCGATGTTGCGCTTGGCGCCTATGGTTGATTTGCGGTCCAGCCGCACATAACGAATGCTCTCTTGCTGCGGGATCAGGTCAGCCACGCTATCACGCCCGTCGTCCAGTACGATCAGCTCGCGCGGACTGTAATCCTGCGCCAGGAAATTCCGGATCGCCTGCGGCACGAACTCACGCCGGTCGGAGGTAGGCATGATGCAGGACACCAGAGGCCGTGCCAGCGCGGCGCTCGTCTGGGACGACGCGACCGGCGGGAAGTAAAAGTCGCGGTCGCGCCGCAGGCAGTCAGGTTGCGGCACCGGAGCCCAGGCGTTTTGCTGCAGGTAGTGGCCTTCCTTGAACTTCCAGGTGTTGCCATCGTGGCGGACGTAAACGCACAGCTCGCGTCCCGAAATACGGCAAAGGCGCGCACCGCCGCCCAGGACTTTTTGCAGGAAGTCGGCGTCCTCGCGCAGCGAAGTCGCCGGGTAGTGGCCGTGCGTCTCCCACAGGCTGCGCCGGAACAGCAAGGTGCCGCCGCTGACGTTTTCCACGAACATCCGGCGAAACAGCGCGCGGCTGGCGGCCCAGAACTCGGCCTGCGGACGCGCCATGAAGAGCATGTCGTTGAGCCCGGTGATGTCGGCAATGTTGTGCAGGATGGGTGCCGCCTGCCGGCTCAGGCGCTGCTCGCCGTACCAGTCGTCGTCGTCCCAGTGGGCAATCAGCTCGCCCCGGGCCTGGCGCACCGCTTCGTTGCGCTTGGCGCCTATGCTGGTTTTGGGAGGCATACGAACGCAGCGTACGCGCGCATCGCTGATGTCCGCGGGCAAATCGCCGTCGTCCTCGTAGACAACGATGAGCTCCAGCGCCGGATAGTCCTGCCGCTGGAAGTAGCGTATGGATTGCGCGACGAACTCCGGCCGGGCGCGCGTGGGCATGATGCAACTCATCAGGGGCGGCGCGGCCGCCGGTGCAGGCAGTGACGGCGGCGGAGCCAGGCCGTCCGCCAGGGGCACGAAGATGCGTATGCGCTCAGGCATGGCGAAATAGCGGCACTGGTCGCCGGCGCAATGTGCGTGGTATGGCGGCGGCTGATGGTGCGCCTCGTTGCGCCAGGCGCAGAAGCGGTCCTGGTAAAGCTGCTTGTTGGTCTCCAGCAGAGCGCCTTCCACCCGCGAGTGCTGCGGGCAAGGCGGCGCCCGGTGCACAAAAGCACCTTTGGCCCAGACGCCGCGAAAGCCGGCGCGCGCCGCACGGATGTTGTAGTCCATCTCCCAGCACGGGCCTTGGGCGTAGGCCGTGTCGGCGGCGCCGATGGCCGCCACCACCTCGTTCTTCACCGCATAGCAGAAATCAGACAGGCTGTGCAGCGGCTCCAGCGGTGCATACGCGTTGCCGTATCGCGCTGCCAGCGCATCGGCCTGATCCCACAGGGCTTCCTGCGTGGCGCGGCAAGCCGGCGACACGGCCTGCTCGTTCCAGCCCCGGTTGGTCGAGGGCCCGGCCAGCCCGTGGGTGACATCCGCGTCCAGCGCGGCCAGCAGCAACTCCAGCCAGCCCGGCGTGACGCGTGCGCCGTTTTCCAGGAACACATAGATATCGGCCGGCACGCTCACCAGCCGGTTGAAGCAGGCGGCCGGGCCCTCATGAACAGGCCCGGGCAAGGCCTCGACCCCGGGATGGGCGCGCAGCCGCATCCACAGCGCCTCGGCCTGCACTTCATCGGCCGGATCCAGTAACAGCCGCAGGCCGAACGGCATGGGTGTGTTCTCAAAAATGCTGGACAAGGTGGCAGCCAGGGCCTCTGCATGCGCTGCCACATAGACGCCGATGAGGATCTGGCGGTTTTGCGGAACCGGCATCTCTACCATTCCTCATGGCTGGCCACCAGGCCCGCACCCAGCAGGACTTCAAGCTTGCGCCAGGGGCTGCCGGGCGCCTCGTCGCTCCAGTCGCCCACCGCATCGACGGCCTGCTCCAGCTCCACCAGCTGGGTGTCTGCCGCCCCGTAAAAGCGCGGGTAGCACAGCAGCAGTTCGCCCACGCAGGCCCTTATCAAAGCCTCGCGGCGCGCCGGCTCTGGCGCATGGAAGGACACGTATAACGTGGGCAGCCCGGTGTCCCTGAGGCGGCGCCACAGGCCGGGAATCACCGAATATTCACCGCCTTCGATGTCCATCTTGATGAAGTTGCAGTCGTCGATGGCGTTGAGCGCCAGGAAGCGCTCCAGGTCCATGCCCTGGACTTCGCGGCAAGGCTGGCCGACGGCGCCGGGCGCCGCCAGCATGCCCGACATGCTGTCGCCGAAATGGCTTTGCTCGCCGAAGTAAAGGCCGCCTGCATACAGCTGCAGCGGGCCGCTTTCCGGGCCTATGCCGCAGGGATAGAGCTTGATGTTGGGTTGCAGCGCAGGATTCGCATCGACGTTGGCCGCCAGCTCGGCAAAGGCTACCGGATCGGGCTCCAGCGCATGCACGCGGCGCGACAGCATGGCGCCGTAAAGAACCGTAGGCCCTATCCAGGCGCCCATGTCGATATAGGAACGATCGGGCCGCAGAAAGCGCTGAAACACCTCGAAGGTCTGCGGCTCCCACAAGCCGGCGCCTACGCGGTTCCAGAAGGCGCGCCGCGCATCGTCGCAGCGGACACGAAAGGCGCGCCGCTGCACGGACACGCTCAGCTCGTGCTGTTCATCGGCGTACACGCCGGCCTGGAAGCTGTTGGTCTGCATGAGTCCTGCCCGCCGGCTACCAGACCGTCAACGGAGGAAGACCGGAGGTCGCGGCGCTGAACTCGAAGGCATTGCCCTCGAAAACGAAGCCCGGCACATTGATCTTGCACCACACCGCGCCGGCGAACGGACTGCTGCCGGGTATCAGCTTCATCTGGATGCTCACATCCTGCTTGAGGGTGTCCTGTGTCTGGAGCGACAGCGGCAGGTAGTAGTTGTTGCCGTAGAAATTGGTCTTCTTGCTACGCGGCTCACACACCATGGTCACATAGTTTCCGTTGTCGTCGTAGACCAGAGTGAAGGCGAACTGGTAATCGGCGCTGGCCTGCCAGAACAGGGGCACGGTGCTGCCCGGAACGGTTTGCTGCGCCGGTATGGCGCGCACGGGATAGGTGTTGATCACGCCGGGACCGCTGGCGTAGAGGTCATCAATGGATACGTCCTGCACCGGCGATGTGCTCTGCAGCGCAATCGGAGCGTTGCTGACCGGCGTGCTGGTGGCCAGCACGACATCCGTCAGGGGCGGCACCTGCTCGGCCAGCGTGGAATGACGCGTGTTGCGCCAGCCGTCGCAATTGAACACATAGCCGCCGAACTGCGTGATCACGCTCGGCGCCTCCACACCCATTCCGCAGGAAGGCACCAGCTGCAGCTGGATGAGGTTTTCGCCCGGCAGCTGCGGCGACTTCTGCAGGCGGCGCACGGTGCCGAGGTGGTCCAGGCAGATTTCCAGTCCCCAGGTGATGCCGGCCAAGGAAAACACGCCCGCACCGTCGTAGTTGACCACCTGCTGCTCCCGCCCCGGCCCGCTGGAGGTCGAGGGTGCAAGGTGATTGACCTCGCCCAGCAGCAGCCCGCCGGGATTGGCCGCTGCGGCGATGAAATCCACACGCGACTTCAATTCCTTCATCACCACGCGCGCGCCCGTGTCGCCCTGCGCCGCTATTCCGCCCTGCTGCACCAGCGCGAAGTTGTAGACCTCTTTGTTGGCCAACGGGTCGATATCGTAAGGCACCGTCTTGAGCGTGGGCGAGGACGTGCCGAGGATGGTGCCGAAAACAAACACCCAGTCGGTCCAGTCGTCTGCAGCGGCCATGCCCTGCAGCGTCAGGATAGCCAGCTGCACGTCGTCCATCTGGTAGGCGCCCGAGACGCCGCGAAAAAAGAACTCCGGCGCCATGAAGACGTTGAGGGTGTCACCTGGCGGCAGCGGCGGTGACTGGGGCGGCAAGGCATCGCGCGCGGTCTCCATGGCGCGCAGCATGAGTTCGCAGCGCGCTTCGATGTCGAGCTGGGGATTGTTCAGCCCGAGATAGATTTGCGAGCCATTGGGATTCAACTCGGGCGTGGTATCAATCACGTAACCCATGAATCGAACGTTGTTGTAAGCCATGCTGTTTCTCCTGTAAATAAGCTCGGTAGGTCGGTTGCGGTGACGTATCCCGGGTCACCGGGCGAACTGCTTCAGTCCGTATGTGAACTTGATGATGTGGTTGACGTAGACATTGAGGGGGCGCGTTTCGTACTGGCTCACCAGCACCGGGGTCTTCTGGCCCTGGCCGGGCACCGGCCCGCCGGTAGTCAGCGTGGGAGCGCTGCTGGGCGCGCCGGCCGCCGTGCCGGGGGACGAGGCAGTGGCCGGCGCAGGGGCGCTGTTGTAGGTGTGTTCATGGGTTTCAACAGCGAAGGTCTGGGTGGAACCCACACCGCTGGGTTCTCCTTGCCCCCCTGGCGGGACCTTGCGCATGTCGATGTCGGGGTCGTTTTTCGTGCCGTTGCCGTTGCCGCGCAGGAAAAACCCGCGGTAGTCGGGAATCAGGAACTGGTCGCCACTGCCGCCGTAGACATAACCCAGCACGGTGAACAATTCAGGGTAGTCATAAGCGAGCAGCGACCGGCCGTCGCAGAACATCCAGCCCCAGGCCTCCAGCGGATCGGTCGTGTAGTCCTTGGGCGTCACGGTGGTGGGCGCGCCGGCCGTGTCGGGCGCGCCCAGGGTTCCGGCAAATGCCGTCACAGAGCCCACTGGCAACTCGCCGAAGCCGGGGCGTAAAAAGAAAGGGTTGCTCATGCCCGGCGCCATCATGGTGAATCGCTCCCGATGGCGAGAGGGCCGGGGCCGTCCCTCAGGCCGGCGTCGTCCAGCACCTGCATGGACGTGGGCACCAGCACCTCCCAGCACGGACCCACGGGCTTGACCGGGTGGCGCGCCGGCCCGGCATGCTTGAGGTCATTGACCAGGGCGACGTCGCAGGGGTTGACGGGCGCCAGCCTGTCAGCGGAAGTCCACAACATGCCGGCCGAATAAAAATACAGGAAGGCCATGATGTGCCCGGGCCGTACCGGCAACAGCACGCGCGCCTGATCGGCCTGCAGGAAGCTGGAGAACAAGGCGTCGTCGTCGCCAGCCAGGCTGCCCAGCTCGACGCCGGCGCCGCCCACGCCAGGGCCGGGGCTGGCGTAAAAGCTGTAGACCATCTCGTTCCACTCCAGCACTTCGTCGAAGAACTGCAGGTAGCGCGGTTCATTGACGATGAACTCCGACGGGGGTGAGCCCATGGCAGTGCCGGGCGGCATGCCCGTCAGCGTGAACAGGCGCTCCAGCAACAGGCGCATGCACGCGTTCTTGAGTTCGCGCTGCTCGATCTGCCTGTTCGCCAACGGCGAGCGCGGAGACAGGCGACCCTGGGCGCCGCCATCGGCGCGCGCGTAGTAGGCGGCCAGTTGCGCCTGGTAGGCGCGCATGATGCTGGCGTAAATGCGAATGCACCACTCATCCATGCAGCGTGCGGAGGGCTTGCAGCTAATTTCAATGTTGACCTGGACCTGAGGGTCCCCCGGCGGCGAAAGGCTGGGCGGATAGTCCAGCACCGACACCGGCACGCTGTCGTCCTCGCCGGCAAGCGTCATCCCTTCCGGGCTGCCGGGAGGCGTGAAGGTCTGCCAACCCACCAGCACCACCGGCGCGGGCAGGCCCGTGGGCGCGCTGATGTAGCCGACAAAGGCCGTGGAAGCGCAGTAGCCCGCGGGAATGGCGATCTGCTTTTCCTCCCCGTCGCGCAGGGTAGCCGAGGCAAAACGCTGCGCCAACGGCGGCGGCTCCAGGTCCAGCACGCCGTAATAGGCGCCCAGACGCGCATAGTTGTCCGGTTTGATGTCTTTAAAGGTGGCGATGTGCAGCCGCAGCGGCGGCACCGGTTTGACAAAGTCCTGCCCCGCCATCGCCTGCTCGCCCGCGATGAAAGGAGCGGCCGGCTTGTACACCATGAATTCCATCATGAGCCGCTGGCCGTAATTGACGACGCAGGCTTCATACACCTTGTTGAGCCACCGGTAGACGCCGCGCATGTTGCGCGCGCCGCCTGTGTTGTCGACCAGGCTGACCACAGAGTCCTCGGTCTGGCTCATGGTGCTGCTCGAGCGCGTGAGGCTCACGCTGCGGCTGATGCGGTTGACGGTCTTGTTCAGGATGTCACGCGCAAAACGGGTGGTGTCATCCACCCCCGGTGCAGCGCCCGGCTGAACCGTCTTGCTCCAGGAGCCGTCCAGTGTGGCCTGGGTGGGCGGGCCGTAGCTGCTGGTGAATTTGTTGTACTGGTTGGTTTCAACGACCTCGGCCACGGTCTTGCGCGACTCTTCCTGCAGGTTGCTGCGCTCGTCGGCGGCATCGTTTTGCAGCAGTTGCTTCTCGCTGCTGCTCTGATGCAGTTCATCGAGTTGGCGATGCGTGCGCTTGTTCGTCACCTCGCGGCGCTCGCCGCGCATGACGTTTTCAATACGCGCGATCTCACCGTACTGGTAACGCAGCAGACGCTGGCGCACCATCTGAAGGTCTCCGATCGCATAGGGCTCTATCCAGCCCGGCGATTCCAATGGCGGGGATGAGCTTGCAACCTGTGCCGCCGGCAGCGGAAACACCTGGGCGTTGAGCACGGGCGTGGACTGGAGCAGCTCGGTGATCTGCTGCATCGTCAGATGAACCTGCTCCGGCACTGCCGGTGGCGCGCCGGTACTGGTATAGGGCAGCAAAGCCACTTCGACCACGTGCGCCATCAGCAGTGCCCGGGTGAATTCATCGAGCAGCGCAGTGTCGTAGCCCAAGGTGATGACCAGGGCGAAATAACTCTGCCAGACGCGGTCTATCGACTCGGCATAGGCACTTGAGCTGAAGTAGCTCCAGTCCAGCCCATAGCGCGACAGCAACTGCGTGACCTGCTCCAAGACCTTCGCCAGCCAGGCCGACGGGCTGCCGTCCGGCCGGGGCAGCCGCATGAAAGCCTGCGGGAACTGGCTGACAGGCCCGGGCAGGCTGTCCATGTCGCGGATGAAATCTCCTGGATAGCCGTCGCCGTCGATGAAGCGCAAGGCCAGGTCCTGCGCAGCTTCGCGTGCGCCCGTCGCCTGATTCCGCGCACTGACAAGATCGTCGAAAAACGTGCTGGAAGGCGGGCTGGCGCTGACGTACTGAACAAAGCCATACAGCAGGTCGGCAGCGCTCACCTTGGGCCAGCGCCGCACGTAAACATAGGGGAACAGCTCGTCGGGATGGCTGGTGATGATGGGAAGCGGCTCTACCGGATCGACCGGGCGGTCCGGCTCTATGGGCGGCGGCCCCGGCGGCAGGGGCGGGAAGGGAGGCGGCACGGGCCCGCGCGTGGGGCAGGCCACCATGATGCCTTCGAAATGGTGGTCGTCGCTTTGGCCTCTCATGCCGTAGTGAATGTCGGCAAAGATGGCGGTGTTGGTGACGCCGTTGATGTGCACGGGCGTTTTTTGCTGCAAGTAGCCCGTGACGTAGCAACCCGAGCGGAACTTGAACTCAAAAGGTTGGCTTGGCCACAGGCGTGTGATAGTGACCAGCTGGCTTTCGGCCGGGCCGGATTTGCAGGACACGCTGGCGATGGACGGAATGTCGTCGCCCGGCTCACGATTGATGGTGAAGTCGAAAACCAGGCAGCCGTCCATGGCCGACCAGCTTCTTTTGACCATTTCGTTCACGGGAGCTCCTGTAAGGGCGGCGTGCGGCTCGCGCCACCAGCGCGCAGCCTTGCGGCCGCACGCTGGTGAAACGGCATCAGCACATCACGATGTTTTCGAGATTGAAGGCGAAAGGCGTGGAGTTGGCGCCTGGGCCGCCGCCGGTCAGGACGATGTCGGCGCTGGCAATGCCCAGCAGGGACAGCTCAGTGTTGATGTTGGAAATGATGGCCGAATTCATGACCTGGCCCTGCACGATTTGCGAGGCCACGCCGATCCAGATCGTGGGCTTGAACTCGAACACCGCTTTTTGCTGCGGGGCGATCGAGGTCTTCACCGCCAGCAGTTTTCCAGACTTGTAGATGCTGGCGTTGATGGCGCCCTTGGGCAGGGTGTTGAGTACCTGCACTTCTTTGGAGCTGGTGCCGCTGCCGGCGGGCACAAGGCGATCACCGGAAGTCGTCAGCGCCATCTGGAACAGCTGGCCGTTCTGGGCGTCGAGCTGCGGCGTGTAGTTGCCGTAGCTGTCGCTGGCGCCGACCTGCATGGTCATGGGGAAGGTGAAGGGATGATTGTCACCCTGGCCGCAGTAGCGGATGACCTGCCAGGCCACCGCGAGTTCGTCGAAGTCGGTTGCGACGTTCTTCTGGAAAATCACGATCTCCGAATTGTTCGCGTCGTTCGAGTTGTTGATGAAGTTCAGTGCAATATCCATGGTTCTCTCCTGTTGATCCTGTTGATAAAAAGATGGCAGCGCACCATGCGTTGCCCGTTTGCCATCGTTGCCCTGCTGCCCCGGCGGCGAACCTTGCGTGTTCAGTCCTGGCTGTAGCTCTCAGGTCCGAACGATGTTTTCGAGATTGAATTCAAAGGGGGTCGATCCTTCGCCCGGCCCGCCGCCCGTCATCACGATGTCGGCGCTGGCGATCCCGATCAGCGAGATCTCGGTGTTGACGTCCGACAGCACCGCGGAGCTGATCGGCGCGCCTTGCACCACCTCTGAGCACACGCTTATCCACAGCGCGGGCTGGTACTGAAAGACCGCTTTCTGCCCGGGAGACACCGAGGTCTTCAAGCCCATCAGGCGCCCGTCCTTGAAGATGCAGACGTCGACCGCGCCCTGGCTCATGGCGTTGAGAACGTCCAGCTCGGTAGAGGCGCTCGCAGGCCCCGTGTACCGCAGCCGGCGGTTGCCGGCAGGGCCGGCGGCCAGGCTCAGCATCTGGCCATTCTTGGCCGGCAGGCGGGGCGTGAAATTTCCGTGCTCATCCGTGATGGCCACTTCGTAGCCGTCGGGGTAGATGAAGGGATGCGTGCAGTCGCGACCACAGTAGCGAATCACCTTCCAGGCCACCGACAGCGAGGCCATGGTGGTGAGCACGCTCTTCTGGTAGATCACCACTTCGGACTTGTTGCCATCGTTGGACTTGTTGACGAATCGCAGTTTGATATCCATGGTGATTCCCTGTGGGTTGTCGCTTTGGTCCGCGGGCCTTCCCGCTTCAGTGGTGCTACTCTAGGGAAGGCGCACGGCCAAAGCGATTACAGGCAATTACAGAGTGAGAGGTGAAAATTACCCTTGCGCGTTCACCTTGAAGAAGGGCGCAGCTGCCGGCCCTGTTGGCGCCGCAGAGCCTGCACCGCCAGCTCCCTTGCGCGCATCGCGCTGTCATAAACTTGGTGTACTTGCACAGCGCACCCGACGGCGGCACACACCAGCCTTGACCCGACCCGATTGGAAAATTTCCCGATGACCCAGCCAGACACTCCCAAACCCGGCGCCGTTCCCCGGCTCACCAGCCTGTCGCACGGCGGCGGTTGCGGCTGCAAGATCGCACCCGGTGTGCTCAGCGACATCCTGAAAAATTCCGGCAACCTGCCGGGCCTGAACATTCCGCCGCAGTTATTGGTGGGCATTGAAACCGCGGACGACGCGGCGGTTTATCAGCTCAACGATGAGCAGGCGCTGATCGCGACCACCGACTTCTTCATGCCCATCGTGGATGACCCCTACGATTTCGGGCGCATCGCCGCGACCAACGCGATCAGTGATGTGTATGCCATGGGCGGCACGCCCATCATGGCGCTTGGATTGGTGGGCATGCCCATCAACGTGCTGCCGCTGGAAACCATAGGCGCCATCCTGCGCGGCGGGCAAGACGTGTGCCGCGATGCGGGCATTCCGATTGCAGGCGGCCACACCATTGATTCTGTCGAACCGATTTACGGCCTGGTCGTGATGGGCCTGGTGCACCCTTCGCGCGTGAAGAAAAACTCTGGAGCGCGTGCGGGTGATGTGTTGGTCCTGGGCAAGCCACTCGGCATTGGAGTTCTGTCGGCGGCGCTGAAGAAAGAGGTGCTGGATGCCGAAGGCTATGCCCGCATGATCGCTCTCACCACCCAGCTCAACAAACCGGGAATTGAGCTGGCGCGCATGGAAGGCGTGCATGCGCTGACCGATATCACCGGATTCGGCCTGGCGGGCCATGGCCTCGAACTGGCGCGCGGTGCCGGGCTTCAGGTCCGGCTCGACTGGACACGCGTTCCCGTCATTCACGGCGCGCGCGAACTTGCGGCGCAAGGTTGCGTAACCGGTGCATCGGGCCGCAACTGGGCCAGCTATGGCCATGAAGTGAGCCTGCCGGCCGGTTTCACCGAGATTGACAAGGCCTTGTTGAGTGACCCGCAAACCTCGGGGGGCCTCCTGGTTTCCTGCAGCGCGGACAGCGCCGCGGAGGTCTTGGCGATCTTTCACGCCCAGGGCTTTGCCGAAGCGGCGGTGATCGGAGAAGTAGTCGCAGGCCAGGGGATGGCCGTTCGCTAAAAAGCGCGGGAGCACTGTGCCACACCTATTAAAACCCTAGGGTAAACCCGGCAATTTTTTGTCAGTCTTTATTCAGTGCGGTGAGCGGCATCCGTCGTACCATTCATGCCTCGACGTCCCCGCGTGGGTACTTTCTCATTCAAAAAAATAGATCGGAGACAACCCGTGTCCGCACTCCTCAAACTCGCACTGGCCTATGACTGGCTGACCACGCGGCTGGGCAAAATTGCCGCCTGGACGGTGCTGCTTGCCGCCCTGATTTCCGCCGGTAATGCCTTTGTACGCTACGGCCTGGACATCAGCTCCAACGGCTGGCTTGAAATCCAGTGGTACCTGTTCGCCGGCACCGTGATGCTGGGCGCACCCGTCGTGCTCAAGCTCAACGAGCACGTGCGGGTCGACATCATCTACGGCAAGCTCAAAGGCAACGGGCCGGTCTATGTGGACATCTTCGGCCTGGCCCTCTTCCTGCTGCCGGTAATGGGCCTGATGGCCTACCTGAGCTGGCCGCTGTTCATGGGCATGCTGCGTTCCGGCGAGGTTTCGGGCAACGCGGGCGGCCTGATCCGCTGGCCCGCGATGCTGCTGCTGCCGCTGGGCTTCGGCCTGATGTTCGTCCAGGGCATCTCGGAAATCATCAAGCGCATCTGCTATCTCCAGGGCAAGTTCGAGATGGACACGCACTACGAAAAACCGGTCCAGTGATCCGTTTGCATCGCCCGCTCCCATAAAAATACTTTCAGGACTACCCCATGCAAATGGAAAATTTCGCCCCGATCATGTTCGCGGGCCTCGTGCTGATCATGCTGATCGGCTTCCCCGTCGCTTTCTCGCTGGCAGCCCTCGGGCTGGGTTCGGGCTTCCTGGCCATCCAGATGGGCTGGTTCCCGGCCAGCTTCATGTCCAACCTGCCGCTCAACATGTTCGGCATTTTGTCGAACGATCTGCTGCTGGCGATTCCCTTCTTCACCTTCATGGGCGCCATCCTTGAGAAGTGCGGGCTGGCTGAGGACATGCTGGACTCCATGGGCCAGCTGTTCGGCCCCGCCAAGGGCGGCCTGGGCTACTCGGTGATCATCGTCGGCTTCATCCTGGGCGCCATCACCGGCACGGTGGCCGGCCAGGTGATTGCCATGGCGATGATCTCGCTGCCCGTGATGATCCGCTATGGCTACAACATGCGCTACGCCACCGGCGTGCTGGCGGCCTCTGGCACCATTACCCAGCTGGTGCCGCCGTCGCTCGTGCTGATCGTCATGGCCGACCAATTGGGACGCTCCGTCGGCGACATGTACAAGGGCGCCTGGGGCCCCTCCATCCTGCAGGTGCTGATCTTCGCGGGCTACACCTTCATGCTCGGCGTGTTCAAACCCCACCACGTTCCCGGTGTGCCCAAAACCGCGCGCACGCTCAACGGCTGGGCGCTGTGGGCCAAATGCCTGCGCGGCATCATCCCTTCTGCCATCCTGATTTTTGCCGTGCTGGGCTCCATGGGCGGCCTGCCGGGCATAGACACCGCCATCGCCACGCCGACCGAAGCCGGCGCCATGGGCGTGGTGGGCGCGCTTGTGCTGGCCGCCATGCACAAGCGCCTGACCCGCGCGCTGATCTGGGAAGCCATGATGGGCACCATGCGCCTGACGGCCATGGTGGTGTTCATCCTGATAGGCGCGCGCGTCTTCTCCATGGTGTTCCAGGGTGTGGATGGCGCCAAATGGGTGGAGCACATGCTCACCGGCCTGCCGGGCGGCCAGACCGGCTTCCTGATCGCCGTCAATGTCTTCATCTTCTTCCTGGCTTTCTTCCTCGACTTCTTCGAGATCGCCTTCATCATCCTGCCCATGCTGGGCCCGGTCGCCGACAAGCTGGGCATCGACCTGATCTGGTTCGGCGTGCTGCTGTGCGTGAATATGCAGACCAGCTTCATGCACCCGCCCTTCGGCTTCGCGCTGTTCTACCTGCGAGGGATCGCCGACACGCTGTTCAAGGAGGGGCGCATTCCCAAACCCGTCAAGTCCAACGACATCTACCTGGGTGCGATTCCCTGGGTGGCGATGCAGCTGATCCTGGTGGCGATCGTGATCTTCGTGCCGCAGACGGTGACCATCTTTCTCGACAAACCCGAGGTGGTCGATCTGGACAAGGTCAAGATTGAAGTACCCGTCGATGACAGCGTCACGCCACCGGCCGGCGCAGCCAGCGGCGCGGCAGGTACCGACCCCCTGGCGCCTCCGGCTGAGCCGAGCTCCGATGACGAACAGAAAAAGGTCGACGAGTTGTTCAAGACCAAGTAACCGCCGGCCGCATTCCATGCAGGTGCAAACGCCCCTTTTGAGAGGGGCGTTTTTTTTGCTACCCTGAACATCGCCGGCCGTGACTATCTCTTCCCCGCATCACCCTACGAGCACGCCATGGATCCCACGCCTCCCTTCACGCCTCCCAATACCTACTTCGGTCCGCCCCCCTTCAAGTTCACACCCAAGGGCGGGAGCATCTCGGGGCGTGCCTTTTCCATCACCTTCAAGGTCCTGGCCACCTTCATCGTGCTGGCCCTGGCCGCCGCCTTTGTGCAGGCCTGGCTGGCCGGCAGGGCCTCGGGTGCATCGGCCGGCGGCGGCTGGTTCATCGCCGGCCTGCTGCTCGTGGCCTACACCTGGTGGCACATCCTGCGCAGCGTGACGCGCCTGGACGAGCAAGGGCTCTATCAAAGCTGGGTATGGGACAAGCACATGGAGTTGCGCGAGCTGGCTTACGGCAAGCTGATCCGCGTGCGCGGGCTTGAATGGCTGATCGCGCCGCGCCTGTACGTGCGCACGCTGATGGGCAAGTTCGCGGTGTTCTATGCGTCTTCGCCGGAGATGGTGGCGGAGTTTGAGCGCTTGGTAAGCGAATTAAAAACCTTCCGGAGCCAGAGGTAAGCACACCCCCGTTGAGGCTCTCAGCAGGCGAAAAAAAACCGCGACGTGTCGCGGTTTTTTTATGCGCAGGCAACTCTTACAGGGTCACGCCTTGCATGTAGGTGTCGAAGCGCGATTCGGCGAAGCGGAACCAGAGGATCTGGTCCTTCTGGAAGGCGCGGTAGTCGCTGTAAATTTTCTTCCAGTCGGGGTTCTTCTCGGCCAGTTCTGCGTAGACTTCCATCGAAGCCTTGAACGATGCGTCGAGCACGGGCTTGGGGAAAGGCAGGATCTTGGTCTTGGCGCCCACGAGCTGCTTCAGCGCAGTCGGGTTGCGAGCATCGTACTTGGCCTGCATGTCGATGTGGGCATGCGAAGCAGCCGCTTCGACAATTGCCTTGTACTCTGCGGGCAGGGCTTCGAGCGCCTTGTTGTTGATGAAGAAATCAACTTCAGGGCCGCCTTCCCACCAGCCGGGGTAGTAGTAGAACGGAGCGACTTTGTTGAAGCCCAGCTTCTGGTCGTCATAAGGGCCCACCCATTCGGCGGCATCCAATGTGCCCTTTTCGAGCGCCTGGTAAATTTCACCGCCGGGCAGGTTTTGTGGAACCACGCCGAGACGCTCAACCACCTTGCCGGCAAAGCCGCCGATACGGAACTTCAGCCCCTTCAGGTCGGCCACGGTCTTGATTTCCTTGCGGAACCAGCCGCCCATCTGGGTGCCGGTGTTGCCGCCGGGGAAGCTCACGATGTTGTACTTGGCGTAGAACTCATTCATCAGCTTGCGGCCGTTGCCTTCGTACATCCAGGCGGACATCTGGCGCGAGTTCATGCCGAACGGAATGGCGGCGCCGATGGCAAACGCTTCGTTCTTGCCGAAATAGTAGTAAGGCACGGTGTGGCACATTTCCACGGAGCCCTGCTGCACGCCGTCGACCACGCCGAAAGCGGGCATCAATTCGCCGGCTGCATGCACGCTGATCTGGAACTTGCCGCCCGTCATCTCGCCGACCTTCTTGGCGAATACTTCGGCACCGCCGTAAATGGTGTCAAGCGGCTTGGGGAAGCTGGAAGCCAGACGCCAGCGGATGGTGGCCTGCGCGTGAACTGCAGGGGCAATGCCAGCAGCGAGAACGCCGGCGATGCCGGCGTTTTTGATAAGTGAGCGACGATCCAAAATACTATCTCCTGAAAGGTTTCGAATTTGCAGGCCCTGAATGGAGGCCGGCCGGACCGCTCAAGCCAACACAGCCCGTAAAGGCAGCGCCCTCAAGCGAAGGTCAGCCGCAGATTCTGTCAGTTTTCACGCGCGATCCCACCCGTTTTTACCCGTAGTGTTTTAGAGAATAAAAAAGCCGCCTCTGGGAGGCGGCTTGCAGAAAGCTGACGACCCCGAAGGGGCCGCCAAACTCAGACCCAAACTCAGAGTTTCTGGGCTTGCATGAAGCGGTCGAAGGTGGCCTCGGTGAAACGGAACCACAGGTTCTGCTCGGCGCGGAACTTGGAGTAATCGGCGTAGATCTTTTTCCAGTTTTCGTTCTTGGCGCTGAGCTCGTCGTACAGGGCCATGGATTCCTTGAAAGCGGCGTTCATCACGTCGGTGGGAAAAGGCCTCAGCTTGGTGCCCGCCCCCACCAGCTGCTTGAGGGCCGCCGGATTCTTCGCATCGTACTTGGCCTGCATCTCGCCATGGGCCTGGGCCGCGGCGGCTTCCACAATAGCCTTGTACTCGGGCGTGAGGGCCTCGAAGGCTTTGTTGTTGATGAAGAAGTCCAGCTCCGGGCCGCCCTCCCACCAACCTGGGTAGTAGTAATAGGGCGCGACCTTGTTAAAGCCCAGCTTCTGGTCGTCATACGGGCCCACCCATTCGGCGGCATCGATGGTGCCTTTTTCAAGCGCCTGGTAGATCTCGCCGCCGGGAATGTTCTGCGGCACGCCGCCTATGCGCTCCAGCACCTTGCCGGCGAAGCCGCCTATGCGCATCTTCAGGCCCTTGATGTCCTTGACGGACTTGATTTCCTTGCGATACCAGCCGCCCATCTGGGCGCCGGTATTGCCGCCCGGGAAATTGACGATGTTGTATTTGGCGTAGAACTCGCGCATCAGCTTCAGGCCGTTGCCTTCAAGCATCCAGGCGCTCATCTGCCGGCTGTTCAGGCCGAAGGGGATGGCGCAGCCCAACGCAAAGCACTCGTCCTTGCCGAAGAAGTAGTAAGGCGCCGTATGAGCCGCTTCGATGGAGCCCTGCTGCACGCCGTCAACCACGCCGAAGGCGGGCATCAGCTCGCCGGCCGCATGGACCGAGATTTCGAACTTGCCGCCGGACATGGCTTTGACGGCCTTGGCGAACACCTCGGCCGCGCCAAAGATGGTGTCAAGTGACTTTGGAAAGCTGGATGCAAGGCGCCATCGAACAGTGGCCTGCGCATGAACGGCAGGTGCCACACCGGCGGCCAGTACGCCGGCGATACCGGCATTTTTGATGAGTGAGCGACGATCCATGGGTAATCTCTCCTGATAGTTATCGAGTTTTGGATTGATTCACCAGCGCCCTCAAGCATGGCAACTGCCGCATCCTCTGAGGCACTGGCGAAGCATGCATACTTTGTCATTCTTTTAAACAAAGAGACCCCGTTCTTACCCGTAGATTGCGCATAAAAAAACCGCCTGCAGGGGCGGTTTTTCGGACGAGCGCACGCCCATGGCAAGGCGCACGCAGGTGCGGCACCGCATGCGCATGGGCCTGGTGCGGCTTTTGAGGTTTTAAAGCTTCTGGCTTTGCATGAAGCGGTCAAATGTGGCTTCCGTGAAACGGAACCACAGATTCTGGTCGCCGCGGAATTTCGAGTAGTCAGCGTAGACCTTGCGCCAGTTCTCGTTTTTGGCCGACAGTTCTTCGTACAGCTTCATGGACTCCTTGAAAGCCGCATTCATGACGTCGGCCGGGAAAGGGCGCAGCTTGGCGCCTGCACCCACCAGTTGCTTCAGGGCAGTCGGGTTCTTGGCATCGTACTTGGCCTGCATGTCCACGTGCGCGGCGGCGCTGGCGGCCTCCACGATGGCCTTGTACTCCGGCGACAGCGCGTCGTAGGCCTTCTGGTTGATGTACAGGTCCAGCTGCAGGCCGCCCTCCCACCAACCGGGGTAGTAGTAGTTGGGCGCCACTTTGTTGAAGCCCAGCTTCTGGTCGTCGTAGGGTCCTATCCATTCGGCGGCGTCGATGGTGCCTTTTTCCAGCGCCTGGTAGATCTCGCCGCCGGGGATGTTTTGCGGCACGCCGCCCAGGCGCTCGATGACCTTGCCGGCAAAACCGCCGACGCGGAATTTCAGGCCCTTCATGTCGGCCAGCGTCTTGATTTCCTTGCGAAACCAGCCGCCCATCTGCGCGCCGGTATTGCCGCAGGGAAAGCTGATGATGTTGTACTTTGCGTAGAACTCGCGCATAAGTTTCAGGCCGTTGCCTTCAAAGGTCCACGCGCTCATCTGGCGGCTGTTCAGGCCGAAGGGAATGGCGCCGCCGATGGCAAAGGTTTCGTCCTTGCCGAAGAAGTAATAGGGCGCCGTATGAGCCGCTTCGATGGAGCCCTGCTGCACACCGTCAACCACGCCGAATGCGGGCATCAACTCGCCCGCAGCATGGACGGAGATCTCAAACTTGCCACCCGAAATGGCCCTGACGTGTTTGGCAAAGGTTTCCGCGCCGCCATAGATCGTGTCCAGCGATTTGGGAAAGCTGGACGCCAGGCGCCAGCGAACGGCGGTCTGCGCGTGAACGGCAGGCGCAACGCCTGCGGCCAGAACGCCGGCGACGCCAGCGTGCTTGATGAGTGAACGACGATCCATCAGGTTGACTCCGAAGTGTGAAAAAGAAAATCTTTTGACTGGGCGCGTGTGCCAGCGAGACCGCTTCTACAGGTCTTGGGGAATTCTAGAAATGAGGGGGATGCGGGCCGGGCGGGTAAACCCTTGAAGAGCTGACACGAAGCTGAAGGCCCCACGGTCGTTCGCTTCGCGTAACTCCCTGCCCCCGAGGGGCCGCCCGCCCTACGGCCCGGCAAAGCCGGTTCCGGGGCTCATGCTGGCTTTAAGAGGCCTGCTTAGGCTACAGACTTTAGGGTGGGCTTGCCTGCGCCCAGCAACGCGGCAAAGCGCGTCCTGACGGACGCTTCGATACCTGCGGCATCGAGGCCTTGCAGGGCGAGCAGTTTGGCGGGGTCGCCGTGTTCGATGAATTCGTCTTTGAGGCCGAGGTGCAGCACCGGCTTGTTGATGCCTGCGGCTTGCAATGCTTCGCTGACGGCGCTGCCGGCGCCACCCATGATGGCGCCTTCTTCTACGGTGACGAGGGCTTCATGGCTGGCCGCGATTTTGAGCAGCAGTTCGGTGTCGAGCGGTTTGGCCCAACGCATGTTGACCACGGTGGCGCCGAGTTTTTCGGCGGCTTGCAGTGCCGGGTACAGCAGCGTGCCGAAAGCGAGGATGGCAACGCCCGCGCCTTCGCGGCGGACTTCGCCTTTGCCGAAGGGCAGCGACTCCAGACCCGCTTCGGGCTCAACGCCGGCGCCGGCGCCGCGCGGATAGCGCACGGCCACCGGATGGTTTTGCCCGAAGGCCGAGCTCAGCAGCTTGCGGCATTCGCGCTCATCGGCGGGGCAAGCCACGCTCATGTTGGGAATGCAGCGCAGGAAAGGAATGTCATAGGCGCCCGCATGCGTCGCGCCATCAGCGCCGACCAGGCCTGCGCGGTCCAGCGCAAACACGACGGGCAGGTTTTGCAGGGCCACATCGTGGATCAGCTGGTCGTAGCCGCGTTGCAGAAAGGTCGAATAAATCGCGACCACGGGCTTGAGCCCTTCGCAAGCCATGCCGGCGGCAAAGGTCACGGCGTGTTGCTCGGCAATGCCGACGTCGTGGTAACGCTCGGGAAAGCGCCGGTGGAACTCGACCATGCCCGAGCCCTCGCGCATGGCGGGCGTGATGCCGACCAGGCGGCTGTCTTGCGCGGCCATGTCGCACAGCCACTGGCCGAACACCTGGGTGAAGGTCTGCTTCGCCGGTGCGGTGGACTTTTGCAACCCCATGGCCGGGTCAAACTTGCCGGGACCGTGATAGGCGACCGGGTCGGCTTCGGCCAGCTTGTAGCCTTGCCCTTTTTTGGTGACCACATGCAGGAATTGCGGGCCGCCCTTGGTGTCCATCAGGTGCTTGATGTTTTCCAGCGTGGGAACCAGCGACTCGATGTCGTGGCCGTCGATCGGGCCGATGTAGTTGAAACCGAAGTTCTCAAACAGCGTGGCCGGCACGACCATGCCTTTGGCGTGCGACTCCAGGCGCTTGGCCAGCTCCAGCAGCGGCGGGGCCACGCGCAACACCTGCTTGCCTACATTCCTGGCGGATGCGTAAAAGCGCCCGCTCATCAGCTGGGCGAGGTAGCGATTGAGCGCGCCCACCGGCGGGCTGATGCTCATGTCGTTGTCGTTGAGCACCACCAGCAGCTTGCAGTGGTCGTGCACACCCGCGTTGTTCAGGGCCTCGAAGGCCATGCCGGCGCTCATCGCGCCGTCCCCGATGATGGCCACCGCATGGCGGTCTTCACCCTTTTGCTGGGCAGCCAGCGCCATGCCCAGCGCGGCGGAAATCGACGTGGAGGAATGCGCCGTGCCGAAGGTGTCGTATTCGCTTTCGTCGCGCCGCGGAAACCCCGACAGCCCGCCGAACTGGCGCAGGCTGTCCATGCGCTCGCGCCGGCCCGTGAGGATCTTGTGCGGATAGGTCTGGTGGCCCACGTCCCATACCAGGCGGTCGTCGGGCGTATTGAAGACGTAGTGCAAGGCCACCGTGAGTTCCACGGTGCCGAGGTTGGAACTGAGGTGCCCGCCGGTTTTGGAGACGCTGTCGAGCACGTAGGCACGCAGTTCGTCGGCCAGCGGTTTCAATTCGGCACGGGGCAACCGGCGCAGGTCGGCGGGGCTGTGGATGGTTTCAAGCAGTGAGTACATCGTGTGTGTCGTTGTTATGGCGAGGCCTGATCCTCTATTCCTGATTTTCAGTGCGGTCTGTGCGGCCCGGGATCAATGATGACGGTTGACGAGCATGTCGGCCAGCGCGCGCAAGGCCTCGGTGCGGCCCAGCCCGCTGGCGTCCAGGCTGCTCAGTGCTTTTGCGAGCAATTGCTGCGCATAGGTTTTGGACGCCTCCAGCCCCATCAGCGAAACAAAGGTCGGCTTGTCCTGCGCGGCATCCTTGCCGGCGGTCTTGCCCAGCGTCGCCGAGTCGGCCGTCACGTCCAGGATGTCATCGACCACCTGAAAAGCCAGGCCGACCGCCGCGCCGTAGTCGCGCAGGGCGCTTTGCGCCGCCGGGCCTGCAACGCCGCAGGCCGCGCCCATCATGACGCTGCCTTCGAGCAGCGCCCCGGTCTTCAGGCGGTGCATTTCATGCAGCTGCTGCGAGCTCAGCGGCATGCCGACACTGGCGAGATCAATCGCCTGGCCGCCGGCCATGCCCTGAAAGCCCGCGGCCTGGGCCAGCATGCGGCACAGGCGCGCCTGCGTGGCCGCGTCGACGGAATCGTCTTCAGGCGTGAGGAATTCAAAGGCCAAAGCCTGCAGCGCGTCGCCGGCGAGCAATGCCTGCGCCTGGCCGAACTTGACGTGCACCGTGGGTTTTCCGCGGCGAAGCACATCGTTGTCCATGCAGGGCATGTCGTCGTGCACCAATGAATAGGCGTGAATCAATTCCACCGCGCAGGCGGCCCGCAAGGCGGCCTGCGCGTTGCCGTCAACGGCTTCGCAGGCCGCCATGACCAGCAGCGGGCGCAGCCGCTTGCCGCCGTCGAGCACGGCATAGCGCATGGCGTCGCCCAGGCCCGCGGGCGCGGGTGCATCGGTGGGGCAAGCCACCCAGCGGGACAGGGCCTGCTCGACGGTGGCCAATTGTTTGGCGCTCCAGTCGCTCAGCGTGAACAGGGGCAGTTTTTCAGGGGCGTTCAATCGAGAGGTCTCTTATTAGGGATGGGTCGGAAATGATCGGAGGGGGTGCGCCTACTCTTGCACCCATGGCTTGAGCTCCGTTCCTTCGAGCACCTTGATCTGGGTTTCCACGGCTTCGAGCTTGTCGCGGCAGAACTTCAGCAACTGCGCGCCGCGCTGGTAGCCGGTCAGCAGCTGGTCCAGCGGCAACTGGCCGGACTCCAGGCTGTCCACAAGGCCTTCAAGCTCCTGCAATGCGGCCTCGTAGGTGGCGGGCAGTGCCGGGGCGGAGGCGGTCGCGGCAGCGGGGGCGGAAGATGTTGAGCTTTTGGCCATGTTTTTTTGGATGAAGGCCTGATTTTAGGCCGTTGGGGGCTTTTTGCAGACCCCCGGCCAGCCGGGCTGCAAATGCAATATTCCTATTATCCGGTGGCCGCGCCTTAAGCCCCTGAATTTACCCCGCACGGGTACAATTGATAACAGTTCTCGACAACAGCGTTGCGGGATACCGGCCTTGTTCATCCGTGGGCTGTCGCTCAGCCCGCTTCCCTCGCTTGTCAACTGCCTCCAAAGCCCCGCGCGGCGGCATGTTCACCGAAATTTGCATGTCTGATCTCAGCCTTCGTCTCCTTCAGGCCACCAGCCAGCTCCCCATTTCCAGCTACTTTGATGCGGGCCTGTACCAGCGGGAGCAGCAAAAGCTGTTTGCCCGTGGGCCGCGCTACCTCGGCCACGAGCTGGCCGTGCCCAACCTGGGCGACTACTATGCCCTGGCGCACGAAGGCGAAGGCCGGGCGCTGGTGCGCAACGCCTCGGGCATCGAGCTGATCTCCAATGTCTGCCGGCATCGCCAGTCGACCATGCTGCAGGGCCGCGGCAACACCGGCAGCAACATCGTCTGCCCGCTGCACCGCTGGACCTACAACACCTCGGGCGAGCTCATAGGCGCGCCGCACTTCGAGATCGACCCCTGCCTGAACCTGAACCGCTACAAGACCACCACCTGGAACGGCCTCGTGTTCGAGGACAACGGCCGCGACGTCGCCGCCGAAATGGCGCAGCTCGGCACCTATGCCGATCTCGACTTTTCCGGCTACCAGCTCGACAAGGTGCATCTGCACGAGTGCAACTACAACTGGAAAACCTTCATCGAGGTCTACCTGGAGGACTACCACGTCGGTCCCTTCCATCCCGGGCTGGGCGGCTTTGTCACCACCGACGACCTGCGCTGGCAGCTCGAACCCAATTACTCGGTGCAGACCGTGGGCGTGTCCGACAAACTGGGCAAGCCCGGCACCGACACCTACAAGAAATGGCACGACGTGGTGCTGCAGTACCGCAAGGGTGTCCCGCCCAAGTACGGCGCGATCTGGCTCACTTACTACCCGCACGTAATGGTCGAGTGGTACCCGCATGTGCTGGTGGTCAGCACGCTGCATCCGCAGGGGCCCGACAAGACGCTCAACGTCGTCGAGTTTTTCTACCCCGAAGAAATCTGCGCCTTCGAGCGCGAGTTCATCGAGGCACAGCAAGCGGCCTATATGGAAACCTGCGTGGAAGACGACGAGATCGCCCTGCGCATGGATGCCGGCCGCAAGGCCTTGATGATTCGCGGCGACAACGAGTTCGGCCCTTATCAAAGCCCGATGGAAGACGGCATGCAGCACTTTCACGAGTGGTACCGCCGCGAAATGGGCGCCAGCAAAACCACTCAGATGATTTGACGGTGCTTGGGTTCGCCATCTTCTTGCTATGTATTTGATAGCTACCTGCCAATGTTCCGTGTGGGCTAGAGCCACTTTTCGTTCTTCATAACTTCTCCCCTCTCGCGCGCCATGCAAGCTGTCTGGATGATTCTTTCCTCGTTTCTTTTTGCAACGATGGGGGTCTGCGTCAAGTACGCGTCGGAACATTTCAACAGCGCCGAACTGGTGTTCTACCGTGGCGTGCTCGGGATGCTGTTCATGGCGGCCTACGCTCGCGCCCAGGGCATCACTTTGCGCACCCGCTACCCCGCCATGCACGCCTGGCGCAGCGTGATCGGCGTGATGTCGCTGTCGGCCTGGTTCTACGCCATCGCCCATCTGCCGCTGGCGACCGCGATGACACTCAACTACATGAGCAGTGTGTGGATTGCGGCCTTTTTAGTGGGCGGCGCACTCATGCTGGGAAAAGCCGGCCAGAAAGGGCCCAGCCAGGGGCCGCTGGTGTTGGCCATCCTGGCCAGTTTTATCGGCGTGATGATGCTGCTGCGCCCTGCCATCGACCAGAATCAGACTTTTGCCGGGCTGGTGGGCCTGATGTCGGGCCTGGGCGCCGCTTTTGCCTACATGCAGGTCATGGCGATTGCGCGCATGGGTGAGCCTGAAACGCGCACCGTGTTTTACTTTGCGGTGGGCACCGCCGTCGCCGGCTCACTCGGCATGCTTGTCATGGGCATCACGCCCTGGAACTGGCAACACGCGCTGTGGCTGCTGCCGCTGGGGCTGCTGGCGTCGCTGGGCCAGCTGACCATGACCAAGGCCTACTCCATGTCTGAAAACCATGGCGGCACGCTGATGGTGGCCAACCTGCAGTACTCGGGTATTGTGTTTGCCGCCATCTACAGCCTGATCCTGTTTGGCGACAATATCCCCTGGATCGGCTGGGCCGGCATGGCGCTCATCATCGTGAGCGCGATTGCCGCGACGGTATTGCGCTCCCGCGCTGCACCGAACGCCCCGGCTGAAGAGCATTAAGGAGTTCCCCATGAGCTACACCACCCTGATTTCCGCCGAACAACTGCAAGCCCTGGTCGCATCGGCCAAGCCCTTGCGCATCTTCGACTGCACCTTCGACCTGATGAAACCCAGCGCCGGGCATGAACAATACCTGGCCTCACACATTCCCGGCGCGGTGTACGCCAACCTGGACACCGCCCTGAGCGCCAAACACGGCGTGCCGGGCGCGCACGGCGTGATCACCGCCAGCGGCGCCGATGCACCCGCGTCGGGCGGGCGCCACCCCTTGCCCAACCGCGAGAAATTCGCGACCTGGCTCTCCAGCGTGGGTTTTGCCAACGACATGCAGGCCGTGGTGTATGACCGCAACGGCGCCAACTACTGCGGGCGCCTCTGGTGGATGCTCAAATGGGCCGGCCATGAAAACGTGGCGGTGCTCGACGGCGGGCTGCAGGCCTGGCAGGCCGCGGGCGGTGCAGTGAACAACGGCGAAGAGCCCGCGCACTTTCAGGCGAACTTTCTCCTGGCACCAGCCAAAGCCACCTTGGTCTCGGTCGAAACAGTCGCCAAGCAGCTCGGCAGGCCGGCACAGACCTTGGTGGATGCGCGCGCCACGCCGCGCTTCAAGGGCGAGGTGGAGCCGCTGGACCCGGTGGCAGGCCATATCCCCGGCGCACTGAACCGCCCCTTCAGCCAGAACATCGGGCCCGATGGCAAATTCAAGCCCGCAGAGCAGCTCAAGGCTGAGTTTGAATCTCTGCTGGCCGGGCGCAACCCGGCCACGGTGGTGCACCACTGCGGCAGCGGCGTCAGCGCGGTGCCCAACCTGATTGCCATGGAAGTCGCCGGCCTGGGACGGGCCGGGCTGTATGCGGGCAGCTGGAGCGATTGGTGCAGTGACCCTGCGCGGCCCGTGGCACAGGGCTGATCCGGCGCCTTGACGGCCCGCCGCCCAAGGCACCACAAATTTGCCCAATAAAAAGCTCCATCAGGCCGTGGCCTCATGGAGCTTTTTGCGCTTTTGAACCCGTCAGGCCCTGCGCAGTGAACCCCTGGTCAATTACGGCTTGGTGGCTGGCGTGGCAGGCGACGTTGCGCCAGTGCCGCTTTCGCCTTTGGATGAGCTGCCGGCTGCGCTGGCGTCAGGTGCAGGCATCGGGCTGGTAGAGCTTGTCGACGGCGTCGTCGTGGTGCTGCTGGGCGATGGGCTCGTCGCAGCAGGTGTAGACGGCGTGGTGGTCGCGCCGGTGTCTTCAACCTTTTTGCCGCAAGCACCCAGTGCGAGCAAGGCGACCAGGGCCATGGCGGTAAAGGCAGCGGGTTTGAATTTGGATGCGAGCATGTCTATTTCCTTATATAAAAACAATAAAAGATGAACCAAGGATCAATCGACTGAGATCAGGCTGCAAGGTTTGACGCCAGCCAGATTTCAATTTAGCCGCGGCCTTGGGGTTCTCCCCATGAGACAGCTTCCCACAGGGCTGTAGGGGTTTTTCGCTATGCGTTGCTATGCACGTGCGTGACCAGTCAAGCGGATACGCCTGTGCGGGTTGTCGCGCCGTGAGCCTGAACTGGGGCCGGCGCCGCGGCTGCTGCGGGAACCGTTGTCAGGCCTGTCACCCACATGGCCTTTGGAGGGACTGGGCTCGGGCCGATGGCTACTGTAGTTGCGCGATGTGTCGGCAATGGTTTTCATAGGGGTCTCCTTGGCGTGCAGGGAATGGCATGTGCGGCGCGTTCGCCCGAAAGAGCGTTGGCCACCCCGCTTTCCAGCACGAACAAACGTGTCGTGCGTGCTGCGGTCAAGTTCACTCTAAAAGCCGTGCGCATCGGCTGGTGTAGGCAATACCTTCCGATCACGTAGGAGGCGGCCTACAAATCAGCCAGACTGACAAAATCATCAAGACCGGTTTTCAAGAATAAATTAAGTGAAAAGTGGCTGTAGCCCAGGCAGGACATGCGCAAGCAGCTACTAAATCGATAGCAACTAACTTCAGCCCCGCAGCCCGGCGCGACCTTGGCGCCATGCGAGTCGCGCTATAAGCCGGCGGGCACCGCCGCAGGCGAGCGCACATGCTCGGGCCGCACGCCCACACCCACCGCATAAGCCGGCAGCGCCTGCAGCAGCGGCCAGCGGCGCATCAGCTTCATGGGCCAGGGCAGCTCCATGGGAGGGGCGTCGCTGCCCCGGCCCGCCAGCACCGGGCTGAGCAAGCGGTTCTGGATGGCCACCTGCGCCGCCTGCGTGAGACGGGTGGGGAGCAAGCGGCGCTTTTCCACCTGCGCGAGCAAAGGCGTGAAGTCTGCCCTGCCCAGTCGCGCATCGGCCAGCGCCGCAGCCAGAATATTTGCCGTCGCCACCGCGTCCTGCACAGCGAGGTTGATGCCGACGCCGCCCACCGGCGACATCGCATGCGCCGCATCGCCGATGCACAGCAGGCCGGGCTTGTACCAGCGCTCCAACCGGTCGACCGTGACACTCAGCAGCTTGATGTCGTCCCAGCTGGCCAGGGTGTCGATGCGGCCCGCAAAGAGCGGCACCACCTTCACCATGTCGGCCCTGAAGGCTTCGAGCCCGCGCGCGCGTACCTCCTCGATTCCGCCCTTGGGAATCACATAGGCACATTGCCAGTAGCTGCCGCGGTCAATCATCGCCAGGAAGATGCCGGTGGTGATGCGCCCGCCTGTGGTGGATGGGTCGCCCGGCAGCTTGGGCAGGCGCATCCACAGCACGTCGATAGGGGCGCCGAGGTCACGCACGACCAGCCCCGCCGCACTGCGCACTGTCGAGCGACGGCCGTCTGCACCTATGACCAGATCGGCCATGAGTTCCAGCGGGCCTTGCGGCGTGGTGACGTGCACCCCTGTCACGTTGTCGCCCTGCTGGATCACGCCGGTGACTTCGGCGTTCTGGATCAGGCGAAACCCGGGGTACAGCTCGGCTTCATCGCGCACGAAATCGAGGAACTCCCACTGCGGCATCATCGCGATGAATTTGCAGCGGATGTTCAGGCGCTTGAAGTTGGCCAGCACCACCTCGGTGTTGCCAATCACCCCGCGCAGCTCACTCACTTCGTCATGCGGGCGCGCCAGGAATTTATCGAGCAGGCCGAGTTCGTGGATCACTTGCAGTGTCGACGGGTGCACCGTGTCGCCGCGAAAGTCGCGCAGGAAGTCGGCATGCTTTTCCAGCACCACCACTTCAACACCGGCGCGTGCCAGCAACAGGCCCAGCATCATGCCGGCCGGGCCACCGCCCGCGATGCAGCAGCGAACATTCATGACTTCGGCCATGGCATCTCCCAGGAGATAAAAGTCCCCCGACCTTATCGAGGCTCGCAGACCGATGCAAGCCTTCGGGCCTTAAGGCGGAGCAGGTCCCAGGGCCGGTTTCGGTCCGGTGTTAGTGGAAACGCCCGGCGGCGGCGTTTCGGTGTCGTAGTCGTGGTTGTGGCCGTCACCTCCCGTGTCATGGGCATGGTGTGGCTCTTTGGGGCTGAACTCGGGAAACGGTTTCACGACGGGCGGGTGCAGCAACTCGGCACCCTCTGGGGACGTATCGATCGGCATGTCGGTTCTCCTTGAGAGCAGTCAAACCCTGCAGGAAATCCGATAGCGGGCATCTCAAGTCCGTTATGCACGTCCTGCGTCCATGACATTACACCTGTTTCGATTTCAATGCCGGCGGCGTTTTTTCGCCTATTTCAACCTCATTGGCATGGGCGTGGTCTGCACTTCGCCCGGGTCCGGCGGGGTGTCCAGGGGCGGCAGGGGCTCGGGCGGTGGGACGTCGGGGCTGGTGGCCATTGCTATTTTTCCTTCCCGGCATTTTTGGGCGGCCTGCCGGGCGACTGCCCAGAACGCGGCGGCTCGGCCGGTTTGGGCAGGTCGCGAATCATGGCCTCACCTTTTTCGTCCCGGCCATCGGAGGGAAGGTCCGCCTCCAGCGTAGGTTGGGGCTCTTCATTGCCTGGGCGCTTGCGCTTGCCGCCCGTCACAGGCCCACCATCATCAGCGGTATGTCGTGCGTTGCCAATGCGGCGGCGGCAGCCATGCTGGCAAAGACAGTGATGAAAAACGCGATGTACGCGACCGCGCGCGGGCGGCGAAAACTACGCGGCTTGCGCCTGGGCGCCTCATGGCCGAATTCGCCGCTGACGTCATAAGCGGAGGGACGGAAAGCACTGGAAACCGTGGTGGAGTCTGGATGGAAGTTCATGGCGGGCCTGCCTTGCACAACGTTTTGCAGCAAACGAAGCATGGGAAAATGCTTGTCTCAGCCCCATCTTCCCGCCGTGCCCGGAACCTGCCCGTAGGCCGTCACGCCGCGTCTCTGTCAGTCGCTGTCTGACAGCAAGCGCAAGGCTCAATGGTGGTGCGCCATCCCGCTGATCAGCGTAACCAGGCCGATGCCGATGGCCAGCCAGGCAATTTGCGCCACGGTCTCCCGGGCGGTGACGCGCTTTTGCAGCTGGGGAATCAGGTCGGCCAGGGCCACATAGATAAAGCTGCTGGACGCCATGATCAGGAAGAACGGCAGGTAGTCATACAGCTGGTCGACCAGCGCATAGCCGATCATCCCGCCCAGCGCAGTGACGGCGCCAGCCAGTGACACCTTGACGAAGGCGGCGCGGCGGTTGTTGGACGTTTGGCGCAGCACCACCAGATCGCCCATGTGGTGGGGCACCTCATGCACCAGCACCGCCAGCGCAGCGACCACGCCCAGCCGCAAATCGGCCATGAAGGCCGACGCGATCAGGATGCCGTCGCCAAAAGCATGCACGCTGTCGCCGGCCAGTACGGCCCAGCCGCCGGTCCGGGTCTCGCCGTGGCCGTGATGGCTGTGCGCCGCATGGACATGGCCCGTATGGTCGTGCTGCGCATGCGCCGCCGCTTCGGGGCCGTGATGTTCGCCACCGTGGTGTTCATGGCCGTGGTGCCACAGTTCTGCCTTGTCGAGCAGGAAAAAAAACACCAGCCCCACCAGCAAGGTGGCAAACAGCTCTTTGGCGCCGGCCTGACTTTCAAAGGCCTCGGGCAGCAGATGCATAAAAGCTGTGGCCAGCAGCGCGCCGGCCGCCAGGCTGAGCATGTGCTGGGTGTAGCGTGCCAGCACGCCAAAGCTGAGCAGCGCCGCCAGCCACACGCTGCCGATGCCGGCGGCCAGGGTTCCCATCAGGATTGCTATCAAAGTCATAGCTGCTTACGCTCGTATTTAGTGGGCTGGAGCCCGAAATCATTCACAAACACCCGTGGAGGTTACACCACAGACGACAAAACCCCGGGCGTGGCATCCAGATGCCTGCGGCCGGGGTTGTTTTTATCTTATCAAGCGTGTCAAGGGGGTAGGCGCAAAAAAGCCGCCGGCCCGGCTGGGCGTGGCGGCTTGGCTCTGTTTTGTGGCTTGGTTTACTGCCGCTTAAGCAACACCATGAGATCTGAACCACTCCAGCGCACGCTTAAAGCCGTCCTCCGCCGCGTCCTTGCGGTAGCTGGGGCGGTAGTCGGCATGGAAGGCGTGGGGCGCTTGCGGGTAGACGACGAACTCGGAGGCGGCTGCGGCCTTGTTGCCTTTGGCGCCGGCTTCGGCCAGAGCGTCTTTCATCTGGTTGACGGTGGTCAGCGGGATGCCGCCGTCTTGTCCGCCGTAGAGGCCCAGCACGGGGGCCTTGAGGTCAGCGGCCAGGTCCAGCGGATGCTTGGGCGTGAGGGCCGATGGCTGGCCCACGAAGCGGCCGTACCAGGCCACGGCGGCTTTGACGTTCTTGCTTTGCTCGGCGTATAGCCAAGTGATGCGGCCGCCCCAGCAAAAGCCGGTGATGCCCACCTTTTTGGCGTTGCCGCCGTTAGCGGTTGCCCACTTCACGGCGCCGTCCAGGTCGGCCATGACTTGCGCGTCAGGCACTTTGGAGACGACTTCGGACATCAGCTTGGCCATTTCGTTGTACTTGCTGGGGTCGCCCTGGCGCGCATAGAGCTCGGGGGCAATCGCCAGATAGCCGGCTTTGGCGAAGCGCCGCGCCGTGTCGGCGATGTACTCGTGCACGCCAAAAATTTCCTGGATCACCAGCACCACGGGCAGGTTGGTCTTGCCGGCGGGCGCCGCAAAGAAGGCGGGCACCTTGAAGCCGTTGACTTCATAACTGATTTCGCCGGTCTTGAGCCCTTCCGAGGAAGTTTTGATGGCGGTCTGCGCCATGATGGGCATGGCGGTTGCGGCATAGCCGACGCCGAGGGCCGTTTTGAGCGCGGTGCGGCGGGTGGCGCCGGCTTCGGTGGATTGCCCGGGCAGCAGGGCATCGAAGTCTTTTTTCTGGTCGTGTTCAAGCATGGCGGTTCCTCAGTAAGTTGTTGGGGACAAAGGCAAGCTGTCGGAGTCTATGCGGCCCCGGAAGTTCTTGCCACCGCGGGGCGATGACACAGGTGTTTTCCCTTGCCCCGCCCCGCGCCCTCCTCAGTACCCCGCCCTCAAACGATCTTGACGCTGAGCTCCGGCAGGCCGTCGATGTGGCATTCAATGACATCGCCCTTGACCACCGGGCCGACGTTTTCCGGCGTGCCCGAATAAATGATGTCACCGGGGAAGAGCTCGAACGCTTCGGACAGCTTGGAGATCTGCTCGGCCACCGACCAGATCATGTGGTTGAGCGTGGCGTTCTGCTTGACCTGGCCGTTGACCTTGAGCCAGATCGAGCCCTTGGTGTAGTGGCCGGTTTGAGCCACTTTGTGAATCGGGCCTATGGGCGCCGACATGTCAAAGCTCTTGCCAATTTCCCAGGGCTTTTTCTGGTCGCCCATGCCGCGTTGCAGGTCGCGGCGCGTCATGTCCAGGCCCAGCGCGTAGCCGTAGACCAGGTCGAGCGCCTTGTCCATCGGGATGTTGCGCCCGCCTTTGGCCAATGCCGCCACGAGTTCGACTTCGTAGTGGTAGTTCTTGGTCAGCGTCGGATACGGGTGGTCGGCCACCTTGCCGGGCGGCACGACCTGGATGGCGTCCGTCGGTTTCTGGAAGAAAAACGGCGGCTCGCGGGTCGGGTCCGAGCCCATCTCGATCGCATGGGCGGCGTAGTTGCGGCCGATGCAATAAATGCGGCGCACCGGAAACATCTCAGCGCTGCCGGCAATCGGCACATAGGTTTCGGCCACGGTGAAAGGCGTGGCCGGTGCGTTGGCTGCCGTGCCTGGCGTGGCGCAGCCGACGACGGCGCCTGCGGTCATCAGCGCGCCTGTTTGCAGAATGCCGCGTTTGCTCATGTCTGGTTTTGTCATGTGTGTCTCCTGAAGTTGTGAAGGAAGGCTGGAGCTTGTTGTGTGAAGCTTTTTTCTCCAACCGTCGAGCTTAGGGCGGACACACCCAGCGCAGGCAGACGCAATTACGCATTTACCGGACGATTCAATGCACTGCTGCTGCGTTGCAGCAGCGGCAACCTCAGGCCGCGCCGGAAATTTTCGCGCGCACGCTATCGCGAAAGGCTTTTGGCGTCTGGCCAAAACGCTGCCTGAAACGCCGCGCAAAGTAAGCCTCATCGGCAAAGCCCGAGGCATGCGCGATGCTGGCGATGCGTTGGCTGCTGTGCGTCAGCTGTTCCTGCGCGAACTCCAGTCGCCGCTCGGTCACCAGGTCGGTGAAGGTTTTGCCGGTTTCTTTTTTGAGCAGGTGCGCCAGGTAGTTGGGCGACAGGAAGGCGGCTGCCGCCGCATCGGCCAGCGTGACTTCGCCGGCCAGGTGTTCGCGGATGTAGCGCACCGCGCGCTGCAGGCTGGCGCGCCGGCTGCCCTGCTGCGCCTGGCTGGCTGAAAACCGCAGCAGGTCGGCTTCGTACTTGCGGCACACCAGGCCAATGAGCTGCAGCATCAGGCCGCGGATGATTTCGATGGAGCCGAAGCGGCGGTTGGCGTTTTCAAACGCGAGCTTTTCGAGCAGCACCTCGACTTCGGGCAACTCGTCTTCCGAAAAATAAAAATCGCTGTGTTCCTGGAAGAGAAAAGGCGCGAGTTCCGGCGCGCGCGTCAGCGGCACGTCTTCCAGGTCCAGCGGGTCCACGTCCAGGCCGGGGCGCAGGAACTGCTGCGACATATTGATGATGACGTAGCGCGAGCCCTCAGGGTGCGGAATCACATGCACGCGGTAGGGCAGGATGAAGCTGAGGTAACCGCGCCGAAAGGGACGCACCGTGCCGGCCACGTTTTGCTCGGTGTCGCCCTGCAGGCTGATCTGGATCTGAAAATATTCATGCCGATGCGGGCGCACCAGCGGCGGCCGCACCAGCTGGGACCGGATGTCGAAGTCGAGGTGGTCGGCCCGCTCGGACATGCCGTAGGTCTTGATGTTGCTGCTGTCTGTCATGCGGCGTATTTTCGACGTCGGGCGCCGGGAGCGCATTGGTACAAAGCCTTCCGAAGCCTTCAAAAAGCTGTCGGGCCTGATCCGAGCTTATTTTAATTTCTGTCTTGACAGAAATTAACGAAAGCGTATATTCGGATCCATGGAACTCAGCACTGTCGCCCGCAAATTTGTCGTCCACTGGGGAGAAATGGGCACGGCCTGGGGTGTGAACCGCACCGTCTCGCAAATCCACGCCCTGCTCTTCTTTCACGGCCGGCCTCTGCATGCCGAGGAAATCGCCGACACGCTGACAGTGGCCCGCTCCAATGTGAGCACCAGCCTTAAAGAGCTGCTGAACTGGAACCTCATCCGCACCACCCAGGTGCTGGGCGACCGGCGCGACTATTACGAAACCTCGCTCGACGTGTGGGAGCTGTTTCGCACCGTGGTGCGTGAGCGCAAAGAGCGCGAGTTCGACCCCACTGTGCGCATGCTGCAAGGCCTAGTGAAGGAAGAAGGCTTTGAGGCGGAATCCGCCGATGCGCAAGACCGCGTGCGCGAAACCTTGCGCCTGATGGAGTCGCTCGGCCTGTGGGCCGACGAAATGCTGAGGCTGTCGCCCGCCACGCTGGAGAAAGTGTTGCGCATGGGCGCCAGCGTGCAGAAGTTTGTGCGCGGCGACAGCGACGCCAAGCCCATGGATCCGTCTGAACTTTTGCCGCCTACTTTTTGATTGGCAGACCCGGCCAGTTTTGGCCCTTTTTTTGACTATCAATTTCTGTTTGTACTGAAATTTCTAAAGGAGAGAAATATGAGCAGCATCCACAGCATCCCCGACCTGGGTAACACCCGCTACGACAGCTTCAAGGCGGGGCTAGATCCAACGACTTATCCGCTCACCTTGTTCTACGAATCCGCCTGCCCGCTCTGCAATGCGGAGATGAGCAACCTCATGCTGCGCGACACCGGAGGGCATCTGCGCTTTGCCGACGTCTCGGCGCCGGATTTCACCGACGTGCCCGCCGGCGCCACGATGCAAGACCTGCTGAACCTGATCCATGCACGCACCGCCGACGGCCGCGTGCTCAAGGGCGTTGAGGTGTTTCGGCTGGCTTATGAGGCCGTCGGCCTGGGCTGGGTCAGTTCGGCCATGCGTATGCCTTTGCTTCGCCCACTGGCCGAATGGGGCTACCCGGTGCTGGCGCGCAACCGCCACCGCATCCCCCGCGGCTTTGTGCGCCTGCTGTTTGAAGGCGCCGTGCGGCGCGCGGCCGAGCGCTCGGCCCTGGCGCGCTGCGACGTCGAAAGCTGCTCACGCTGATCTCACCCCCTCACCCCACCCTCCGAGCAAAACGAAAGGAAACCATCATGAGTGCCAACCTGTTTTTTGTCTCCCTGCTGATCGCGCTGGTCGGCCCGGTCGTCGCCATCACTTACCTCAAACCCATCCTCTACAGGGTGCTCCGCATGCTCTGCGATGCCGACGGCGGCGCGGAGTTCTGGATACGCTGCGCCTACCTGCTGGCGGTGTCGGGCACCTTGCTGCTGATGCTGAGCTTCGGCGAGTTCAACGAGCGCAGCAGCGTTGTCGACACCGTGCGGCGGTCCCTGTGGCTGGTGCTGGCGGGTGTGTTTGTGACCGTAGCGATCATTTCCCGCAATGTGTGGACGCAGGTGCGGCAATGGGTGGCGGCGAAAAACCTGTCCGCTGACATACAGGCTGCCCGCGTCGCCAAGCCCGCTGCGCCGGCTACATCCGCTGCGCCCGCTGCATCCGCCGACCCTTCCACCGCTGCGTGGCCGGCCTGAGGGCGCTCTCAGCACCAGCACGCAACAACACACCACGAATCGGGGAGGCCATGCCATGTCTTCACAGAGCCACAACACGCGCACCAACGAGGCGGGCGCCACGGGCGCGATGCGCCGCCCCGCACAGATTCGCTGGGAAGACCTGGTTCCCCTGCGCCCAGGCCAGGTTGCGCTGAACCTGAGCCTGTCGGCGCCTTGGCTCGCCGCTTCGCTGTGGGCGGCGCAGCATGACCTCTACCTGCTGGCCATGCCGTTGTCGGCGGCCTTCTTTCTCACCGCGCTGCGGCAGGCCCATGACAGCTACCACGCCAGCATCGGCGTGCCACGCAAGTGGCTGGACGCCGTGCTGCTGGCGCTGACGTTCACCATGTTGTGCTCGACCCATGCGATACGCCATACGCATCTGGTGCACCACAGGGACCCGCTGGGCGACGGCGACGAAGAAGGCGGTTGGGCCCGGCAACCGGGCTGGCGGGCATTGGCGCTGGGCGTGCTGTTCAGCATCCGCACCCATGCCCAGGCGCTGCGCACCGGCAGCCTGCGCACCCGGCGCTGGGTGTACGCGGAGCTCACGCTGATCGCAGCGATGTGCCTGGCCGCAGCCACAACAGAGCAGGCCTGGCTGCGCTACCACGTGGTCGCCATGATTGGCTCCAACATGCTGGTGGGCTTTTTCGCCGTGTGGAGCGTGCACCATGGCTGCGATCCGAAAGGCGTCTTCGCCCGCACCGAGCGGCGCGCCTGGGTCAACTGGCTGACGGTGCATCTGCTCTATCACGTGGAGCACCACCTCTACCCCGCCGTGCCGGCCAATCATTTGCCCATGCTGGCAATCCGGCTGGATGCGGCCGCGCCGGAATGGACAGCAGTGCGGGTGCTCGGCAGGCCTCAGCGAGCCCTTGCGGACCGGGCAGCGCGAAGCCCCCAATGGCCCATCGCAGCCGCTGTCCCCAAGCCAACGGCCAGCAGCACGATGCCCCAAAAGGCATAGTAGCCCGGCTCGTCGGCTGCATGCCGCCGCACCCAGACTTCGTAATAGTCGCCCGGGTGCCCCGCGCTGACGGGCAACAGAAGGTAGTAGGACTTGCCGTCCTGCACGTCATACAAACCCTGCTGAACATAGTGGCCACCAAGCGCGTGCAAATTAAGGTCGGGGTTGGCCGGCCCGCCCTTTTTGTTACGCCGCAGCCGCTCGCGCTGCCCTGCGGCATACGTGAAGCGCTCTGGCGTCAGCTCCATCAGACCGGGCCCGAATCGCGTGTCGAATTGCCAAGACCAGTCACGCGTCACCACGGCAATGGGACCGTCACCCGGCCGAAGGCCCAGTGGCAGGGCCAGAGGGACTTCGCCCGTTTTACTTTTCTGGTGATATGCAAACTGCTCGCCGCCGGGCAAGCTGGTCACCGGCACGGCGCGCGGGTCGCGAGGACCCGAGTGAACGACGAGCGTCCCACTACAGAGTGGCAAATACAGCAGGTCGACCAATAGCAAAGCCATGCCCAGCAAGGCCACCACCACGCTGCCCCGGATACACCGCTTTACCGCAACGGTCGACAGCACCGTCAGTGCGCCTTGTCCCAGTTCGGCCCGATGCCGATCTCGGCCAGCAGCGGCACTTTGAGATCAGCCACACCGGCCATCAGGCGCGGGATCTCGGTTCTGACCCATTCAACCTCGGCCTCGGGCACCTCGAACACCAGTTCATCGTGCACCTGCATGATCATTTTTGTGCCGCGCTTTTCCGCATCGAGCACCTCTTGCACTTTGTTCATGCTGAGCTTGATCAGGTCGGCCGCCGTGCCCTGCATGGGCGCATTGATGGCTTGCCGTTCCGCTGCCTTTTTGCGCGGCCCATTGCCGCCGTTGATTTCCGACAGGTAGAGACGCCGGCCGAACACGGTTTCGACGAAATGGTTTTCCTGCGCAAACACCACGGTCTGGTCCATGTAGTTCTTCACGCCCGGATAACGCTGGAAGTATTTGTCGATGTAAGCCGCCGCAGCCTTGGTTTCAATGCCAAGGTTGCGCGCCAGGCCGAAGCTGCTCATGCCGTAGATCAGACCGAAATTGATGACCTTGGCGTAGCGGCGTTGCTCGCTGCTGACCTGGTCGACCGCCACGCCGAACACTTCGGCGGCCGTCGCGCGGTGCACATCCAGGCCATTGGTGAAGGCGCTGAGCAGCGCTTCGTCGCCGCTGATGTGGGCCATGATGCGCAGCTCGATCTGCGAATAGTCGGCGCTGGCGATGACGCTGCCCGCTGGCGCGACGAAGGCCTCGCGCACACGCCGGCCTTCCACCGTGCGGATCGGGATGTTCTGCAGGTTGGGGTCGTTGCTGGACAGCCGGCCGGTCACGGCAACAGCCTGCGCGTAGTGCGTGTGCACCCTGCCCGTGCGCGGATCGGCCAGTTGCGCCAGTTTGTCGGTGTAAGTGCCCTTGAGCTTGCTGAGCGATCGGTGCTCCAGCAGCTTGGCGGGCAGCGGATAGTCTTCGGCCAGTTTTTCGAGCACTTCCTCGTCGGTGCTGCGTGCGCCGCTTGGCGTTTTCTTGATGACGGGCATGCCCAGTTTGTCAAAGAAAATCTCGCCCAGCTGCTTGGGGCTTCCCAGATTGAAGGGTTGGCCGGCGATCTCATAAGCCTCGGCTTCGAGCTGAATGATGCGCTGGCCCAACTCGTGGCTCTGCGCGGCCAGCGTGGGCGCATCGATCAGCACGCCGTTGCGCTCAATCCGGTAGAGGGTTTCGCTGCTCTCGATTTCCAGTTGGTAGATAAAGCGCAACTTTTCGTTGGCCTCCAGCTGCGGCCAGAGTACGCGGTGCACGTCCAGCGTCTGGTCGGAATCTTCGCAGGAGTATTCGGCGGCCTTGGCGATGTCGACCTGGTTGAACTTGATCTGGTGCGCGCCCTTGCCGCACAGGTCTTCGTAGTTGATGCCGCTGCGCCCCACGTGCCGTTCGGCCAGGCTGGCCAGGCCGTGCGGCTTGTTCACCTCCAGCACATAGCTTTGCAGCATGGTGTCGTGCGCATAGCCCTGCACTTCGATGCCGTGGTTGGCAAACACGTGGCGGTCGTACTTGACGTGCTGGCCCAGCTTGGCCTTGGCCGGGTTTTCCAGCCAGGGTTTGAGGCGCGCCAGCACCTCGTCGCGCGGCAGCTGCGCGGGGGCATCAGGGTAGTCGTGCGTGAGCGGAATGTAGGCGGCCTCGCCGGGCGTGACGCTGAAACTCACGCCGACGATCTGCGCCAGCATTTCATCGAGCGATGTGGTTTCGGTGTCCAGCGCCGTCAGTTCGGCGGCTTCGAGTTTTGCGAGCCAGCCGTCAAATGCTTCCCAGGTGAAGATGGTGTCGTATTTCAGATTGCTGGCACGCTCGGCCAGCGGGGCCTCCGGTGCCGCAGCCGGCTCATCAAACAGCCCTGGCGCATCCGGGTTAGCGGCAACGGCCTTGCCGGCCGGTTTGGCGTGGCGCCCTTCCGGCCCGCCAATCAACTCAGGCGGCGTGTTCTCGACGTCTATCTGCCTGACCAGCCCCTTGAAGCCGTATTTTTCGTAAAAGGCCTTTAATGCGTCCGTCTGCTGGGCGCCCATCGTGATGGCCTGAAGGTCGGGTAAACCGGCAATGTATTCAACGAGGTCACAGTCTTTTTTGATGGTCAGCAGTTCGCGGCCCTTGGGCAGCCAGTCCAGCGACTGGCGCAGGTTGTCGCCCACCACGCCTTTGATGTCGCCGGCCTTGGCCACCAGCGCGTCGAGCGAGCCGTATTCCAGCAACCATTTCACGGCCGTCTTCGGGCCGACCTTGGGCACGCCGGGCACGTTGTCAACGGCATCGCCAACCAGCGTCTGGTAGTCCACCATCAAACGCGGCGGCACGCCGAACTCGGCCTCGACACCGGCCATATCGCGGCGGCGGTCATTCATGGTGTCGATGACGGTGATGTTTTCATCAACGAGCTGGCTCAAGTCCTTGTCGCCGCTGGAGATGATGACTTCAATGCCCTGTTGGGAGGCCATGCACGCCAGCGTGCCGATCACGTCGTCGGCCTCAACGCCCGGCACATCCAGCACCGTCCAGCCCAAAAGGCGCACCACCTCATGGATGGGCTCAACCTGGCTGCGCAGGTCGTCGGGCATGGGGGACCGCTGAGCCTTGTACTCGGGGTACAGCGCATCGCGAAAGGTCGGGCCCTTGGCGTCGAACACGCAGGCCGCGTAGTCGGCGCGCACGTCCTTGCGCAGCTTTTGCATCATGTTGACCATGCCGCGAATGGCGCCCGTGGCCGGGCTGGCCGGGTCGCCAGGGTTGGCGCGCAGGTCGGGCATGGCGTGGAAAGCGCGGTACAGGTAGCTGGAGCCATCCACCAGCAGGAGCGTTTTTTTGTCGGTACTCATGGGGCCTGATTGTCAGGGATATCGGCCAAGCCTTGCCCGTGGCATTGGCCGCTCCCTGTAATGACAGAAAACAGCGGTTTTCGCCTACACAGGCAGCCTCTTTATTACGACAGGCACGGCCTTTGTCGTACAGGCCCCGCAAGCCTACAATGCAGGCATGAACCACGTTTTCCGCCCTCTTATCGCCGCTGCTTTTGCAGCGCTGCCGCTGGCTGCGGCCTTGGCTCAGGCGCCTGCGCAAGATGCCGCGCCCGCGGCCAAGGCGGAAACGCCTGTGGTGTCGGGCCGTCCTGACCAGAAGATCCAGCGTATCCGCACCGAAGACGCCGGCACGCGCATTGACGAGTTGCGGGTGGGCGGGGAAACCCAGCAAATCACGGTGCAACCCAAAACCGGCGGCGCGGCTTACGAGGTCAAGCCTGCGGAAGGCGCCAGGGGTACGGCGCCGGCAGCGACCAGCAACGACACCAATGGTTCGCGCGTCTGGAACGTGCTGAAGTTCTGATTTTCCGTTTCAAACACTCCAAGAATTCCAGGGTCCAGTTTCAGGCATGGCCGTATATACCGAAGTCTCGTTTGACGAGGCTGCAGCGTTCTTGAACGCCCTGAACCTGGGGCAGCTGCAGAACATCAAGGGTGCCGCCGGCGGCATCGAAAACACCAACTATTTTGTCGACACCGACCAGGGCGAATACGTCCTGACGCTGTTTGAGCGCCTGACGTTCGAGCAGTTGCCGTTTTACCTGCACCTGATGCAGCACCTGGCGGCGCACGGCATTCCCGTGCCTGACCCGGCGGGCGACCACAAGGGCAACATCCTCCACCAGCTCAAGGGCAAGCCCGCCTCCGTCGTCAGCAAGCTGCGCGGCCACAGCGAGCTGGCCCCCACCGCCGACCATTGCGCCAGCGTGGGCCAGGCACTGGCGCGCATGCACCTGGCCGGCCTGGACTATCCGCGCCGCCAGCCCAATCTGCGCGGCCTGGACTGGTGGAACGACACCGTGCCGGTGGTGCTGCCGCACATCACGCCCGAGCAAAGCAGCCTTATCCTGGGCGAGCTGGCCTACCAGAACCACATCGCGGCCTCCTCCGCCTGCCAGAGCCTTCCGCGCGGCGTCGTGCATGCCGATCTTTTTCGCGACAACGTGATGTTTGAGGATGGCAAGCTCACCGGCTTTTTTGATTTCTACTTTGCCGGATGCGACACCTTTTTGTTTGACATCGGTGTTTGCCTGAACGACTGGTGCATAGACCTGCAAACCGGCGCCAAAGACGATGCCCGTTCCGCAGCCTTCATGGACGCGTACCAAAGCGTGCGCCCGCTCACCGTGCAGGAACGCAGCCTGCTGCCCGCCATGCAGCGCGCCGGCGCCCTGCGGTTCTGGCTGTCACGCTTGTGGGACTTTCATTTGCCGCGCGAAGCTTCCGTGCTCAAGGCGCACGACCCCAGCCATTTCGAGCGTGTCCTGCGTGCGCGACTCGCGCAGCCCTACGTTTTGTAAGCCTGCCACGCAGGGGTTGATTCACCGGCCTGCTGCGGCGCCTGGCCGCTTTCAGGCACACTGCCCCCTGCAATCCCTTGCAACCCTTGCCCGGCCCCACCCGGCGACCCTCTCCCTGCGAACACCATGAAACTCAATATCGTTCCCGCGAGCACCGGCATGACCTGGGTCAGGCTGGGCATCAAGACCTTCCTGCAGCAGCCCCTGGCCATGTCGGGGCTGTTCTTTCTTTATATGGCTGCGGGCACGCTGCTGTCGTTTCTGCCGGTTTTCGGACTGATCCTCGCGCTGATGATCGTGCCGGCCGCCACGCTGGGTTTGATGGCCGCGACGCAAGAAGCGCTCAAGGGCAAGTTCCCCATGCCCACGGTGCTGATCAGCGCCTTTCGTGCGGGCCGCCAGAGGGTGCGGGCCATGCTGGTGCTGGGGGCGCTGTACGCTGCGGCCTGCCTGCTGATCACGCTGGCCGTGCCCTTGCTGGTAGGGGGTACGCCCCCGGCAGCCGACGCGGGCCGCGAAGCCATGCTCACGCCCCAGTTCCAGCTGACCATGCTGGTCACCATGCTGCTCTACCTGCCCATCTCGCTGCTCTTCTGGCATGCGCCGGCGCTGGTCCATTGGCATGGCATCTCGCCGGTCAAAAGCCTCTTTTTCAGCCTCGTGGCCTGCCTTCGCAACGCGGGGGCCTTCCTGATGTTCGGGCTGGGCTGGTTCGCCGTGTTTCTCGGCATAGGCATCGTGATCAGCCTGGTGTCCGGGCTGCTGGGCAGCGCTGAATTCATGGCCGCCGCCGTGATGCCGCTGGTATTGCTCATGGCAGCCATGTTTTCCACCTCGATTTACTTCACGTTTCGTGATAGCTTCGTGGCCACGCCACCCGACGATTCGCCGGGGAGCGCTGAGGACGCCCAAAACATCAACGACAACCCCTGACGACCCCGGAGATACCTTATGACCCAGCACCAGTTGCAAGGCCGTAGCGAAAAAGAGATTTTGTGGTTTCAAAGACGTGACACGCTCAAGGCCGCGGCTGCCTGGGTCGCCATGGGCGGGCTGCCCGCTGCCATGGCCCAGCAGCGCAGCAACATTGTCGAACTCCGGGGCGACGCCCTGCTCAACGGACGCCCCTTGCAAACCGGCCAGACCATCCTGACTGGCGACCAGATCCAGACCGGGCCCGGCTCGAATCTCATGTTTGTCATCGGCAACTCGGCCTTCCAGGTGCGCCAGAATTCATTCATGACGGTAGAGCGCGGTAGCACGCTCAATACCGTGAGCCTGCTTCGCCTGCTCACAGGCGCCGTGGTCAGCGCCTGGGGCCGGGGCAGCAACCGCTCCATCACCCTGCCAACGCTCACGGCCGGCATACGCGGCACGGGTGTCTATGCCGAAGTATTTCCAGGCAACCGCAGCTATTTTTGCAACTGCTACGGCACGGTCGACATGGAGTCAAACGGCGAGAAGACCGTGTCGCAAGCCAGCTACCACCAGTCATTCTGGGGCGAAGTGGAACCCAAAGACGGCCGCCGGTTGACCCCTGCCAGTGCAATTAACCACAGCGACGAAGAGCTCGAATTCCTGGCGGGCCTTATCAACCAGCAAACCGCCTGGCAGATCGCCGGCAAAAAAGGCGTCAAGGACGGTATGGGCTATATGGACACGCAGCCCGGCCAGACGCATCCGGCGCAATCGGCACACATGCCGATCCGCTGACCGCCTGCAGACGGCGCATCGACGGCGCCTGCTCGCAAGAGCCCTCGGTCGTGGTGCGCCCCGAACTCCTAAACCAGCATGAGCCGTGGAACCGGCTTTGCCGGGCCACAGGCGGGCGGCCCCCGAGGGGCTGGAGCCCGCGGCTCCAAGCCTGCCTGCGCAGGCTTGGACGGGCGACAGAGGCGAAGCGTCTCGCGAGCCGCGGCCTGCAAGGCCTCGGGAGCTACACGCAGTGAGCGACCGTGGGGGCCTTAGCCTCGACGCACCTCGAGGATTTCGTACTCCATCGCTTCCTCGTAGGTTTTGGCATCACTCAGCGCAAGGTGCAGCAAGATCTTTGGTGCATGGGCCTTGATGACCCGGTGCATCAGCACGCCGACGACGATCATCGGCAGTCCCACCCACAGGTAGCCGTACATGGAGAGCACGACACCGATGCCCAGCATGGGCAAGGAAATGCCGACCACAAAGAGGCGGTGCTTGACGTACTTTTGAGCCCGCTCAGGATTCACGATCACGCGGAACCGGCCGAGCGGAAGCCCGGTCTTGAATTCCTGGTGCGGCACATAAATCGCTGAAGAGCTTTCGGCGTCTTCAGGGGCTTTTCCGGTTTCGATTCCGGTTTCGGAATTTGTCTCTGTCATTTTTTTCTCACCAGGATGGATTCAACAAAAATTCGCCCCCAAGGGCGCGGGGCCGCTACACCACGGTCAGCTTGGCCACGCTCAGGGCCAGCCATTTCACCCCGTGGCGCGTGAAGTTGATTTGAGCACGGGCATCGTCGCCGCTGCCTTCGAGCATCATCACCTTGCCTTCGCCAAACTTGGCGTGGAACACTTCCATGCCGCTTTTCAGCCCGTGCGAAGGCGCGTTCTTCTGCGGTGGCACCGGCGGGCTGGCAAAACGCTCGGCCGAACCGGATTTTGAAGAAAAAACGCTGCTAGCCCAGTCTTTACGTCCACCACTTACTCCTGAATTGCTAGCACCGCCCCAGCCGCCCGAACCCATGCCCGAGGCAAAACCGGGGTTCTTCGGCGTGATCCATTTGAGCGCGGCTTCCGGCAGCTCGTCAAAGAAGCGGCTCTTGAGGTTGTAGCGCGTCTGGCCGTGCAGCATACGCGTCTGCGAATGGCTGAGGTACAGGCGCTTACGCGCGCGCGTGATGGCCACATACATCAGGCGGCGCTCCTCCTCCAGGCCGTCGCGGTCGCTCATGGAATTTTCGTGCGGGAAGATGCCGTCTTCCAGGCCGGTGATGAAGACGCAGTCAAACTCCAACCCTTTGGACGAATGCACGGTCATGAGCTGCACGGCGTCTTGCCCGGCCTGCGCCTGGTTGTCGCCTGATTCGAGCGCGGCATGCGTGAGGAAAGCCGCCAGCGGCGACAGTGTCTCGCCGGTTTCGGTATCGGGCGCCAGCGCCTCGGGCAAGGGTTCGTTCACCAGCGGAGCCGACGCATCCAGCCCCTGGCTGGCCGGCGACTGCGTCAGCCGTGCTCCCAGCTCATCCACAGGCAACGCCACCGCATCACGGCCGAAGCCCTCCTGGCTGACAAAGGACTCGGCGGCGTTAACCAGTTCGGCCAGATTCTCCAGCCGGTCCTGGCCTTCTTTTTCGATTTTGTAGTGTTCTTCCAGGCCGCTGTGCTGCAGCACCAACTCGATGATCTCACGCAAGGTCAGGCCTGTGGTCTGCTCGCGCAGCACGTCGATCCTGGCCACAAAGGCAGCCAGGTTAGCGCCGGCCTTGCCAGCCACAGCGCTCACACCGTCATAGAGTGAGCAGCCCGCAGCGCGCGACGTGTCCTGCAGTTGTTCAATCGTGCGCGCACCGATGCCGCGCGGCGGAAAGTTGACAACGCGCATAAAGCTGGTGTCGTCGCGCGGGTTCTCCAGCAGCCGCAGATAAGCCAGCGCATGCTTGATTTCAGCGCGCTCGAAAAATCGCAGTCCGCCATACACGCGATAAGGTACGCCGGCGTTAAAGAGCGCCGTTTCCATCACCCGGCTTTGCGCATTGCTGCGGTAGAGCAGCGCGATCTCCTTGCGCTCCGTGCCGTCACGCACCAATTGCTTGACCTCGTCGACAAACCATTGCGCCTCGGCAAAATCGGTGGCTGACTCATACACACGCACCGGCTCGCCCGGGCCGGCTTCGGTGCGCAGGTTTTTGCCCAGGCGTTTGCTGTTGTGGCTGATGAGCTCGTTGGCTGAATCAAGAATGTTGCCGAAGCTGCGGTAGTTGCGCTCCAGCTTGATCTGGTGCGTCACCTCAAACTCGCGCACAAAATCGGCCATGTTGCCCACGCGGGCACCGCGAAAGGCGTAAATGCTCTGGTCGTCGTCGCCCACCGCCACCACCGAGCCGCCCGGCATCGCGCCCGCACCCTGAATCGCATCCGGGCCCTGACCGGCCAGCATCTTGATCCAGGCGTACTGCAGCTTGTTCGTATCCTGGAACTCGTCAATCAGGATGTGGCGAAAGCGCCGCTGGTAATGCTCACGCACAGGCGCGTTGTCTCGCAGCAGCTCATAGCTGCGTAGCATCAGTTCACCGAAATCCACCACGCCTTCACGCTGGCACTGCTCTTCATACAGCGCGTAAATCTCGACCTTCTTGCGGCCTTCTTCGTCGCGCACCTGCACGTCTTTGGCGCGCAGGCCGTCTTCCTTGTTGCCGGCGATAAACCACATCAGCTGCTTGGGTGGAAAGCGCTCGTCGTCGACGTTGAACTGCTTGCACAGGCGCTTGATGGCCGACAGCTGGTCTTGCGTGTCCAGGATCTGGAAGCTCTGCGGCAGGTTGGCCAGCTTGTAGTGCGCCCGCAAGAACCGGTTGCACAGGCCGTGAAAGGTGCCGATCCACATGCCCCGCACATTCACCGGCAGCATGGCCGACAGGCGCGCCATCATTTCCTTGGCCGCCTTGTTGGTGAAGGTAACCGCCAGAATGCCGCCCGGCGACACCTGGCCGGTCTGCAGCAGCCAGGCGATGCGCGTCGTCAGCACGCGGGTCTTGCCGGAGCCGGCCCCCGCCAGGATCAGCGCGTGCGTGGGGGGCAAAGTCACCGCGGCCAGTTGCTCCGGGTTAAGATTTTGTAAGAGAGGGGATGTTGGCGCGACTTCTGAGAACATCCCTCATTGTAGAAAGCCCCGATGAAACCATTTGTGCACCGCTCTTCAGCCCTGGCGTTCACGTCGTTAATGCTGGCCATGGCCGCTCTTGCGCCCGCCGGCTCTGCCTGGGCCCAGTCTTTTTGCGCCAGTGACGGCCAACCCAGGCCTACGCAGTTGCTGGAGCGATTCATCAATGCCGACTGCGACAGCTGCTGGGCCGACCCGGCTACGCCCAAGGCGGCGGCCAACCAGCTGGCCATCGACTGGGTGCTGCCCGGCAGCAAGGGCGAAGATGCGCCGCTGTCGGCAGTGGCCATCCGAGAAGCGCTGGCCCGCCTGGCAGCCCTGCGCCAGAACCCTCCCGCTCAATCCCTGGCAAGCACCTTGCCGGTCACGGGGCTCAAAGGCGCCACATTGCGCGTCGCACACGGCTTGCCGCTGAGTGGCTACCTGGGAGCCTCCATCGAGCTCAAACCCATTCCGGCTGCGGCCAAGGGCCGGCAATGGACAGCCTGGCTGGCTTTGGTCGAAACCTTGCCAGCGGGCGCGGAAAACTCCCCCGTAGAGCGAAATTTGATAAGAAACGTGCTCCAGGCCACATGGGACACTCGCAAGCCGCTATCAAAAACAGAGCAAAACCGCCTCTTCGACGCACGATCCATGAGCATTGCGGAAGGCGCCAACCCCGAGCGCATGCGTGTGGTGGGCTGGGTGGAAGACGAAAAAGGCCGGGTGCGGGTGGCCGCCCAGTCCCGCTGCAGCCCTGAACAAAAATAATTGACGGCATTTAACCCCGTTGCGCCGTGCGTCCCGTTTAAGGGTGCATCGCCAACAACAAAGGGGTTTTCATGTCAAACGGCTTTCGGGTCTTTCACGGTTTCACCGCGCTGACCACCACCCGCTTCCTTCAGGCCGCTGCCGCGGTCTGTTTCAGCGTCCAGGCGCTGGCGCTCAGCCCCATGCTGCAGCCGATTAATGGCAAATTCGCGCCACCGCCCGACTGGCGGCCGCCAGTCATCTCACTCAATAACGCATCCGGCCAACCCATCGAGCTGCGCGCGGCATCGGTCGAGGTCGACCTTTTCGGCGACCAGGCGCAGACCCGCGTTGAGCTACGCCTCTTTAACCCCAACCACCGCATGCTCGAAGGCGAGCTGCAATTTCCCCTGCAAGAAGGCCAGGTGGTGACCGGCTTCGCGCTGGACGTGAACGGCCGCCTGCGCGACGCCGCGGCGGTGCCCAAGGCCAGGGGCCAGGAAATCTTTGAAGACATCCGCCGCCGGCGCGTGGACCCGGGGCTGCTGGAAGCCACGGCCGGCAACCAGTACAAGCTGCGTGTCTACCCGATCCCTGCGCAAGGGGAGCGCCGCGTGGTCATCACCATCAACGAAACGCTGCCGCGTCTGCGCGATGCAGGCATGCTGCGTGTGCCGCTTGCGTTTGCCTCAGCGGTAGGGCAATTGCAGGTGCGCGTACGCGCCCATGGCGCTGCGCGGCAAGATGTGCAGTTGATCCAGGCACCCGCAGATGCACAACTCAGCACCGGTGCAGCCGGTATGGAGCTGCTCTTTCAGAAAAACCACTGGCTGGCTCCTCAGGGCCCCGCCGGATGGCTGCAACTGGCAGTGCGCCGCACAGGCAAACCGCAGGTCATGGTGGGTGAATCCGGTGGCAAGCCATTTTTTGCCGCGCAAGTCGACTTTCGTGATGAACTGGTGAAGCGCCCTGCCCCATCGCACATCGCGCTGGTGTGGGACGCATCGGCCTCGGCCGCCGCGCAGGCCCGAGTGCTGCCGGTGCTGGAAGCCTACTTTCGCAGGCTGGATAAAACCGTCAAGGTGAGCCTGCTGGTCGTGCGCAACCAGGCTGAGCCGGTACGCAGCTTCACGGTGGCGCCGGGCCGCTTCGGCGAACTGGCCGATGCCTTGCGCGCAGAACCCTTTGATGGTTCGAGCAACTTCGACAACCTGCCCATTCCCGCCGACGCCGACATGACGGTGATGGTGACGGACGGCCTGATGACGGACGGCAAAAAGAGCATCAACTACCTGCACACCGCACCCGTCATGGTGATCAACGGCGCTGCGGCTGCCGACACTGCACGGCTTGCGCGCTTGGCCGACCGCACCGGCGGCGCACTGGTGGACGCCACGCTGCTGACGGCCGAGGGCGGCGCACAGGCCATGCTGATGCACGGCTGGCGCATTGAACGGCTGGCCAGTTTGTCGGCGCAAAAGCTCGTGGCGCCTACGACCAGCGTGCGCCAGGGCCGCATCTCGGTCGCGGGCGAGTTGCTTGACACCCAGGCCCGCATCGAGATCGCGCTGGTGCACCCGGATGGACGCAAGCGCACGCTGGCTCTGGACGTGAGTGGCAAGGCATCCGCCGGCCGCTGGCCCGGCCAGCAATGGGCCCAGTGGCGCAGCACCGAGCTGGCGGAGAATGCCCCGCTGCACAGTAGCGAACTTCAGCGCATCGCGGCGGAGCACGGCATCGTGGGCCCCAACAGCTCACTGATCGTGCTGGAACTGGCAAGCGACTACGCGACCTACAAGCTCCCGGCGCCGCCCGAGCTGGCCGATGAGGTGGCGCGGATCAGCCAGCAGCTGATGGCGCAGGCCACACACACGCGGCAGGCGCATATCGAGGCCATGGTCAAACAGTTCGACAGCAAGCAGCGGTGGTGGGATAAAGACTTTCCCAAGGACGCACTCAAACGCGCTGAACCCAAGGCAGAGGTGCACGGCGCAATAGGTGCGGCTGGTGCGATGAGCGGGACTTCGCGGGCGCGTGAGCAGTCCGAGTCTGCCGTGGTCCGCCAGGACCTGGTTTTCGCAGGCGCTCCCATGGCCGCAGCGGCACCGGCCGCCCCTGCCGCTGCCCCCGCTGCTGCTGCACGCGCCGCCGACGCGGAAAACCGTCAGGCGAAAACCTCATCCGCAGTAGCGCCCTCTTCCACCATCGCCCTGCAAGCCTGGGTGCCGGACGCGCCCTACATGAAACGCCTGCAGGACGCCGACAAGGCCCAGCTCTACCGCATCTATCTGGACGAACGCGCCGCCTACTTGAGCAGCAGTTCTTTCTACATGGACGCAGCCGGCATGTTCTTTGACCGCGGCCTGCCCGAGCTGGGCCTGCGTGTGCTCTCCAACCTGGCCGAGATGAACCTGGAAAACCGCCAGTTGCTGCGCCTGTATGCCTACCGCCTGGTGCAGGCAAAACGCAACGACCTTGCCATTCCCGTCTTTGAACGCATCAGCGAGCTGGCGCCCAACGAGCCGCAGTCATGGCGCGACCTGGGTCTGGCGCTGGCTGACGATGGCCAGCCGCAACGCGCCGTCAACGCCTTGTGGGAAGTGGTGTCGCGTCCGTGGAACGGCCGCTTCGCCGGCGTCAACATGATTGCGCTGGCCGAACTCAATGCCATCGCCGCCCAGGCGACTGCAGCCAGCAAAGCAACCGACATCGCACCGCTAGACATGAGCCGGGTCGACACCCGCCTGCGCCGCAACCTGCCGCTGGCCCTGCGCGTGGTGATGGCCTGGGACGCAGATGACACCGACATCGACATGTGGGTGACCGACCCCAACGGCGAGAAGGCCAGCTATGCCAATCGACTGACCCGCCAGGGCGGCGTGATGAGCCCTGACGCCACCGGCGGCTACGGACCAGAGGAGTTCTCATTGAAGACCGCGAAGGCCGGCAAGTACGCCGTGGAAGCCCAGTTCTACGGCCACCGCCAGCAGGTGCTGTCGGCCGGCACCACGGTGATGGTGCGCGTCACCACGGGTTTCGGCACACCGCAGGCGCGTGACGAGTGGACGACTTTGCGGCTCACACGTGGCCAGGAGACCGTGCGCGTGGCCGAGGTCGAAGTTCGGTGACACCCGGACCTTCGACAAGATGCCCTGATGCATATAAAGGCTATACCGCTTTGCAGGGGGAGGCCTGAATGACAAGCGCATAGAATCAATCACCGGGCCCAAGCAATTGCGCCCGGTTTTTTGTTTCTGCCTTGCCTTCGCGGCAAGCGCCCGCAAACAAAGCCGGTCCAGTCCAAGTGCCGACAGGGCCTGTTCACCATTAAACGGAATGCGTTGGCCTGGCTTCCCGGATGGATGCGCGAAGAGCGGTGCGGCAAATAGCTCCAGCTATTTGCAAGCCGATCGACAAAGCAGACGCCGGGAAGCCAGGCCAACCCGAAGGGAAAGCTGAATGCCGGGCGCATTGCGGTGTTGCAGTTCGCTTGTGTAGCGATGCTACACGGCGCTCACTGCGCCTAGCACTGCATCCCGGCATTCAGCTTTCGCATCCCGTTTAATGGTGAACAGGCCCTGGTGTTCCTCAACAGTGTTTTAAAAGGCTTGGGAATCATGGAAATCTTCGACTACGACAACATCCTGCTGCTGCCGCGCAAATGCCGCGTGGAAAGCCGTTCGGAATGCGACGCCAGCACCACGCTGGGCGGGCGCAGCTTTCGCATCCCGGTGGTGCCGGCCAACATGAAGACGGTGATCAACGAGGAGATCTGCGCCTGGATGGCGAAAAACGGCTACTTCTACGTGATGCACCGCTTTGACCTGGACAACGTGCAGTTTGTCAAAGACATGAAAGCGCGCGGCGCTTACGCCTCGATCTCGCTGGGCGTGAAAAAGCCCGACTACGACACGGTGGACCGTCTGGCGGCCGAAGGCCTCGCACCCGAATACATCACCATCGACATCGCGCACGGCCATGCCGACACGGTGCAGAAGATGATCGCCTACCTCAAGCAGAAGCTGCCCGCATCCTTCGTGATCGCCGGCAACGTGGGCACGCCCGAAGCCGTGATCGACCTGGAGAACTGGGGCGCCGACGCGACCAAGGTCGGCATAGGCCCGGGCAAGGTCTGCATCACCAAAATGAAAACCGGCTTTGGCACTGGCGGCTGGCAACTGTCGGCGCTCAAGTGGTGCGCGCGCGTGGCGACCAAGCCCATCATTGCCGACGGCGGCATTCGCGAACATGGCGACATCGCCAAGTCAGTGCGCTTTGGCGCGACCATGGTGATGATCGGCTCCATGCTGGCGGGCCTGGAAGAAAGCCCGGGCCAGACCGTCGAGGTAGACGGCAAGCTCTTCAAGGAATACTACGGCAGCGCCTCGGACTTCAACAAGGGCGAGTACAAGCACGTGGAAGGCAAACGCATCCTGGAGCCCGTCAAGGGCACGCTGGCTGACACGCTGCGCGAGATGGAAGAAGACATCCAGAGTTCCATCAGCTATGCCGGCGGCACCAGGCTGCTGGACATCCGCAAGGTCAACTACGTGACGCTGGGTGGTGACAACGCGGGCGAACACTTACTCATGTGAACGCACCGGCGGTCTACTCATGGACCGTAGACAGGCCGAGTAATCCCAGTGCCAGCTGGTGCAGGCGGTGGGTCGGCTCCGTCAGGGCCTCCAGCACGCTGAAATGGTTGCGGCGCAAATGGGATTCACACACCGGCACGATGCGGCTGCCCCAGGCCTGCTGGATCAGCAGGTTCTGGCGCAGGAACTCGGCGCTTTCATCCGCCCCCGCCACGCTGTACAGCGTGCCACGGCTGGGCGCGGGCAACAGTGCCGGGCTGGCTTTGCTGACCTGCTCGGGCGTTAGCTTCAGCGAATCCTTGACAAAAGGCGCATGGCGCAGCGGCTCCAGGTCGTAAAGGCCTGAAATCGACAGCGCATTTTTGACCAGGTCCGCCGGCAGGTCCTGCGCATAGGCCTGCCACTGGCACACCAGCAACATCGCCGCCAGGTGGCCGCCCGCCGAGTGCCCGATCACCGTGATGCGGTTCGGGTCGCCGCCGTAACGCGCGATGTGACGCCAGGTCCAGGCCAGCGCCTTGACCATCTGCATCGTGATGTCGGGAATCGTCACGGCCGGGCACAGCGCGTAGTTGGGCATCACGACACAAGCGCCCGCTTCGGTGAACTCGGGCACGACAAACGAGTGTTCTGACTTGTCGAGCGCGCGCCAGTAGCCGCCATGGATGAACACCAGCACCGGCGCGCCCTCCCGGCCCGGTTTGCCGCTCGAGGCGTTGAAGCCGCCGGCCGGGAACACGTCCAGCATTTCACCCGCACCATTGCCGTAGGGAATATCGACCTGGCAGGGCTGGCGCTTGCGAACGGCCTGCGAGCTTTCTGCCCAGCGGGCGAAATACGCCGGGTGGTCGGGCACCAGTGCGCGGTTGTTGTACATGCGGTCCAGCCAGGCGGGATCGGGCGAGGTCATCGGGTTCTCCTGAGAAAAGCAAAACAGTGCGTGCGGCGCCGGACAAAAACGGCGGCAATGGCTGCCATCTTGGCACAGCCGGGCAGGCATTCGGCCTGCGCCCGGCTTGATCCGGGTAAACCCGAGATCTGTCGCCCAGAATTCGGCGTATTCTGTATACAGAGTTTCTTTTCAGCCCACCATGAACCCCCAGCTCGTCAAAATCGAATCCACGCCCGACCTGGTTGACCAGGTCTACCGCAGCCTGCTGGACGCCATCAGCGATGGCTCTCTCGCGCCAGGCACGCGCATCATGCAGGAAGACCTTGCCGCACAACTGGCTGTGTCGCGCCAGCCGGTGCTACAGGCGCTGCGCCTCTTGAAAAAAGACGGCTTTGTGCTGGACGCTCCCGGCCGCGGCGTGCTGGTCGCGCCGCTGGACGTGGGCTGGCTGGTGCAGATTTACCAGGTGCGCAGCGCACTCGATGCGCTGGCCGCCCGGCTGGCCGCGCAAGGCCGCTGCCGGCTTGACGCGCAACTGATTCGCGAAGGCCGCAAAGCCGCGCGCGGCCATAACGTCAAAGCCATGATGGCGGCCGACGCGCAGTTTCATGCGGCCATCTACGCCGCCTCGGGCAATCCGTTAATCGCCCAGAGCGCGCAGTTGCACTGGCACCACATCCGCCGCGCCATGGGCGCCGTGCTGCAGGTGTCAACGATGCGCGAATCGATCTGGGACGAGCACGAAGCGATTGCCGAGGCGATTGCCGCCGGTGATGAAACCCGCGCCGAAGCGCTGATCCGCGAGCACGGCGAAGAAGCCGGCCACAACCTGGCCGCGCTGTTGTCCAGCGCGCTCGGCCAGAGCGCCGTTTCAGCAGCCCCTTGATCCCTTCGAACAAGCCCCTCCCCGAAACACCCACACCAGGAGACATGCGATGAAACTGACCCCCGAGCAACTTGCGCAATTCGACCGCGACGGTTACCTGTTTTTCCCCGGCCTCTTCACACTGGAAGAAACCCGTGCGCTCAACGAAGCCGTGCCCGAACTCTACAGCCGGCGCGAAGACTACAACGTGCGTGAAAAAGGCAAGGACGCGGTGCGCACCAACTTCGCCGCGCACATGTACAGCGAGCCCTTTGCGCGGCTGGCGCGGCACCCGCGCATGATCGAGCCGGTGGAAGACCTGCTGGGCGAAAAGCTCTACATGCACCAGTTCAAGATCAACGGCAAGATGGCCTTTGAAGGCGACGTCTGGCAGTGGCACCAGGACTACGGCACCTGGCTGAACGACGACATGATGCCGACCGAGCGCGCGATGAACGTGGCCATCTTCATGGACGACGTGACCGAGCACAACGGCCCGCTGATGTTCATCCCCGGCAGCCACAAGAAAGGCGTGGTCGATGCCAAACACGACCTCACCACCACCAGCTACCCGCTCTGGACGGTGGACAACGACCTGATCCGCCAGCTGGTGCAGCGCGCCGGCGGCAAAGAAGGCGGCATCGTCAGCCCAAAAGGCCCGGCCGGCTCCATGATCCTCTTTCACTCCTGCCTGGTGCATGCCTCGGGCAGCAACCTCTCGCCCTTCAACCGGGTGAGCGTGTACCTGAGCCTGTGCGCGGTGAGCAACCACATCCGCCGCCACAAACGCCCCGAATACATCGCCCACCGCGACTTCACGCCGATTGAATGCCTGCCTGATGACTGCCTGCTCAAAAGCTACCCGGTGGACTTGCCGTGGAAAGACGGCATACCAGCGAGCGCGCTGCAAACTTCGATGGAAGAACTGAAACTGGCTGCGTAACCATTGGCAGAACTGATGATGAATATGAATCGCTTGGCTTGTATCGCTTTCGGAATTGGCCAATTTATTGCATCACTCGCAATTGCCGAGGAACTCGGTGGTCCAAGCACTCATTGCGAAACGCATGAACTGGTCGTGTTGTCGTGCCCAATCGCGGGGAAAAGCAATAAACACATGTCGATTTGCCGCACATCTGCCCAGACATCAGCGAATGCCTACATGCAATACCGTTTTGGCAAACTAGGCCAGACTCCCGAGCTGACATATCCAGCTACGACCCAAATGCACGCCAGGCAAGCGTTTCAATTTTCCGTACGTAGCCCAAATGGTTGGACAGGTGCAGATAACCTTCATTTCAAAATCGGCCAAGCGTCGTACACGGTGTACCAATTTTCCTCTGCGCGATTCCCTGAAAAAGAAACAGGCGTCGCAGTACGCGTGGGAGAAAAAAATCCCATCTACCTCGAATGCGCGGAATCAAGAACGAGTCAATACAGAGACCTTACCGAACTGCGCAAGTTGGAACTACCTGAGATGACAACCCCCTTCATCTTCGGTCCAAAAGCAAACAAGATTTATCGAGATTAATCAGCAAGGCCACTCATCCATGAACCTGTACTCCAAACTCCAGCAACGCGCAGCCGAAGGCAAGCCAGTCCGCATCGGCCTCATAGGCGCCGGAAAATTCGGCTCCATGTACCTGGCGCAAGTGCCGCGAACGCCCGGCGTGCACCTCGTGGCGATTGCCGACCTGTCACCCGATGCGGCACGCGCCAACCTTGCCCGTGTAGGGTGGAATCCGGCTCTAGCCCAGGCGGAATCTGCACAAGCAGCTATTAAAACAGGAGCAACCTGGATCACCGACGACTGGCAGGCGGTGGTCACGCATCCGCAGATCGACATCGTCGTGGAATGCACCGGCAACCCGATTGCAGCGGTTGATCATTGCCTGAAAGCCTTCGCGCACGGCAAACATGTGGTCAACGTCACGGTAGAAGCCGATGCCTTTTGCGGGCCGCTGCTGGCGCGCAAGGCGGCAGAGGCTGGAGTTGTTTACTCGCTGGCTTTTGGCGACCAGCCGGCGCTGATCTGCGACCTGGTGGACTGGGCGCGCACCTGCGGCTTCCCAGTGGTGGCGGCGGGACGTGGTCATAAGTGGTTGTCGCATTTCTGCGAATCAACGCCCGAAACCGTGTGGGGCAACTACGGCCTCACGCCCGAGCAGGCAAAGCGCGGCGGGCTCAACCCGAAGATGTTCAACAGCTTTCTTGACGGATCCAAGCCTTCTATTGAATCGACCGCCGTGGCCAACGCAACAGGCCTCACGGTGCCCAGCAATGGCCTGCTCTACCCGCCCGCGAGCGTGGAAGACATTCCGTATGTGACTCGCCCCATCAGTGAAGGCGGCGTGCTTGAGCGCAAAGGCATGGTTGAAGTGATCTCGTCACTCGAGGCCAACGGACGCAAGATCCCTTACGACATCCGCATGGGTGTCTGGGTCACTGTTGAAGCCGAGACCGACTACATCAAGAACTGCTTTGAGGAATACAACGCCCACACCGACCCCAGCGGGCGCTACTTCACCTTGTACAAACGCTGGCACCTGATCGGGCTGGAAGTCGGTGTGTCGGTCGCCAGCGTGGCCCTGCGCGGTGAACCCACCGGCGTGGCGACGTGCTGGAACGCCGACGTGGTGGCCACCGCCAAACGCGACCTGAAACCCGGCGACATGCTGGACGGCGAAGGCGGCTATACCGTCTGGGGCAAGCTGCTGCCGTCGGACACCTCCATGAAGATGGGCGGGCTGCCGCTGGGCCTGGCGCATAACGTCACGGTGGTGCGTGCCGTCAAGAAAGGCCAGAGCCTGAGCTGGGCCGACGTAGCGATAGACACATCGACCCACGCCTACAAGGTGCGGCAAGAGATGGAGAGCATGTTTGCGCCGGCGCTGAAAAAAGCCGCCTGAAAGGGGGCCAAAAAAGCCGCCTGAAAGGGGGCCAAAAGGCCGCGTAAAAGTTGTAGCAAACGCCACCCTAGAAAGGTGGCTGACAGCCTTCTCGCGCGGGGTGCTTCATGATGGCTCATAGCCATCTTGAGGACACAGCAATGACCACCGCCAGCAATACGCCCCTGCCCCGCATCGCATTTTTGGGCATAGGCATCATGGGGCTACCCATGGCCGCGCGGCTGTGCGAAGCGGGCTACACGCTGCAGGTGTGGAACCGCACGCCGGGCAAGGCCGGCCCGCTCATGGCGCTGGGCGCCACAGCCCACGCGCAGGCCAGCGCCGCAGTGGCCGCGGCCGACATCGTCGTCAGCATGCTTGAAAGCGGCCCGGTCGTGGAGAGCGTGCTGTTTGCACAAGGCGTGGCCGCCGCAATGAAGCCGGGCGCGCTTTTTCTGGACATGGCGTCCATCCAGCCCCGTGAGGCGCGTGACCACGCGGCGCGCCTGGGCGCTTCAGGCATCGCCCACGTCGATGCGCCGGTCTCAGGCGGCCCCGGCGGTGCAGAAAACGGCACGCTGGCCATCATGGCCGGCGGCAAGCCGGAAGACTTCGCCCGCGCCCTGCCCGTACTCAGCCACCTCGGCCACGCCGTCCACGTGGGCCCGCACGGCAGCGGCCAGCTCACCAAACTGGCCAACCAGATGATTGTGGGCATCACGATTGGTGCGGTGGCCGAAGCGCTGCTCTTCACCGCGCGCGGCGGGGCCGACATGGCCAAGGTCAAGGAAGCCATCACCGGCGGCTTTGCCGACAGCCGCGTGCTGCAGCTGCACGGCCAGCGCATGGTGGAGCGCGACTTCGCACCGCGCGCCCGCATGGACATCCAGTTGAAAGACATGCGCAATGCGCTGGCCACCGCGCAGGAGATCGGCTTTGAGGCGCCGATCACCGCGCTGTTTGAACGCCTTTACGCACAAGGCGTGGACAACGGCCTGACCGACCTGGACCAATCGGCGCTGTTCGTGGAGCTGGCGAGCCGTAACGGCATGAGCTGAACCGCTTAGCGCACTAACAAGGCGCGCAGCAGGTGGCCCGCGATGCTTGGGTTTTCCTTGATGCGCCGCATGCTGTAGCCGTACCAATCTTTGCCATAGGGTACGTAGATGCGGACTGAATAGCCCTCTGCGAGCAGGCGGTCGCGCAGGTTTTCGCGCACGCCGAGCAGCATCTGAAACTCAAAAGCCGTTTTCGCGATGCGCCGGTCGCTTGCCAGGGAAATCACTTGCTCGATCAGTTCCTCGTCGTGCGTCGCAACACCAACGAAGGTTCCGCCGTCGAAGCAACGCGCAACGTGGCACAGGAAGTGCGGGTTGATTGCACCCCGGTCGTTCCAGGCACCCTCAACGAGATGCTCGCGATCCTCGACATAAATACCTTTGCAAATTCGCAGGTTTTCACGCGTGCCCAGCAGCGGAGTAATGTCGTTGTCGGTGCGCTTGAGGTAGGCCTGCAGTACCAGGCCGACATTGCCGTACCCGCGACTCTTCAAGCGCAGCAACAGATCGATTTCACGCTGCGTGCAACTCGCATCCTCCATATCAATGCGCACGAAGGTTGCGTTTTTCTTGGCTGCATCGAGTAGGCGCTCCAGGTTGCGCTCGCAATGGGCTTGATCGAGCAGCAGGCCGAGCGCAGTTGGCTTAACCGAGATATTCGCGCGCAATCCATCACACGCGATCGCTTCGAGCACCTTGAGGTATTCGCGGGTTGTGTTGTCGGCTTGGGCCAGCGATTCAACGGTTTCTCCCAGGACATCGACAGTTGCTGAAAAACCAGCCGTGTTGAGCGCGGCAACCCGCTCGGTCGCATCGGCCACGGTGTCACCCGCGATATAACGCCGCGAAACCTTGCGGATCAGCACGCGCGGCGCCAGCGGGATGGCCGAAGCCACCAAAGTATTGAACAGGGACATGACTGTCCTCCAAAAAAGAAGTGAACGGGACCGCGCGCACGACGTGAGATCGTCGTGAATCGAAAAAAAAGGCGGTCGGGATCAGGCACCCGGCCGGTTAATCCGGCGAGTGTGAGCAGTGCTTCTGCCTTGCGTCAGGACGGACATCCCGGCGCGAGGAAAAGGTTCAGTTCTTTGAAAGAGGAGGCCAGGCGGCTGCGTGCATATCGGTATTTTTTGTCGAGGCACCGGATTGCCGGCACCGCCATCGCATTTTAGCGTCGGCGCGCGTTAGTGGCCAAGCATGTTGACGCGCACATGCACCAGATGGTCGATGCAAAGCTCACGCGCGCGAATCGCGTCGCGCTGCTGCAGGGCCTCCACGAGGCTGCGGTGTTCGTGCTGGTATTCCAGCCGACGCTCGGGCGTGGCGCTGCGGCGTTTGAGCATGCCCCACTCGGCGTCTGAGCGCGCCTGGTTCATCAGGCGAAAGACGCCGGAGATAAAACTGTTGTGCGCCGAATCGGCGATGACCTCATGCAGCAGGCTGTCCCAGCGCTCGAAATCTTCCAGCGTGGTGGCCGCTTCGGCCTTGTTGCAGCATTCGTGCATGCGCTCGAAGTCGGCTGAGTTGGCGTTGCCTATCACCATGTCGATGATGGCGGGCTCCAGTGCCAGCCGGGCGCTCATCAGCTCAGAAGGGCTGGCTGATCGCGCCGGCCCGCCTTCGGCCGTGGCGGCCAGGGCCTCGGCAATGTGCGCGCTGACATAGGTGCCGCTGCCCACCGTCTGCGTGATCAGGCCGCGCTCCTTCAGGACGGCCAGCACGCGCCGCACCGTGGCACGGCTCAGCCCGCTTTGCTCGCTGAAGCTGCGCTCCGTCGGAATGCGGTGGCCAGCGCGCCATTTGCGCGACTTCAGGTTGTCCAGGATGGTTTCCTGCAGGGCCGTTGCGCTGTCCATAGGGTGATTCAGGTGAGACCTCAAGTGAAATGAAGAACTGCCGCCGATGATACCGGCCAGCGGCAATGGTTTGAAATATCTACCAAATTGGTTGCAATTGGTTATGCCTTATTTTCGCCATTTTTCGCCGATATTCATAGGTGTTTTCCCCAAACACTTTTGCAATCTTGTCTGAAGCGGTTGCTTATTGGTCCACCTTGGTTCTACGATGGTCTGGCGTTAAAAAGCTTCCAAAGAAGCCTTACCCGGCTGTTACAGCCCCATCAACAGGAGACAGGATTTGCGCATCGCGACTTTTCAACTCAAGGGCCGCCGGCTGGTCGGCCTGGTGTCCGCCGACGGCCAGAGCATCACGCCGTTTGACCTCTCGCCGGAACAGATGCAAAAGGGCGCGCAAGCGCTCATCGAGGCGGGTGACCCAAAAAAGATTCCCTTGCAAGGCGCCTCTGTCGCCATAAGCTCGGTCAAGCTCGAAGCGCCGCTGCCGGTGCCGCGCCGCAACGTGTTCTGCGTGGGCCGCAACTACCACGCGCATGCCAAAGAGCTGCAGGCCTCGGTCTTCAAGAACAACACGGCCAACCCCGAGTCCTGGCCCATCGTCTTTACCAAGGTGCCTGAAAGCGTGGTCGGCCCGCATGACGACGTGGTGCTGCCGGTGGGCGTGTCGGAGCAGATCGACTATGAGTCCGAGCTCACCATCGTCATCGGCAAGGGCGGGCGCAACATCACGCGTGCCAACGCCATGCAGCACGTGTTCGGCTACACCATCATCAACGATGTGACGGCACGTGACGTGCAGATGCGCCACCAGCAGTGGGACCTGGGCAAATCGTTTGACACCTTCTGCCCCATGGGCCCTTGGATCGTGACGGCCGATGAGCTTGACGGCAACAACACGCGCGTGCGCGGCTGGGTCAACGGCGAGCTGCGCCAGGATGCGCAGACCACCGACCTGATCTTTGACCTGCCGACGCTGATTGAAACCTGCTCACGCGGCATCACGCTCTACCCCGGCGACCTGATCGCTACCGGCTCGCCGGCCGGCGTGGGCATGGGCATGAACCCGCCTCAATACCTGAAGGCCGGCGACGTGGTGCGCGTCGAAGTCGACGGCCTGGGTGTGATCGAAAACCGTTTTGTGTGATGTACGCCCTTCCGGGCATGGGTTGATTGACTGATTCATTAACTGACTGACAGCGCGCAACGCGCCATAAAAAGGAGACATAGATGAGCAACGTGAAGTGGACGGGCGGTGTAGAGCACTGGACCCACAAGAAAACGCCAGAGGGCGATATCAAGCTTTTTCTCTGGGAGAAAAAAGCGTCGACCAAAGTGCCGCACGCGGGCACCATCTTTTTTGTGCATGGCTCGTCGATGGCGTCGCAGCCCACGTTTGACCTGCACGTACCGGGCCGCGCCTATTCGTCGGCCATGGACTGGTTTGCCGAGCACGGCTTTGACACCTGGACCATGGACAACGAAGGTTACGGCCGCTCCGACAAGCACCGCGAGATCAACTTCGACATCAGCAACGGTGCCGATGACCTGGCTGCGGGCAGCGAATACATCATGAAGAAGACCGGTGCACAGTCGCTGCTGCTGTACGGTATTTCTTCAGGCGCGCTGAAGGCGGGCCTTTTTGCCGAACGCCATCCCGAGCGTGTGGGCAAGATCGCGCTAGACGCCTTTGTCTGGACCGGTGAAGGCAGCCACACGCTGGAGCAGCGCAAGAAAAAGCTGCCGGAGTTCCTCGCCAAAAACCGCCGCGCCATCGACAGGCCTTTTGTGCACAGCATCTTCCAGCGCGACCATCCCGACACGGTGGAGCAGCGCGTGGTCGAGGCGTTTGCCGACGCCATCCTGACGCTGGACGACTCGATGCCGACCGGCACCTATGTCGACATGTGCTCGAAGCTGCCGCTGCTGGATCCGAAGAAGCTGACCGCGCCGACCATCATCCTGCGCGGTGAGTACGACGGTATCGCCGGCATGGACGACCTGATCGACTACTTCAAGCTGCTGCCCAACATGAACAAGCAGTTCAGCGTGATGCGCGGCATCTCACACGCCAGTTTTCAGCAGAAGAACTACATGATGGTCTACCAGATCCTGCACAGTTTCTTCACCATGCCCGAACCTTCGTACAAGGGGTAGCGCCATGAAACCAGTTTACAAATCCGCGTTGCTGGGTGTTGCGCTGGCGCTGGCCTTGGGCACAGCATCCGCTCAGGGCTATCCGAACAAGCCGGTGCGGCTCATCGTGCCGTTTGCACCGGGCGGCTTTACGGATGTGGTCGCACGCATCCTGGGCCAGAAGCTGTCGGTTGCCATGGGGCAGCAGTTCGTCATCGAGAACAAGGCCGGCGCGGGCTCGACCATCGGCACCGACTTTGTCGCCAAGGCCGCACCTGACGGCTACACACTGGTGATGATCTCGACCACGCACGTGATCAGCCCATGGATCTACAAGACCATGCCGTATGACCCGATCAAGAGCTTTACGGTGGTCTCCAAGCTGGTCGATTCTCCCTATGTGCTGCTGGTGAACCCCAAGGTACAGGCCAACAACGTGAAGGAACTGGTGGCGCTGGCCAAGGCCGCGCCGGAGACGATTCATTACGCGTCGTCGGGCAATGGCAGCTCGCAGCATTTGATGGGCGGCCTGTTCGTGTCGATGACGGGGGCGCCGCTCAAGCATGTGCCTTATCGCGGCAGCAGCGGCGCGGCGACCGACTTGGTGGCTGGCGTGGTGGAAACCAGCTTCGCGGGTGTGCCCAATGCGCTATCGCAAGTGCCGCACGGCCGGCTCAAGGCATTTGCCGTGACCACGGCCAAGCGCATTCCGCAGCTACCTGATGTGCCAACGATGCAGGAAGCCGGCGTTCCGGGCTACGAGGCTTCGGTGTGGCTGGCCTTGCTGGCGCCAGCCGGCACGCCGAAAGACGTCGTGAACAAGCTCAATGCAGAGATCGCCAAGCTGATGAACACGCCGGACACCAAAAAGGCCTTGTACGACGCGGGTGTGGAGCCCACGCCGTCCAGCCCCGAAGCGATGGCTGACTACATGGTGAAAGAAATGGACCGCTGGGGGAAAGTGGTCAAGGACATTGGCATCAAGGTCGAATAGGCCCAACAACCACCAGGCTCTTTCGTCAGGGTCATAAAAAAAGCCGCGACAGACTTGTATCTGCAGCGGCTTTTTACTTTTGCCCTTACCGGGCGCTGATTATTTAAAAATCAATCGCGGAAAGGCTTGGAGAACTTGCCTGGCTTCTTGGCGGCATCGCGGGGCACAAACACCTTGCCGGCAGGCTTGGCAAAACCAGGCTTGCGGTTGGCAAAGTCAGGGCGCGGTGCGAAGCCTTCATTGCGGGGAGCAAAGCCTTCGTTACGCGGGGCGAAGTTGCGGTCATCACGCTGGGCGAAGCCACCGTTGTTGTTGCCGCCGCCGAAGCCGCCACGGTCGTCCTGACGGCGCGGGCCGCGGTCATTGAAGCCCGAACGGTCTGCGTAGTTACCGCCGCCTTGCGGTGCGGGAGGACGGCCCTGGAAGGCGCCGCGGTCACCGCCGCGATCACCGCCACGGTCATCGCGGTTGTTGCCAAAGCCGGCGAAGCCGCCGTTGCCAAAACCACCTGCGGGCTTGCGGCCGGCATAGCCGCCGCGATCACCACCACCGCCGCCGAAGCTGCGGCCGCCGCGGTCGCCACCGAAGTTGCCGCGTGGGCGATCGGAGGTGGGGGCAAAGCGCTGCTGTGGCTCGAGGCCGGCGATCACGCTGGGCTTCAAGTTTTGCTGCATGTAGTGTTCGATGTCCTGGATCTTGCGGCGATCACGGAATTCGGCGATCGTCACAGCCACGCCTTCGCGGCCGGCACGGCCGGTACGGCCGATACGGTGAACGTAGTCTTCGGCTTTCATGGGCAGGCCGTAGTTGATCACGTGGGTGATGGTGGGCACGTCAAGGCCGCGGGCGGCCACGTCTGTTGCCACCAGGATTTGCACGCGGCCGTCACGGAAAGCCATCAGGCGGCGGTTGCGCAGGCCTTGGCCCAGCGCGCCGTGCAGCGCCACGGCGCTGAAACCTTCTTGCACCAGGTCATTGGCTAGGCCGTCACATTCAACCTGGGTGCTCGCAAACACGATAGCTTGGTTGATGGTGGTATCGCGCAGCAGGTGATCCAGCAGCTTGCGCTTGTGGGTCATGTTGTCGGCCCACAGCAAAGACTGCGTGATGGACGCATGTTTTTCGTGCGGCGAGTCGATTTCGACGCGCTGCGGCGTGCGCATGACGCGGGTAGCCAGTTGCATGATGCGGGGCGCGAAAGTGGCGCTGAACATCATGGTCTGCTTGCGCTCAATCGTGAGCTGGTTGACTTCGGTCAGGTCGTCGGCAAAGCCGAGGTCCAGCATGCGGTCGGCTTCGTCGACGACGAGGAACTGCACCTGGTCCAGCTTGATCTGCATGCTGCGCTGCAGGTCGAGGAGGCGGCCGGGCGTGGCAACCACGAGGTTGGCGTTCTGCAGCTTGGCAATTTGCAATTGGTAAGGAATGCCACCAACGACGTTGGCAACGCGCAGGCCGCGGCAATGGCGAACCAGGTCGATCGCGTCGGCGCAGACCTGCTGGGCCAGCTCGCGCGTGGGGCACAGGATCAGCGCGCCGGGCGTGGCGGCCTTGAAGTTGCGGGGGCTGGTCGGGTCTTTGCGCTTGGGCTTCTTGGCGGGGGTTTCGCCGCGGGCGACAGCCTCTGCGCTCAGGCGTTCGAACTCGGAGCGCTCAAAGCGCTCGGCGTCTTCCTGCTGCTTGAGCAGGGTGTGCAGCACGGGCAACAGGAAGGCGGCGGTCTTGCCGCTGCCGGTCTGGCTGGAGACCAGCAAGTCGGTGAACTTGGTGGCCTTGGGGTCAGCGTCCAGGGCCTGCATGGCCTTGGGGATGGTGGCCATCTGCACGGCGGTGGGTTTGGTGAAACCCATGTCGGCGACAGCCTGCAGCAGTTCCTTGGCCAGGCCAAGCGCTACAAAGCCGTTGGGCTCGGCCACGATGGCGTCGAGCGAAGTGGGGGTTGCTTCAAGCGCATCGGAAAAGTCCGGCGCGGCGTTGAAACCGGTGTCGATGTTGTCGGCGGCAATGGCTTCAGGCAAAAAGTCGCCACGAGCCTCAAAAGAGTCAGTCATGTGTTTTCTCACTAATCACCTGTTCGCAACGCTTTTGGCGAGGGAACAGGAAACTTCACCTCCTGCGATGCAGAAGGATTCGTTCATGGTTAATAAAACATCAACCATCAAACGAATATGCAGCTTGTGTAACGAGCGATCAACCGGAATGTTGATGCTGTACCCGAAGCGGTGACTCCGTTGTGGAGTCCAAAAGTGTGAGGTAGATGTACAAATGCAGCGCACCCTGTGCAACTGCAAGCCCACGATTATAGCGCGCTTTACGGGTTTCTACCAGTCCCCCTGTCAGCCCGGGGCTATTGCGGCTTGGCGGCCCTGTTGTTTTGGGGTCACCTTCATGGCGATTTCGCTATGATTTCAGGAGCGCCTTCCCAATGCACTGTCTGGGCTACAGCCCGAAAAGGCTTGAAGAATCGCCTCAGGAAGACTTCAGGAAGCTTTGAGAAAATGCTCCCGGTAATGCTCCAGCTCGTCGATGGATTCATGCACATCGGCCAGCGCGGTATGGCTCTGGCGCTTCTTGAAAGCGCTGTAAACCTCGGGCCGCCAGCGCTTGGCGAGCTCTTTGAAGGTGCTCACGTCGACGTTGCGGTAGTGCAAAAAGGCCTCGAGCTTGGGCATGTACTTGACCAGAAAGCGCCTGTCCTGGCTGATGGTGTTGCCGCACAGTGGCGAAACGCCCTTGGGCACGTACTTGGCCAGGAAGGCCAGGATCTGAGCCTCGGCATCCGCCTCGTCCACTGTGCTGGCCTTGACCTTGTCGATCAGGCCACTGCGCCCGTGGGTGCCTTTGTTCCAGGCGTCCATCTGGTCCAGCAGTTCGTCGGTCTGGTGGACCGCCAGGACGGGGCCTTCGATGCGCGGCGTGAGCTGCGGGCCGGTCACGATGACGGCGATTTCGATGATGCGTTCTTTTTCCGGGTCCAGCCCGGTCATTTCGCAGTCGAGCCAGACGAGGTTCTGGTCTGATTTTTTAAGTAGGGGTTCAATTTCGGGCATCTTGCTATTCTCGTTGATCGCCTAAACTGCCAGCTATGACCGACCATTCGCTTGTTTTCACCTTGGTGTTTTCCGCCGTGCTGGTGCTGGGGCTGCTCACGAAGTTCTACCTGGCTTCGCGGCAGATCCGCCACGTGGCGCGCAACCGCGGCACCGTGCCGGCTGCATTCGCCGGCACCATTCCGCTTGAGGCGCACCAGAAGGCGGCCGACTACACCATCGCCAAGGCGCGCTTCGGCATGCTCGAAATGGCGTTTGGCGCCGCCGTGCTGCTGGGCTGGACGCTGCTGGGCGGCATCGATGCGCTGAACCAGGCGCTCAACGGCTCAGCCTTGGCGTCCTGGGGATCACTGGTGCCGCAGCTGGCCCTGCTGGCGGGGTTTGGCCTCATCAGCGGTTTGCTGGATTTGCCTTTCACGCTCTACAGCACCTTCCGCATTGAAGAGCGCTTTGGCTTCAACAAGATGACCTTCAAGCTCTGGCTGGCCGACCTGCTGAAGTCCACCCTGGTGGGCATCGTCATCGGCCTGCCTATCGTGGCGCTCATCCTCTGGCTGATGGGCAGCGCGGGCAGCCTGTGGTGGCTGTGGGCCTGGGGTGTATGGATGGGCTTTAACCTTCTGGTGCTGGTGCTGTATCCCACCGTCATCGCACCGCTGTTCAACAAATTCAAACCGCTGGAAGACGAAGCGCTCAAGGCACGCGTCACCGCACTGATGCAGCGCTGCGGCTTTGCGGCCAAGGGCCTCTTTGTCATGGACGGCAGCAAGCGTTCGGCCCATGCCAACGCCTACTTCACCGGCTTTGGCGCGGCCAAGCGGGTGGTGTTTTACGACACGCTGCTCAAGCAACTGAGCCCCGGCGAGGTGGACGCCGTGCTGGCGCATGAGCTGGGCCATTTCAAGCACAAGCACATCATCAAACGCATCGTCTCGATGTTCGCTATGAGCCTGGCCGGCTTTGCGCTCCTGGGTTGGGTGTCATCGCAAGTGTGGTTTTACACGGGCCTGGGCGTGCGGCCCAATTTCACCGGCGCCAACGACGCGCTCGCACTGCTGCTGTTTTTGCTGGTGGTGCCGCTCTTCAGCTTTTTTGTCTCGCCGGTGTTCGCCCAGTTCTCGCGCAAGCACGAGTTCGAGGCCGATGCCTATGCCGTGGCACAAACCGACGGCAAGGATTTGCAGAGCGCGCTGCTCAAGCTTTACCAGGACAATGCCAGCACGCTGACACCCGATCCGGTGTTCGTGAAGTTTTACTACTCGCACCCGCCTGCCTCCGAGCGGCTGGGCCGCATGATCCCTTCCGTTGAAAGCGCCGCGACATGAGCAACCCCATCCACCAGAACCGCCGGGCGCTGAGCGCCACTGAAATCGTCACCCAGTTGAGCAAAGTCAACGGCGAACAGGCCCTGGGCTGGCGCCTGATCGACGGCTCGCTCGAGAAGACCTACACCTTCAAAAATTACTACGAGACCGTGGCTTTTGTGAACGCGCTGGCCTTTATTGCCAATGCCGAAGATCACCACCCCGACCTGGCGGTGAGCTACGGCAAATGCACCGTGCGCTTCAACACGCACGATGTGAACGGCATTTCCGTCAGCGACTTCTTTTGCGCGTCGAAGGTTGACGCCTTGCTGGCTTGAGCAAACCTTCGCGCCCCGCTGCGGCCCCCACCGCGGGAACGCAGCCGGGCCTGGTGGTGGCGGGGTTTGGCCGCCATGTGCTGGTGGAAACCGATGCCGGCGAGCGCCTCATCTGCCACCCGCGTGGCAAGAAAAGCCAGGCGGTGGTCGGCGACCGCATCCGCTGGCTGCCCTCTGAAGACGAAGGCACCATCGAGAAAATCGAAGAGCGCAGCAATCTCTTTTACCGCCAGGACGAGATGCGCACCAAGTCCTTTGCGGCCAACCTGGACCAGGTGCTGATCCTCATCGCAGCCGAACCCGAGTTCTCGGAAAGCCAGCTGACCCGCGCACTGATTGCGGCCGAAGCTGAAGGCATCACGCCCGTCATTGCCCTGAACAAAAGCGACCTCACCGAACCCTTTGGCCGTGCCTGGGCCAAGCTGGCGCCGTACCGGACCATGGGCTACCGCATGCTGTCGCTGGCCATCAAACCCAAGACCGCCAACGCCGGCCAGGCGAACACCCAGCCTGCAGAGCTGCAGGAATTGATCGAGCTGCTGCGGGACAAAAAGACGCTGGTGCTGGGGCCTTCAGGCGCCGGCAAAAGCAGCCTGACCAATCTGCTGGTGCCTGATGCGCGGGTACTGACGGCAGAAATATCCCAAGCTCTTAACTCGGGCAAGCACACCACGACCAGCACTACGCTGTATTGGGTAGACACCGGCGATGGAAATGCGCGGGGCACGGCCTTGATCGATTCGCCCGGTTTCCAGGAATTCGGGCTGCACCATATCGATCCGATGCGGCTGGCGGGCTATATGCCAGACTTCAAGATCCATGCTCAGGACTGCAAGTTCTACAACTGCACCCATCTGCACGAGCCGGGCTGCGGTGTGATTTCAGAAGTCAATATAGCCGGACGCCCAAGCAGCATCAGTGCCAACCGCTATCGTTTGTATAGCGAACTGTTTGCGGAGCTGTCGCAGAGCCGCTACTGAGGTGTTGCAGGTAGCGCGTTGCTCAGCCCAACAAGCGCGCCAAAGTCAGCAGCGCAAGAAGCACCATCCACAGCACCACGGAGCGCCATACCAGGCCCACGATGCTCCGCAGGTGCGCGACTTCGGGCTCGCGGCCCGGCGTGGCTTCGGTGGCAATGCTGTCTTCTGCATCGAGCCCACCCGCCTGGAAGCCTTGGGATGTGTCCGGCGAGAAAGTCGTTTTGAGCGCCTCCCCGCCGAGGCGCACATTCACGGCGCCGGAGGTTGCGGCCAGGATGATGCCGTCATTGCGGTTCTCGGCGGCGACGGGCGCGTTGGCCGGAAACCGTTGGGTGTAGTTGCGCCAGGCGTCGATCGCATCTTCAAAGCTGCCGACCACCGCAAAGCCCAGCGATGTGACACGGGCAGGCACAAAGTCGATGACGCCCCAGGCACGGCTGGCGGCGAGCTGCAGGGCCATGCTGGCGCCCTCGCCGGCCGCGGCGGCAGTCTTTCTTTTGTAGGCCCAGTAGCGCGAAACAAACTCGGCCATACGGTAGAGCACCGCGCCCGCGGGGCCAAGCCCCAGAGCAGCCAGCACCGAGAACCAGCCCAGTACCCCAAACACGTGGCGGTGGGCAGCCAGCACCGAATACTCAATGACGTGACGGACGATTTCGCTGCGTGGCAGTTCGCTGGCGTCGACCTGGCGCCACTGCGCGAGCAGCTCGCGCGCCGTGGTTTCGTCGCCGTCGTCCAGCGCATCGCGTATGTCGGTGAAGTAGTGGCTGAACTGCCGAAAGCCCAGCGTGACGTACAAAATCGCCACGCTCCAGGCGAAGGCCAGCACGATGTTGATGCTCCAGAGCAGCCAGTGGATCAGCATGGTGACCAGCGCCGGCACGATGACGGCAACCACCCAGGCGATCCAGCCATGATGCGGTTTGCCGGCGTCCAGGCTGCGATTGGTCCAGCGCGCCCATCCGCGAAAGCCGGCATGAATCCAGTTGCCGCGAGCCAGTGGCCGGGCCTGTTCGATGATGAGGGCAAACAAAACGGCAAAAAAGCTCATGCTCGAATCATAGCGGCCCCCACGGTCGCGCACTTCGTGTCGCTCCCTGCCCCCCAAGGGGGCCGCCCGCCTGCGGCCCGGCGAAGCCGGTTCCGCGGCTCATGCTGGCATGAAGAGTCAGTGGCGTAAGCAGTGGGATATTTCACCAGTGGGGGCCGAGGGGTCCGGCTTCGCCGGTCCCAGGCGCCGCCCCCTCGAGGGGGAACAGGTTACACGCGGTGAGCCTAGACGGGGGTGTCAGGCAGCTAGAAACCGGTAGAGATTGCGCAGCATACCGGCTGTTGCACCCCAGATGTAGCGCTCTCTGGCTTCATTGCCTTCGCCCTCTGGGGATGGGTCGGAATAAGGCATGGAGATCCACCGGCGTATGGCGCCGTCGAATTCCATTTCGTGGCGCTGATGGTTGGCCGGGTTCATCAGGTAGCCCAGCGGCACTTCAAAGACATCAGCGACTTCACCAGGATTGGGTTGCAGCACAAAGCCGGGTTTGACCAGCGCCACGACCGGCGTGATGATGAATGCGGTGCCCGTGACATAGGTGGGCAGCGTGCCCAGCACCTCCACATGCTCCTCAGGCAAACCGATTTCCTCCTGCGCTTCCCGCAAGGCCGTGTGCACCGCATCGCGGTCGGTCTCGTCCGTGCGGCCGCCGGGCAACGCGACCTGGCCTGAGTGCGTGGACAGATTGGTGGTGCGCTCGGTCAGCAGCAAAGTCACTTCGTCGCGCATGACCAGCGGCACCAGCACGGCCGCCAGTGCCGGCGTGCGATCAGTAAATTTTTTCTCAACGCTGTGTTCGGGCGTCCAGACAGGTGGATGCCTGAAGCGTTCGCGCAGGGCTTGTGGGGTCAGGCGATCCAGCGGCACGCCCGCCAGGTGGTCGTCAATGCCCAGCACCGGAATGCTGCGTGGGTCAAACTTGGGCAAAGGCTTGTAGTTCATCGGGAGCTAGAGGCAGGAGCGGAAGGGACGGGCGGCACCACGGGCATAAAAAAAGCCGCTCGGGGAGCGGCTTTCTTAAGGGGCTGTTCGGGCTGCCCTGCATTCCGGCTAGGCCGGACTGGCAGATCAGGCGCCCAGCTTTTCCTTGATACGTGCGGATTTGCCGCTGCGGCTACGCAGGTAATACAGCTTGGCGCGACGCACATCACCGCGGCGCTTGACTTCAATCTTGGCGATCAGCGGGCTGTACACCTGGAAGGTGCGCTCAACGCCTTCGCCATTGGAGATTTTGCGGACGATGAAGCTGGAATTGAGGCCGCGATTGCGCTTGGCAATCACAACACCTTCAAAAGCCTGCACACGCTTGCGGGTACCTTCAACCACGTTCACGCTCACGATGACGGTGTCGCCGGGTGCGTATGCGGGAATGGATTTGTTGAGGCGGGAAATTTCTTCCTGCTCAAGGGTCTGGATCAGATTCATGATTTTTCCATCTAACTTCTTCGTTCATTCACGCGCTACGCTAAAGACCGCAAATCCATGGATTCATCCGGAGATGTCTCAGATGGTTGCGGTGGCCGCCAGAGGATCGAAAAGCCTTTGATTATAGCAAATCAGGGCTTTTTCAAGCGTCTTTGTCCGGGTTTTCGACCAGATCGGCCAGAAAAGCCTCGTCGCTTTCGCTCAAATTCCCACTCTGCCGGGCCTTCTGCACCAATTCTGGGCGTTGGCGCTGGGTCAGGGCCAGGCGCTGCTCACGCCGCCAGCGCTCAATGTGAGCGTGGTTTCCCGACATCAAAGTGGCCGGAACGGGCTGGCCACGCCAGCTTTCGGGTCGCGTGTAATGGGGGCAATCAAGCAGTCCGTCGAGCGCCGGATTGAAGCTGTCCAGCTGATGACTGCCTTCGTCATTGAGTACGCCAGGCTGCAGCCGGGCCACGGCGTCCAGCAAAGCCATGGCGGCGATCTCACCGCCCGACAGCACAAAGTCGCCCAAGCTGATCTGCAGGTCAACATGGGCCTGGATAAAGCGCTGGTCCAGCCCTTCATAGCGGCCGCAAATCAGCACAGCCCCGGGGCTGGCTGACCAACCTTCGACGCCGGCGTGGTCCAGGGCCTTGCCGACGGGAGAAAAAAGAACCGTAGGCGCCTTGGCCGCGCCGTTTGCAGCACGATCGGCCTGAATTTTTTCGAGGCACAGTGTGAGCGGCTCAGCCATCATCACCATACCAGGGCCGCCGCCAAAAGGGCGGTCATCGACCCGGCGGTAATTGCCGTCGGCAAACTCGCGGGGATTCCAGAGCTTGACGTCTACCAGGCCCGATTCGTAGGCACGGCGAGTGACGCCGCTGGCCAAAAAGGGCGCGAAAAGCTCAGGGAACAGGGTGATGACGTCAAAGCGCATGGGAAGGCTATTTTGCGCGAGACGGGCGCTAAGGGGAAACGGCCCCGGAAAGGCCCCGGAGAGCGAAAGGCGTCAGTAGTCGGGCTGCCAGTCGACAGTGATGCATTTGCCGGCGATATCGACCGCGTCGACATAGACAGAGACAAAGGGGATCATGCGTTCGGCGGTCACGCTCGTACCGTCTTCTTGCTGGGCGGTGTATTCCACGCACAGCACCGAATGCGGGCCAGTGGCCATCAAGTCGCGTACCAGCCCCAGGGCCACGCCTTCGCGGTTGACGACGTTCAGGCCGATCAGGTCGACCCAGTAGTACTCGTCTTTGGAGGCGGCGGGAAAGCTGCTGCGCGGCAGGAAAATGCGCGCACCGCGCAAAGCCTCGGCGGCATTGCGGTCGTCCAGGCCAAGGAACTTGGCAACGACGGTATCGGAGTGGACTTTGGCTTCGTCGACGCTGAGCGTGACGGTGCCGGAGAACACGGTAAACCCTGGGCGGAATTTGGCGTCAGGCGCCTGCAAAAACCAGGATTTGGCCGCAAAAAGCGCTTCTGGATCGGTGCTGTGCGGCAGGATTTTCACCCAGCCCTTGACACCCCATGCATCCAGGATGCGCCCGACTTCGATGGCGTCGTCCGGCAGGCTTGAGGGTGTCAAGCCAGCGGACGGCGGAAGGCCGGGCTGCATCAAACTTCTAAAGCTCAGGCCGTTTTGGCAGCAGCCGTAGCACCTTGCTTGACCAGGCGCAGAACGGTAGGAGACGCCTGGGCGCCCACACCGATCCAGTGGGTCAGGCGGTCTTGCGCAATGCGCAGGCCTTCTTCGCCACCTTTGGCAATCGGGTTGTAAAAACCGATGCGCTCGATGAAACGGCCGTCGCGGCGAACGCGTTTGTCAGCCACAACAATATTGAAAAAAGGACGGTGCTTGGAACCGCCGCGTGCAAGTCGAATGACGACCATGATTTATCCTTCGGGTGGTGGGGCTTACCGGTAAAGTAGTTACCCCAATGTTCTGCAGCGCTTGAGACACACGACATGGCCACCCGGCCAGCGAATTGCTGCAAAGCCTGAGATTATAGCCTGCGGAACGGTTTTGGCCCAAATTCCCGTCGCCCCGCCTGCCTTCAAGCCCCCCAAACACTCCTAATCTGCGCCCTTCTCCCTCGAATCACCCACTGACATGCCCCTCATACGCCCCAGCCGCGACGAAGACCTTCCCGCCATCACCGCCATCTATGGCCACCACGTGCTGCACAGCACGGGCACCTTTGAAACCGAGCCGCCCAGCGCGGCCGACATGACCGCCCGCCGGGCCGACGTGCTGTCCAAGGGCCTGCCCTACCTCGTCGCCGAGCAGGACGGAAAAATTGCGGGCTTTGCCTATGGCAACTGGTTCAAGCCGCGTCCCGCCTACCGCTTTTCGGTCGAAGACTCGATTTACCTGGCGCCCGACCAGCACGGCAAAGGACTGGGGCGCGCCCTGCTGGCCGAGCTGCTGGCGCGGCTCGAATCCGCGGGCGTACGCAAGGCCATGGCCGTGATTGGCGACTCAGCCAATGCGGGCTCGGTCGGCGTGCACCGTTCGCTTGGTTTTACCGAGGTCGGCACCATCGCCTCTTGCGGCTGGAAGTTCGGCGCCTGGCGCGACATCGTCATCATGGAAAAAACCCTGGGCGCCGGCGACACGCTGCCGCCCCAAGATGCGTCCGCCGCATAATCGCCGCATGCAAGCAACCGCCTCCTCCAAAGCCCCCAAAAACAAAACCCTCGCCACCTGGCTCGCCTTCATCGGCGGCCAACTCGGGCTGCACCGCCTTTACCTGTTCGGCCTCGGCGACGTCTGGGCCTGGGTGCATCCCATCGTGGCGGCGCTGGGCTGGTGGGGTGTTGAGCGCGTCCGTCTTTACGGGCAGGATGACCACCTGGCCTGGGTGTTGATCCCCCTGCTGGGATTCACATTGGCCGGCACGGCGCTCACTGCGATCTATTACGGTCTGATGTCGACTGACAAATGGAACGCGCTGCACAACACGGCCACTCCCGGCACCCAGGCCGGTAACACTAACTGGCTCACCATAGGCGCCGTCGTGTTTGCCCTGCTGTTCGGCACCATTTCACTAATGTCCAGCATCGTGTTCAGTTTCCAGCGCTACTTCGAATACCAGGTCGAAGAAGCTCGAAAAATCAGCCAGTAGATCAGGTGCGGGCTCAGCGCCCGGCCGTGATTAAAACACCTGCAGGCTGACCCAGTAGGCGATCGCCGCCACGAAGGCTGAGGCGGGAATGGTGAAAATCCAGGCCCAGACGATATTGCCGGCCACGCCCCAGCGCACGGCGGACGCGCGCTGTGTGGAGCCGACACCCACGATGGCGCCGGTGATGGTGTGCGTCGTGGAAACAGGAATACCCAATCCGGTCGCAAGGAACAGCGTCAATGCACCGCCGGTCTCGGCGCAGAAGCCGCCCACCGGCTTGAGCTTGGTGATTTTCTGGCCCATGGTTTTCACGATGCGCCAGCCGCCGAACATGGTGCCAAAGCCGATGGCGATGTAGCAGACGATGACCACCCAGATCGGCAGGTGCTCGGTGGTCGCCATCATCCACACGGGCAAGCCCTGCACATTGCTGGTGGTGGCGGCAATCAGCAGCAGCCAGATAATGCCGGCTGTTTTCTGCGCGTCGTTGCCGCCGTGCCCCAGGCTGTAAGCACCCGCGGACACCAGCTGAAGCCGGCGAAACCACCGGTCGGCCTTCGACGGCGTCGTCCTGCGGCACACCCAGGCCACCGCCACCATCATCAACGAGCCCAGCAAGAAGCCGAGCAAGGGCGAGACAAAGATAAATGCCACCACCTTGAATACGCCTGACGCAATCAAAGCACTTGCACCCGCCTTGGCGATCACGGCCCCGACAATGCCACCGATCAGTGCATGCGAAGAGCTGCTGGGGATGCCGTAGAACCAGGTGAGGATGTTCCAGGTGATGGCGCCCATCAGCGCGCCGAACACCACGTGGGTGTCGACCACGCCCGGCATCACGATGCCCTTGCCGATGGTCGCCGCCACGCTCAGGTGAAAGATGAAATACGCCAGAAAGTTGAAGAAGGCGGCGAACAGCACCGCCTGCCCCGGCTTGAGCACGCCGGTCGACACCACGGTGGCAATCGAGTTGGCCGCGTCGTGAAAGCCGTTCATGAAGTCGAAAGCGATGGCCAGAAAGACCAGCAGGAACACCACCCACAGGGCGGCCTGTACGGTTTGCATGGTTCAGCCGCCCGTGATCAGGAGTTCTCGAGGACGATGCCCTCGATCAGGTTGGCCACGTCTTCACACTTGTCGGTGATGGTCTCTAACAGTTCGTACACCGCCTTGAGCTTGATAACTTCGCGCACGTCAGGCTCTTCGCGGAACAGGCGGCTCATGGCCGAGCGCATCACGCGGTCGGCGTCGGATTCGAGCTTGTCGATTTCTTCACAGGTCTTCAGCGCGGCTTCGGCCGTCGCGGGGTCGCTGACTTTTTCGATCAACGCCACGGCATCTTGCAGGCGCTCGCAGCATTTGACGCTGAGGTCGGTCAGCCGCACGATGTCTTCCGTCATATGGCGCACGTCGTACAGCGCCATGGTCTCTGCCGAATCCTGGATCAGGTCGGCCACGTCGTCCATGGTGTTGATGAGCTTGTGGATCTGCTCGCGGTCGATCGGTGTGATGAAGGTCTTGTGCAGCGCGCGGTTGACTTCATGCGTGATGCGGTCTGCGGCGCGCTCGGCGTGGTCGACTTCACGGTTGAAAGATTCGCGCTTTTGCACGTCCGCGTAGTTCGCAACCAGGTTCGAGAAGGCATGCGCGGCCTCCACGATCCGTTCGGCATGCTGGTTGAACATCTCGAAAAAATTGCCTTCGCGGGGCAGCAATTTGCCAAACAGCATGTCGGTTCCTCAGGAAATAAGTCATGAATATGACGTTTTTGTAACAGCGGGGAGTTTAACCGCCCGGGGTTTTGGAGCGGTTTGGGTATTTGGTGGTGGTTTGTTTGCTGAGGAGGCTGGCCGGGGGTTGCCCGGCGGCAACTCACTTTCTCTTGCTTCGCCAAGAGAAAGTAAGCAAAGAGAAGGCGACCCTACTTGCTGCGTCCCTTCGCTTCGCTTCGGGCAACCTGCGGTGCTCGGTCCAGCCGGGGTCTCATGCAAACTCGCTTCGCTCAGACATGCATGAGCCCTGATCCGTCTGGCCCTGTGCTCCTCGGCGCATCCAGAAGGGGTGGGGAAGGAATACCGAATACTCAAGCGCTCCGGAAGATGAAATACACCGCGCCCACCATGCAGAGTGCCGCCCACAGGTAGTCGAGCTTCAACGGCTCGTTCAAATAGAACACTGCAAAAGGCACAAACACGGTCAGCGTGATGACCTCCTGCATGATCTTGAGCTGCCCGACGCTGAACTGGGTAAAGCCGATGCGGTTGCCGGGCACCTGCAGCAGGTACTCGAACAGCGCGATGCCCCAGCTGACGAGCGCAGCGACGTACCAGGGCGAGGTCGACAGGTTCTTCAGGTGCCCGTACCAGGCAAAGGTCATGAACACGTTGGACAGCAACAGCAAACCGATGGTTTGCGCCGAGACCGGCAGCGATTGAAGGAACTGCATCAGGTCACCCTTCCTTGATTCAGGCAAAACGCCCGACCAGCAGCAGCACCACGGTCAGCGTGACCAGGGCCAGCGCGGTCGACACCACCACGCTGGCGGTGATCAGCTCTTCAGCCACCTTGTAGCGCTGGGAAAACAAAAACACGTTGGCACCAATGGGCAAAGCCGAGGCCACCACCATCACCGTCATGGGCACGCCGCCCACGCCCAGCAGGCGGCACAGGCCAAACACCAGCAGCGGATGCAGCAAATTCTTCACCCCGGCCAGCACCAGCGCCTGGCGCCAGTGTTCGCCCACGCGGGTGTTGGCCAGCGTCACACCGACCATCACCAGCGCCAGCGGGCCGAAGGCATTGGCCAGCAACTCCAGCGGCTTGTCAATCACGGCGGGAATCGCCAAACCCGTCTGTGCAAACAGCAGGCCCGCGATGATGGGCAGCGGCACCGGATGCAGCAGCGCATTCTTGACGGCCATCAGCACCGTGGCCACCGGGTGGCGCGGTGCGCTCGTGACTTCGTCTTGGGTGCCCAGCTTTTGCTCGTGCGCCACAGCCAGCTCCAGCACCACGGTGGCGCTGGTCAGCAGCACCAGTGAATGCACCGACACCAGTGTGAACAGCGTCACCAACCCCTCGGGCCCATACATGAGGCCGATCAGCGCGATGCCGATCATCACAGTGTTCGAGAAAGTATTGGCCAGCGCCAGCACCGCGGCGCGGCGGTTAAAGCCCTGCAGCAGCAAGGTGCCGCCAAACAAAATAATCACCGCCAGGAAGTAAGCCAGCACCGGCGTGAAGTCCAGTTGCTCGATGCGCACCTTGCTCATGGTGCGAAACAAAAGGGCCGGCGTCAGCAGCAAAAAGATCAGATTTGAGAGATCTTTTATGGCTCCAGCCCTTATCCACTGTGCCCTTCCCGCTATAAAACCTATAGCAATCAACAAGACGACCGGAAACAGGGACACGAAGACAAGCTGGTTCATCCGCACAATCTTAGCGCGCAGGATGTCAGCCGGCCTCCGTGTTTGGCGTGGTGGCCCCGCTTAAAAAGCGAGCTGCATACCCACCTTCAGGCTGCGGCCCGGCAGCGGTGCTTTGGGAAACGCCGTGGTCGTCAGCACCGAGGCCGCGCTGTAAGCCAGCTGGTTGGTCAGGTTGTCCACCTTCGCGTACCAGAGGATGTTGCTCACGCCCGCCTTCATGCGGTAGGTAGCCGCAAGGTTCCACAACGTATAGGCCGATGTGGCGCGCTGGCCGTCCGCCACGCGGTTTTGCGCCATCGAATGGTCAAAGCCGATGCTGCTGCCCCACGGTCCACTCGCCCAGATCAGGCTGGCGCCCATGCGTGCCGGTGCGATGCGCGGCAGCGGCTGGCCGTTGCTCAGGTTGGTGGCGCGCACCAGGTCGCCGCGCAAGGCCAGGTCCAGGCTGGAGGCGCCTTCGATCAGGCGGATGTTGCCGCTGGCCTCCAACCCCACAAAACGCGCGCGCACACCGGTGTAGGCGAACTCCGGCAGCAATTTGTTGTCCGGGTCATTGTCGTCCGCGCCGTCGCCGTCCAGGTCGGCCGGATTCAGCACGCCGTTTTCCTGCCCGTAGTTGTTACCCGTGGCCAGCAGCCCGATGTAGTTTTTGAAACGGTGCACATAGGCGTTGGCGCTGAAGCTGTTGGCGCCGGACTTCCAGGCCGCGCCCACGTCCAGGCTGGTCGACTTTTCCTTGCCCAGCGTGGGGTCGCCGGTTTCCCAGGCCTTGGTCGCCACGTGCGGGCCCTGGGCGAAAAGCTCGTAGTCTTTGGGCGCACGTTCGGTATAGGCCAGGTTGCTGGTGACTTGCCAGCCCGGCGCCGCATTCCACAAGGCGCCCAGCGCATAGCTGTGCGGCGTGAAGTCGCGCGTCAGCGGCGCAAAGCGCGCCACCAGCGGGTTGCCCAGCGACTCGACCTTGACCGACTCCAGCCGCCCGCCAAAACTCAGCTTGCCCCAGCTGGTGGCGTATTCCTCATAGGCAAACAAAGCGTTCTGCGAGGTCTTGCTGTAGGGTGCAAAGGCTTCGGCGCCGTCGGCAGAAAACTTGTTGTTCTCGGCCTGAAAGCCGATCACGCCGTCCAGATTGCCGACGCGTGCATGGCGCGCCTCCAGCCGGAAATCGCTGCCCTTGTTCTTGAACACCGTGCCGGGGTTGGGCCCCTCAAATTCGGTGTGCTCGTAGTCGGTGTGGCTCAGCTGGCCCTTCACACTCTGGATGAAACCGCCCAGGTCGCGCACCTCACCTTCCAGTGCCACACGGTTGGACTTCATGTCAATGGTCACGTCGTCCTCGGCCACTGTGCCGTAGTTGCTGCGGTAGGTGCTGACGGACGCGCCCAGGTAGCCGTGGTCAAAAAACAGCGAGCCGCCCGCCGCGCCACCACGCACCTTGCTGTCCGAATTGCAAATGCGGTTGGTGATGGTGCTGACGCCGCCCTTGCTGCAAGCCAGGTCGGTGGGCACTTTCACGTCGCCGGTTTCGCGGTTGAACACATCCACGTGCAGGGCGTAACGGTTGTTGCCGCCTTCCAGCAGCACGCCGCTGCTTTTCTCGCGGTTGCCGGTGGCCAGGCCCAGGTCGACCTTGCCGCCTATGCCGCCCTTCTCGTCAAACAGCGGCTCGCGCGGGATGCGGTTGTCGATCACGTTGACCACGCCGCCCACCGCGCTGCCGCCGTACAGCAACGCACCGGGGCCGCGCAGCACTTCGATGCGCTCGATGCTGATCGGGTCGGATGTGACCGCATGGTCGTAGCTCAGGCTGGAGGCGTCCAGCGTCGCGCCGCCGTTGCCCAGGATGCGGATGCGGTCGCCGTCCAGTCCGCGAATGATGGGACGGCTGGCGTTGGGGCCGAAGTAGGTGCTGCTCACGCCCGGCACGCCGTCCAGCGTTTCGCCCAGCGTGGTTTTAGAGCGTAATAGCAGCCCGACCCCCGAATACTGTGCGGCAGGCGCTATCAAATCGGTAGCACCTAACGGGTTGCCGGTGATAGTGACTTCTTTCAGGCTGGGGGCAGGCGCGGATGCCGGCGCGGTGGTCTGGGCACTCGCCAGGCCGCAAGAAAGCGTTGCCGCAGCGCAAAGCGCGCGGCTGATAAAAGGTGGTTTCATGATGACTCGCTGAATCGGGAAGCCGAAAAAGAATCGGCAAGAGCAAAGCTGCGCCCGGCCTGTAGGGCCAGCGCGTAGCAACTTTGGTGGAATAGGAGAGTTAGCGAGCCAGCGGCGGGCCGCGCGCGTCAAACAGCGCCGCCCAACGGGCGAGCGCTTCGCCGCGCGAGATATCAAATGCCACGGTGCACAGCACCAGCGGCAAACTCAGCATGGGCAGCACGGGGACCGCGTGACCCTGGCTGGCCTGGTCAAACAGGCGGCAGTCGGAATCATTGCCGTGCGAGGAAAAGAGCGACACCAGCCAGCCGCCATGTTCGTCGTGCGCGATGGTTGGATCATCGTGATCGTGCAAGGCATGCGCAGAAGCAAGCTCATGATGCACATGCGAATGCAGATGTGCCTGCGGCCCGTGCACCACGCCGTGCATCAAGCCCAGCAGTTGCGCGATTAACAGCGCAACGGCGAGCAGCCACACCAGCGAAAAACCCCGGCGCTTACTTGACGCTGGTGGCATCCGTGATCCGGTAATAAAGCCCGTAAGAGTCGTCGTTAAGCACCAGAAAGCGCCCCTCCACCACCACCGGCTCCATGCTGTACTTCACCGGCGTCTTGGTTTTGACTTCAACCATGCTCTCGGGCCCGCCGGGCAGGCAAAAGGCACAGGTCAGCGGCACCGACGACAGCAAAAAGTGCTTTTGCTTCTCGCCCGGGTCCAGCGGCATCATGAAGCCCTGGATGCGCTGGGTCTTCTGGTTCAGCGCCATCTGGTCCAGGTTGAAGACCGGCAAGATGCGGTTCTTCTCATTTTTGGTTTTCACCGCCGTCAGCACCGACCAGGGCACCACGTCCGTGCGCGCGGCCAGCGGCGGGAACGGGCTGTTGGCGCCATGCACACCCGGGCCCTGCCCCACCGGCAGGTCAAAGCCCGGCGCCGTCGCAGCTGGCTTCGCGCCGGCAGGCGCAGTTGCGACAGGCGACGACAACGTCTGCGCGGACAGGCCGGCCGCAGCCAGCAACGCGCCGCAAGCCAGCGCCCGCTGCAGGCCAGAAAGGGAGGTTATGCGTGCTTTATGCGGTGTCGTCATGGGGTGCTCCAGAAAAGAGAGTCAGGCGTCTCAATGGACGTGTTTCATCCCGCAGTATTTGCCGACAGCCAGCCCTTTGCAAGCGGCTTGCAGTTCTTTTTCGCAAACCTCGTCTTTTTTACCCGACTCGAGGCACTTGGCCGCGCCTTCGTGGGCGGCGGCCATGGCGCGGTGGCGCTGGATGTCTTCTTTGGTTTCCTTGCTGTCCTTGTCGTTGTGCTGCGCATAGGCCACCGAGAAGCTGACGCTGAGCGCCACCGCGGCAATGGCGGCCAGAATGGGCGATACGGTGAGGAATGTCTTGATGGAACGGGCGCTTGTCATAAAAAGGTTACCTTGATTGGAGAAGTTCAAACACACTGACCCGGTAGGCTTCCCAGGCGGGCAGCAGCGCAGACGCCAGCGCCACCCCGAAAGCCAGTACCGGCACACTTACCAGCTCGACCGGCCATGACAGCGCACCGATCAACACGGATTTTTCAAGCTGCAAGGCCCAGGCCAGCAGCGCCGTCAGGCCCTGCCCCGCCAGCACGCCCAGCACCGTGGCCAGCAGCGCCAGCCAGAGGGCTTCACACAGCAGCAGCCCGGCCACCTTGGCCGGCGGCGCGCCCAGCATGCGCAGCAGCGCCAGGTCGGCCCGGCGCTCGCGCACGGCGCCCCACAGCGCGATAAAAACACTCAGGCCCGCGGTGAGCAGCAACACACCGGCCAGCGCGCGCAGCACATCGGTGCCCACGCCCACCATGCTCAAAAGGCGTGTGATCTCCAGCGCAGGCGCAGCCGCCTGCATCTCGGTGCTGCTGTTGATGTAGCGCGGAAAAGTCACCGCCGCCAGCGGCGACTTGTACTGGATCAGCGCCAGTGTGATTTCGCGGTCTTCCTCCAGCACCTTGCGGTCGTCATCATCCAGCGCGGTGTCGGTCTCATGCACCTGCCAGACGGACTCGGTAGCCGTCAACACAAGGCGGTCCAGCACGGTGTGGCTTTCAGCCAGGATGCCCGACACCACATACGGGCTCAGCTTGTGCTCTTCACCGCCACCGGCCAGGCCGTGGGTACCGGCAAAGCTGTCGCCCACTTTTATTCCCGTTTGCCGCGCCACCTGCGCGCCGACCACCGCCTGCATGGGCTTGGCCCACGGCGTGCCCTGCGCCAGCTGCGCGTCGTAATGGCGGATGTATTCAGGCGTAGTGCCCACGATGCGGTAGCCCCGGAAGCTGTCGCCCAGGCTGATCGGAATGATCTTGGCGACCTGCGGATTGGCCTCCAGCGCCTTCACCGCCGCCAGCGGCACATTGCCCGTCGGCACATCGAGGTGGAACACGCCCGACAAAATCAGCTGCATCGGGCTGCCCTTGGCGCCCACCACCACGTCGATGCCAGCCACATCGCGGTCAAAGGCCTGGCTGATCTGGTGGCTGACCAGCAGCAGGAAGGTGATGGAAGCCAGCCCTAACGTGAGCAGCAGCAGGTTGAGCGCCGCAGCCAGCGGCCGCGACCACAGGTAGCGCCAGGCAAATATGATGGTGTTGGATGCTATGATTTTCATAGCTGACTGCCCATGATCTGTATGGACTGGAGGCCTTTTTTGTCTTTAAAGAACGCCGCCACGCGTGCATCATGCGTGGCGATTACCAGCGTGGCGCCCTCCTGGCTGGCCGTGGCCTGCAGCAAGGCCAGCGACGCGGCGGCGGCCTCATCGTCCAGGCTGGCCGTCGGCTCGTCGGCCAGAATCACGCGCGGCTTGAGCAGCACCGCCCGCGCCAGCGCCACACGCTGCGCCTGCCCGCCCGACAGCTGCGAGGGTTTTCGATCCGCCAGCGTCCGCACGTCCAGCGCATCCAGTGCTTCGGCGATACGGCCCTCATCAGCCGGTTGGCCGGCAGCCCACTGCGCCATGGCCAGATTGCCATGCACTGTGAGCGCGGCACTGAGATGCAATTTTTGCGGCAGAAAGCCGATGGTCTGCGCGCGCCAGGCATCGCCCGCACGTCCGCCCAGGGCTTTCAACGACTGCCCCGCCACCGTGATGTCGCCCTCGCCCGGCGCCAACAAGCCCGCGGCCAACGCCAGCCAGGTCGACTTGCCCGAGCCCGATGCGCCGCGCAGCAGCAGCGTGCCGCCCTGCGCGACGTCCACATCCGCAAAGCGCAACGCAGGGCCGTTGGCGTAGCGGTAAGCGAGTTGGCGCGTGCTGATCATGAAGAGGCCGCGCCATGTGAAGCGGTGGCGCAATCGGCGCACACACCGCGCACCGCAAAGTCCATGCTCATGCCCTGGTAGCCCAGCGCCTTCAAGGCTTCCAGCGCGGTCTGTGCGGCGCGCTCCAGGTCTTTGGCACTGGCCTTGAGCGCACCCGAACGCTTGCCTGACAACGCGCCCGACAAGGGGCTGTCGCGGTGGCAGCTCTGGCATTCAAAGTGGGGAATCGCATGCACGCTGCTGGGCATCGCCTGATAACGCCGCACGCGGTTGGCATCAACCCGGCACAGCAGCAAACCCACCTGCGTCAGCCGGTCGATCAGGCGGTACAGCGTGACGCGGTCCAGCGCCGACTCGGCATCGCCGGCCAGCGCCGCCTGCAGCTGCGCATGGGTGTAGCTGGTGTCAGGGTGCGCCAGCAACCAACCCAGCACCAGCCGCGCGGCCGCCGTGCGGCGCAGGCCGTGGGCGGACAGCAGCGCATCGATGGGATCAGCCGCAAAGCTGTTTGGACTGCCGGGGGGAATGGAGGAGGCCATATGTCTTTGATGTTTTGAATTTTTGGCGGAGTCACAGGATTAAACGATTAACCGCAACTCAGTTGCATTAAACTATACCGCAATCGAGTTGCATTATTACCGCAACTGCCGGTTTTTTGATCCGTTTTAAACCCCCGACTTTGTAAAGACAGGCATCACGTGCAGCTCCGCCCAACTTCTTTCATGAATGCAAAACACCTCGCACGCAGCGTACTGGCCTGGCCCGCCTGGCTGCGTATGCTGGCCGTGGCGCCTGCCGTGGCGCTGCTGTGGCTGGCAGTCATCTGGGCCAGCCTGGAGCTTGCACCGTGGTAACGCTGGACAACCTCACCGTCAGCTACCGCCAGCACCCGGCCCTTCATCACATCAGCGGCCGCTTTGCGCGGGGCTCGCTCACCGCGGTGGTCGGGCCCAACGGGTCCGGCAAAAGCACGCTGCTCAAAAGCATCGTGGGCCTGTTGCCGGCCTCGGGCGGGCGGGTGGCCGTATCTGCGCCGCACGCACGCATCGCCTACCTGCCGCAGCTCGCTGAAATTGACCGTGGCTTTCCGATTGATGTGCACGACTGCGTACTGCTGGGCTGCTGGTCCCGCCAGGGTGCGTGGGGCGGTGTGCAAGGCGCGCAGCTGGCGCGTGTCGATGCGGCCCTGCATGCCGTCGGACTGGAAGGGTTTGAGCGCCGGCCCATCAGCTCGCTCTCCAGCGGGCAGCTGCAGCGGGTGCTGTTTGCCCGCATGCTGGTCCAGGACGCCGACCTGATTTTGCTGGACGAGCCCTTCAACGCGATGGACAGCAAAACCACGTCGGCGCTGCTGGCGCTGGTCAGGCTGTGGCACCAGCAGCAGCGCACCGTGATTGCCGTGCTGCACGACGACGAGCAGGTGCGCCAGCACTTTCCGCACACCTTGCTGCTGGCCCGCGAGCTGGTGGCCTGGGGCCCCACCGCGCAAGTAGTAACCGAAGCCAACCTCGCACGTTCCCGCACCATGGCCGAAGCATGGGACGAAGCCGCCGAGGTCTGCCGCATAGACCCGGTGCAAGCCGTACGGCACGCGCAAAAGGCCACAGCCTGATGGATACGGGCCTGAACATCCATCAAGGCTTGATCCACGGCGCGTGGGCCCTGCTGGCGGCACCGTTTGCCGAATTTGCCTTCATGCGGCGGGCACTGGTGGCCACGCTGGCGTTGTCCCTCAGCGCTGCACCTATCGGTGTTTTCCTGAGCCTGCGGCGCATGAGCCTGCTGGGAGATGCCCTCAGCCACGCGATCTTGCCCGGCGTCGCCATCGGCTTCATGCTGTGCGGCCTGTCGCTCACCGCCATGGTGGCGGGCGGCGTCATGGCGGGCATGCTGGTCGCCGCGCTCGCCGGGTTCATCAGCCGGTCCACCGCGCTGAAAGAAGACGCCAGCCTGGCCGCTGTTTATCTGGTGGCCCTGGCGTTGGGCGTCACGCTCATCTCCGGCCATGGCACGCAGCTGGATTTGCTGCACATCCTGTTCGGCAGCGCGCTGGGAGTAGACACCCCCGGTTTGCTACTGGTGTCCACAGTCGCCAGCGTGAGCGTGCTGGCGCTGGCCGCCGCCTACCGCGGCCTGGTGCTGGAGAATTTTGACCCGGTATTTTTAAGCGCGGCCGGCAGGCGGGGTGTAAGGGCGTGGGTATGGCAACAGGGCTTTTTGATGCTGGTCGTCATCAACCTGGTAGCGGGGTTTCAAACCCTGGGCACCCTGATGGCCGTGGGCCTGATGATGCTGCCCGCCGTCTCAAGCAGGCTCTGGCACGACACGCTGCCCGCCCAACTCCTCAATGCCAGCTTGCAGGCCATGCTGGCGGGCTACCTCGGGCTGCTGCTGTCGTACCACCTCGACACACCGTCGGGGCCCACCATCATTGGCTGCGCGGGCGCGCTGTACCTGGCCTCTCTGGTACTGGCGCCCGGCGGCTGGCTGCCGCGTGCGCTCAATCGCACACACCGCGTTGCATGAACACTTTCCTTTCATCACTCCAAGGCCATTTCATGAAAAACCTTCTTCAAAAATTCATCGCCCCCCTGATGGCGCTTGCGCTGTGCGCCGCAGCCGCCACCAGCCATGCCGCCGACAAGCTGCCGGTGCTGGCCAGCTTCAGCATCCTCGGCGATCTGGTGCGCGTGGTCGGCGGCGACCGTGTGGCCGTCACCACCCTGGTCGGCCCTGACGAAGACGCCCATGTGTTCGAGCCCAAACCGCTGGACGCCAAAAACATCCTGCAAACCAGGCTGCTGGTGACCAATGGCCTCGGCTTTGAGCCCTGGGCGCAAAAGCTGGTCAAGTCCGCCGGCTACAAAGGCCGGACCGTCGTCGCATCGCAAGGCGTGAAGCCCCGCACCCTGCCCGCTGAAAAAGGCCACAGCCACGCCGAGACCGATCCCCACGCCTGGCAAGACCCGACCAACGTCGTGATGTACGTACGCAACATTGCGGCGGCGCTTGGCCAGCTCGATCCGGCAGGCGCTTCAAGCTACCAGGCCAACAGCGAGGCCTACATCAAAGAGCTGCAAACGCTGGACATCTGGGCCCAAGCGCAGTTTTCGGCTGTCCCGGCCAACAAGCGCAAAGTCATCACCTCGCACGACGCCTTCGGCTACTTCGGCGCCCACTACCAGGTCGGCTTTCTCGCACCGCAAGGCATTTCCACCGAAGCCGAACCCAGCGCCAAAGAAGTGGCCCAGCTCATCAAACAGATCCAGCGCGAAAAGATCAAGGCGGTGTTCGTGGAAAACATGAGCAACCCAAAACTGCTGGCGCAATTGAGCAAGGACGCGGGCATGACAGTGGGTCCTGGGTTGTATGTCGATGCCTTGTCAAAAGCCGGAGGCCCGGCCGACAGCTACCTCAAGCTGATGCGGCACAACGTGATGCAGCTGGTGGCGGGGATCCGGCAGAACTGAACGCGGTGAAGACGGTCATCGATCCTTCGCCGGACGCAATGGGACCCAGCGTGGCAGCATGGACACCAGCACGCCGTCTTTGAGGACGGCATGATGAAAGATGGCGGCCAGGGCATGAAAGCCCGCCAGCCAGATGATCGCATCGCCCAGCCAGGTGTGGAGCGACGCGATGGCCGCGCCCACCTCATGGGAGCTGGCGACCGGAGGTGCGAATTGCATCCCGGCGAGAAGCGTCAGCGGGTGCCCTTCAAGCCATGCGCCCGCCACGGCCGTGAGAGGCACGGCAAAAAGCAGCAGGTAGAGCGCACCCTGAACACTTTTTGAGGCAAGGCCCATCCAGCGCGACAGCGGGGGCGGCGCCGGGCGCGTATCAACCATGCGCCACACCACCCTCAGCAACACCAGCGCAAAGACGCATAAACCCAGAGTCTCATGCAGTTGCCGGTCAAAGTCGCGGGCGGCCGAGTAAATACGCGCCTCCGAGCCGCCCAGGCCATATAAATAAGCCGCCAATACCAGCAACGCCGTTGCCCAGTGAAAAATCTGCGCCACGCTGCCGTAGCGCGCGAGAGTACGATGTTCCATTCTTTTCCTTCCTCGTCGTCCGCTGCCTGGAATGTGTAAACGACGCAAAGAAAGTCTGCGCTGATTACCTTAAGACAAGGTTAAGACGGCCTGGCGAACGACAGAACATTGGACAGCACATGCCTATGACTCAACACCACCCTACCCACCTTCGTGCCCACACCTACCACGGCCTGGCGCCCGGCCCGCGCCTGCTCATCACCGGCGCCGTGCACGGCAACGAAACCTGCGGCACGCGGGCCATCACGCAGTTGCTTGACGAGATCGACAAAGGCCAGCTCAGCATCGAGGGGGGCACGGTGACTTTTGTGCCCATCACCAACCCGCTGGCCTACCGCCTCAAGCAGCGCATGGGTGACCGCAACCTCAACCGCAACATGGCGCCCAGCGCGATCCCGCAGGATTTTGAGGACCGCATCGCCAATGTGCTGTGCCCGCTGCTGGATGCGCACGACGTGCTGCTGGATTTGCATTCCTTTCACACGGGCGGCGCACCGTTTGTGATGATCGGCCCGCAAAACAACCACGGCCCGCTGGAGCCTTTCGCCCATGCTGCCGAGGAAATGCAGCTGGCGCTGCACACCGGGCCGCACCGCATCGTCGAAGGCTGGCTGGACACCTATTCGCGCGGCGTGAAGCGGCGGGCTGATGCGGCAACGGCGAACCCTGGCAGCGGCGACCGCGCACAGACCCTGGTGACCGACCCGAACTACGGCGTGGGCACGACCGAGTACATGCGTTCGCGCGGCGGCTACGGCGTGACGCTGGAATGTGGCCAACATGACGACCCCAAGGCCGTTGGGGTGGCGCGGCACGCGATCTTGCAGACGCTGGGTTTGCTGGGCCTGATTGCGCAGCCGCCCGCACCGGAGCCGGCGGAACGTGAAATCCTGCGGCTGGTGGAGGTGGTAGACCGCGACCACGCCGGCGACACCTTTGCCCGCGAATGGCGCAGTTTTGACCCGGTGAAACGCGGCGAAACCATAGGCACGCGTCAGAACGGCGAGCCCATCACCGCGCCGGTCGACGGCTTTGTGGTGTTTCCCAACCCGCGCAGCGAAGCGGGCCAGGAGTGGTTTTATTTCGCGCAGCGGCGGGCCTGACGCATTTGCGGCGGCGTCCGGCACACAGCCAACAAAAAAGGCCCGTCAAGGGCCTTTTTTAATGCAAAACAGGGCTCCAGCCCAATATTGACATGCACTATCAGCTATTAAATCAATAGCAACCAACGTGCCTCAGTCTTTCACCCGCGACGCAAAAGTCTTGCGGAATTTCTCAACCTTGGGGCCGACCACGAAGGCGCAATAACCCTGGTTGGGGTTGTTCTCAAAATAATCCTGGTGGTAGTCCTCGGCGGGCCAGTAGTTTTGCAGCGGCAGCACTTCGGTGACGATGGGCTTGCCGAAGGTTTTGTCCTGACTGACTTCGCGGATGAAACCGTCGATCACTGCTTTTTGCTCAGGGGTCGAGTAATAGATGCCGCTGCGGTATTGCGTGCCGGCGTCGTTGCCCTGGCGGTTCAGGCTGGTCGGGTCGTGGATGACGAAGAAGATCTCCAGGATTTCCTTGAGCGTGATCTCGGCCGGGTCGTAAGTGAGTTTGACGACTTCGTTGCTACCGGTGCGGCCCGAGCAGACTTCTTCATAGCTGGGCCGCGCGGCCTGGCCGTTGCTGTAGCCGGACTCGACGTCGGTGACGCCGCGCACCTTGACGTAAACGGCTTCGGTGCACCAGAAGCAGCCGCCGCCCAGGGTGATGGTTTGGGGGGATGAGGACATGAAAATCTCCGCTGAAACGCTTGAAAACCGTTAGTCGCAAAGCGAGCAGTAATCTTACGCCGCGGCTTGCGCGGCTGCCGCGCGCAAGGCGTTTGCCCCTGCGCTGGCCCGGCTCAATCGCGGCGGCGAGGGCCTTTGGAGCGCTGCATGGGGCCGACCGCGCGGCGCATCAGCTTCAGCAGGAGCAGCGTAACCACGGCGCCGCCGACGGCCAGGCCGAGCGAGCTCATGCTGAAAACCGTGCCGTTGGTCTTGCCGTGGCTGAGCATGGCAGCGACGAAGTCACCGCCGATGTAGGCGCCAAACACACCGACGCCCAGGTTTTCGAGAACGATGATTTTTTCGCGGGGCCCCGAGAGCAAACAGGCAGCGCCCCCGAGGAGAGCACCCACCACACACCAGATATACGGGTTGATGCCGTTCTCCTGAAGACTATGAACCGCCCCATAGTGACAGCTTTACCCACCCGGCAGTGGACATACTTTTTCAAAGGCCATTGCGGAGCGGCTCCCTCAGGTCTTTGCTCAGGCCGCTGGTGCGATAGCGCGCACCGCCTTTACAAATGCCGCCAGCGCCTGGTGATCACGCGCGGTTTTCCAGAGGCAATGCGTGTCGTAAGGCGTGGTGGTGGCGTCCAGCGGCACAAAGGCGGCGCCTGCCATGGCCGACTGCCTGAGCGCCGCCGGCACCAGCGCCACGCCCATGCCTTGCGACACCAGCGACACCACGCTGAGCCAATGCCGCAGTTCGTAGCGGATCTCGGGGTAAAAACCGGCCTCGGTGCAGATCGCCAGGATGCGCTCGTGGTAGTCAGGCGAAACGGCGCGCGACACCACGGCAAAAGGTTCACCCTGCAAGGCCGCCAGCGACAGCGAGCGCTTGCGCGCCAGCGCATGGCCCGCGGGCAGGCAGCACACAAAGGCCTGACTGGAGACAAGCACCTGCGACAGCTCGGGCGGCACGCGTGTGGTGTGCACAAAGCCGAGGTCCAGCCGATCGTGCGCCAGCTCGATCAATTGTTCGCTGGAGCTGAGCTCTTTGAGCGTCAGGCGCAGCAAGGGGTGTTCGGCCTGAAAACGCTCCAGGATGTGGGGCAGGCCGCTGTAGAGCATGGTTCCGGAAAAGCCGATGGCCAGGCTTCCTGCCATGCCCTGCCCCACGTCGCGCGCATGGCCTGCCGCCTGGGCGGCTTGTTCCAGCAGGGCGCGCGCTGCGGGCACAAAGGCATGCCCGGCGGCGGTGAGCTGCACGGATTTGCTGTTGCGGGTGAGCAGTTTCGCGCCAATCGAAGTCTCAAGCTGCTGGATGTTCAGCGACAGCGGCGGCTGCGAAATCGACAGGCGCCGGGCGGCGCGGCCGAAATGCAGCTCTTCGGCCAGGACGAGGAAATAGCGGAGGTGGCGGAATTCCATGATTACCCCATCAATATGTTTTTTATATCGTTGAATCGTTATTTGATATTAGACAACTATTCATGCTTGTCAAACAATCATGGCTAGCCGGCCGGCACCTCAAGCTGCGCCCTACACTGCCACCAAGCCCCGTCCTCTTTTTTTTCCGGAGACAAACCCCATGAAAACCCAATTCAACTGGCAAGACCCGTTTTTCTTCATGGACCAGCTCAGCGAAGACGAACGCGCCATCGCCGATGCCGCCCACGCCTTTTGCCAGGAAAAGCTGCAGCCCCGCGTGCTGATGGCCGCGCGCCACGAAAAATTCGACCGCGAGATCATGAATGAGGCGGGCGCCATGGGTTTCCTCGGCTCCACGATTGAAGGCTACGGCTGCGCCGGCCTCAATTACGTGAGCTACGGCCTGGTCGCACGCGAAGTCGAGCGCGTCGACAGCGGCTACCGCAGCGCCATCAGCGTTCAAAGCTCACTGGTCATGCACCCCATCAACGCCTACGGCAGCGAAGCGCAAAAACAAAAATACCTGCCCAAGCTGGCCACCGGCGAATGGGTCGGCTGCTTTGGCCTGACCGAGCCCAACCACGGCTCTGACCCGGCCAGCATGCTGACGCGCGCCAAGCCCGTGGACGGCGGCTTCATCGTCAAGGGCGCCAAGATGTGGATCACCAACAGCCCGATCGCCGACGTGTTCATCGTCTGGGCCAAGCTGGAAGACCCCGACGGCAAGGTCGGCGGCCAGGAAAGCATCCGCGGCTTTGTGCTCGAAAAAGGCATGAAGGGCCTGAGCGCCCCCAAGATCGAAGGCAAGATGAGCTTGCGCGCCTCCATCACCGGCGAGATCGTGATGGACGACGTGTTTGTGCCCGAAGCCAACCTGCTGCCCAACGTGAGCGGCCTGAAAGGCCCGTTCGGCTGCCTGAACAAGGCGCGCTATGGCATCGCCTGGGGCGCACTGGGCGCGGCGGAAGACTGCTGGTTCCGCGCCCGCCAATACACCATGGACCGCCAGCAGTTCGGCCGCCCGCTGGCGCAAAACCAGCTGATCCAGAAGAAGCTGGCCGACATGCAGACCGAGATCACGCTGGGCCTGCAGGGCTGCCTGCGCGTGGGCCGGCTGATGGACGAAGACAAGTCGGTGCCCGAAATGATTTCGCTGATCAAGCGCAACAGCTGCGGCAAGGCGCTGGACATCGCCCGCCTGGCGCGCGACATGCACGGCGGCAACGGCATCCATGACGAGTACCACGTGATCCGCCACATGATCAACCTGGAAACCGTCAACACCTACGAAGGCACGCACGATGTGCACGCGCTCATCCTGGGCCGCGCGCAAACCGGCTTGCAGGCGTTCTATTGAGATTTGATGCATCTTTTAGGCCTGCAGCCCAGGCAACACATGGATAGTAAGCTCCTTTTTTGATAGCACGCATGGAGCTAGGCGCACTCAAACCCTTCCTGGCCGGCCTGGCCCTGCCGCCGGTGTCGCTGCTGCTGATGGCCTTGCTGGGGCTGGCGCTGGCCTGGCGCAACCACAAGAAAACCGGGCTGGCGCTGGCAAGCCTGTCGGTGCTGCTGCTGGGCCTGCTCAGCTGCCACGGCAGCGCGGTCTGGCTGGCCCGCCACGCTTTGCCGCAATTCGCCCCTGTGAACGTGGCCGGTCTTAAATCCAACCGGGTGCAGGCCATCGTGATCCTCGGCGGCGATGTGCTGCCCCAGGCGCCCGAGTACGGCGACAGCCAGCCCGGCGCGGCCACCGCGGCGCGCCTGCGCTACGGCGTCTGGCTGGCCCGGCTGTCCGGCTTGCCGCTGGCCTTCACCGGCGGCCTGGGCTGGGCCGCCCACAGCAGCCAGAAGGACTCTGAAGCCGCGGTGGCCGCACGCGTGGCGCAGCAAGACTACGGCATGGCGCTGCGCTGGAGCGAAGGCGCGTCGCGCGACACCCGGGGCAACGCGCGCCTCCTGGCGCCGCTGCTGCAGCGCGACGGCGTGCAGCGCATCGCGCTGGTCACCCATGCCTGGCACATGCCGCGCGCCGTCGCCGCCTTTGAAGAAGCCGGCCTGACGGTCACGCCCGCGCCCATGGGTTTTGTGCTGCCCATGCAACACGACCTGCTGGAATGGCTGCCTTCCGCCCACGGCCTGCAGGCCTCACGGCAGGTGCTGCGCGAATGGCTGGCGCTGGCCGTCGGGCGCTGGCTGCCGGCATAAAGCCCCTGGCCTCGCGGCCACCGTGGCGCCAAAACCGCGCATGTGTGAGCTTTACCGTCGGTTTACCCGATAGGGCAATGCGACATAAGAACCGCCGGTGTAGCCTACGGGCTTTGTGTTGACGGTCGCAAAGTAAGCAGATATATTACTAACCAGTCAGTCAGTAACTATGTCTCTTTCCAAACTCTTTTGCGACAAAACCTCCGGCGTCGCCGCCAAACGCGAGCGCCGCAAAGAGGCACGCCCCGGCGAACTGCTGGACGCCGCGCTCGACCTGTTCGTTGAAAAAGGCTTTGCCGCCACCCGGGCCGAGGAAGTCGCCGCGCGCGCCGGTGTCTCCAAAGGCACGCTTTTTCTTTACTTTCAGAGCAAGGAAGAGCTGTTCAAGGCCGTGGTGCGTGAAAACATCTCGGGCCGTTTTACCGAATGGCGGGCCGAGCTGGAAACCTTTGAAGGCACCACCCCCGAATTGCTGGCGTACTGCATGAACAGCTGGTGGGAGCGGGTGGGCCTGACACGCGCCTCGGGCCTGACCAAGCTGATGATGAGCGAGGCCAAAAACTTCCCCGACATCGCAGCCTTCTACCAGCAGGAAGTCATCATGCCCGGCCACGCGCTGATCCGCGCCGTCCTGCAGCGCGGCATAGACCGCGGCGAGTTCCGCCCAATGGACCTGGACTACGCCATCTACCTGGTGGTGGCGCCCATGATCTTCCTGATCCTGTCCAGGCACACCGGGGGCATTTGCTTAAGCAGCGATATGGATCTGGACCCCAAAAAATACATCGAATTTCAGGTGCAAACCATCCTGGGCGGCATCAGCGCTCCCGGCGCGCCTGCCCTCGCCACCACCAGTGCTCCCGCTGCCGACGCACCGCGCGAAACCCGGAAAGCCTCCGCATGAAGCGCTGGATCAAATGGACTGTCGCCCTCGTCGTCGTGCTGCTGATTGCAGGCGGTGTGCTGCGGGCGCTGTCCGCGCGCAAGGCCCAGCAGCAGGCGCTGGCGGCCAGCAGCGCCGCCCCCGACATGGGAACGGTCGAGCTGGCGGCCACCGATGTGGTCAAAGCCCAGGAACGCGAAGTCGTCCAGGGCCTGCCGGTGTCGGGCTCGCTCAAGGCCATCAACTCCGCCCTCATCAAGGCCCGCGTAGCCGGTGAACTGCAAGGGCTGGCCGTGCGCGAAGGCGACGTGGTCAAGGCCGGCCAGGTGATCGCGCGCATCGACGCCGCCGAATACCAGTCGCGCGTGCGCCAGGCCAAAGAGCAGGCCGAGTCCGCCAAGGCGCAGGTCGACGTGGTGCAGCGCCAGTACGACAACAACAAGGCATTGGTCGACCAGGGCTTTATTTCCAAAACCGCACTGGACACTTCGCTGGCCAACCTCAACGCCGCGCAGTCCACCTACAAGGCCGCCATCGCCGCCACCGAAGTCGCCACCAAGTCGCTTGACGACACCGTGCTGAAGGCCCCGATCTCGGGCCAGGTGTCGCAGCGCCTGGCGCAGCCGGGTGAGCGCGTGGCCATAGACACCAAAATCGTCGAGATCGTGGACCTGAGCCGGCTCGAACTGGAAGCCACGCTGAGCGCCAACGATTCGATGGACGTGCGCGTGGGCCAGAGCGCCCAGCTGCAGATTGAAGGCAGCCGCCAGCCGGTGACGGCTGTCGTGGCGCGCATCAACCCCAGCGCGCAGGCCGGCAGCCGCAGCGTGCTGGCCTACCTCACGATCGACAACCCGGGCGCCACCGGTGAAAGCAACGCCCCGCCCCTTCGCCACGGCCTCTTTGCCCAGGGCACCCTGGGCACGGCGCGTGCATCGCTGTTGTCGGTGCCCGTCAGCGCCGTGCGCACCGACAAGCCCACGCCCTATGTGCAGGCGGTTGAAAACGGTGTGGTGGTGCACAAAAGCGTCGAGCTGGGCGCGCGCGGCGCTGCCGGCAGCGATGCGGTCGTCGCCGTGAAGGGCCTGGCAGACGGCGCCGTGATTGTTCGCGGCGAAATCGGTGCGCTGCGTGAAGGCACCAAGGTGCGGTTCACGCAACTGGCTTCAGGTGCGCCCGCCCCCGCCGCCAGCGCGCCGGCCAAACCCGCACCCTGAAGGCCAGTCGCGCATGTGGTTCACGCAGGTCAGCCTCAGGAATCCCGTGTTCGCCACCATGGTCATGCTGGCCATCGTGGTGCTGGGCCTGTTCTCTTACCAGCGCATGCAGGTCGACCAGTTTCCGAACATCGATTTCCCGGTGGTGGTCATCACCGCCGAATACCCCGGCGCCTCGCCCGAGATCGTTGAAAGCGAAGTCACCAAGAAGATCGAAGAAGGCGTCAACTCGATCGCCGGCATCAACGCGCTGACCTCGCGCAGCTACGAAGGCCAGTCTGTCGTCATCATGGAGTTTCAGCTCTATGTCGACGGGCGCCGCGCCGCCGAAGACGTGCGTGAAAAAATCGCGGCCATCCGGCCCAGCTTTCGCGACGAGGTGAAAGAGCCTCGCGTGCTGCGCTTCGACCCGGCAAGCCGCGCTATCTGGTCGGTGGCCGTGATGCCGAACACCAGCAAAGGCGGCAGTGCTCTCTCGGCGGTTGAACTCACCAACTGGGCTGATCAGGTCTTAAAGAAGCGCCTGGAAAACGTGCGCGGCGCCGGCTCCGTCACCCTCGTGGGCGGCACCAAGCGCGAGATCAACGTCTACCTCAACCCGCAGGCCATGGAGTCACTGGGCATCACGGCCGACCAGGTGGTCAATGCGGTGCAGAACGAAAACCAGGACCTGCCGGTGGGCGCCATCCGCTCGCTGCAGCAAGAGCGCGTCGTCAAGATCGACGCGCGCATGAAGCGGCCCGAAGACTTCGGCAAGATCATCGTGGCGCGCAAAGGCGCAGCCTCGGGCACAGCCGCGGCAGTGACGGTCGGGCAGGTCGCGCGCATCGCCGACGGCGCACAAGAGATCGACAGCCTGGCCCTCTACAACGGCCAGCGCACGCTGCTGCTCACCGTGCAAAAAGCGCAGGACGAAAACACCATTGCCGTGGTCGACGGGCTGAACCAGGCCATCAAGGACATCCAGCCGCAGCTGCCGCCGGGCGCGCGGCTTGAGCTCATCGGCGACGGCTCGCGGCCGATCCGCGTGGCGGTCGAGAACGTGCGCCGCACGCTCATCGAAGGCGCGCTGCTGACGGTGCTCATCGTTTTTCTCTTCCTCAACTCGTGGCGCTCCACCGTCATCACCGGGCTGACGCTGCCGATCTCCATCATCGGCACCTTCCTGTTCATGAACCTGTTCGGCTTCACCATCAACATGATCACGCTGATGGCGCTGTCGCTGTGCGTGGGCCTGTTGATCGACGACGCGATTGTGGTGCGCGAGAACATCGTGCGCCATGTGCAGATGGGCAAAGGCCCCTATCAGGCTTCACTCGACGGCACCCAGGAAATCGGCCTGGCCGTGCTGGCCACCACGTTTTCCATCGTGGCGGTGTTCCTGCCCATTGGTTTCATGGGCGGCATCATCGGCAAGTTCTTCCACGAGTTTGGCGTGACCATCGTGGCGGCAGTGCTGATCTCGATGTTTGTGAGCTTCACGCTGGACCCGATGCTCTCCAGCATCTGGCACGACCCGGCCATCGCGGCACACGGAAAGCGCGGCGCACCGGTCACCTTCTATGACAAGACCATTGGCCGCGTCACCGGCTGGTTCGACCACGCCACTGATTCCCTGAGCGACAGCTACCAGGGCATCCTGCGCTGGTCGCTGGGCCACAAGCTGGCCACCCTGGCGCTGGCGGTGGTGATTTTCATCACCAGTCTCTTCATGGTGCCGCTGCTGGGCACCGAGTTCGTGCCCAAGGCCGACTTCTCGGAAACCTCGCTCAACTTCTACACGCCGGTGGGCTCTTCGCTGGAAACGACCGAAGCCAAGGCCCGCCAGGTCGAAGCCATCATCCGCGAATTTCCGGAGGTGAAGTTCACGCTGGCTACGCTCAACACCGGCAATGCCCAGGGCAAGATGTACGCCAGCGTGTATGTGCGCCTGGTGGACCGCAAGGCGCGCACGCGCAGCGTCGACGAGATGTCGGGTGTGCTGCGCGAGCGGCTCAAACAGGTGCCGGGCATCACGGTGACGCACGTCGGCCTGCTCGATGCGGTGGGCGGCAACAAGCAGGTCGAGTTTTCGCTGCAAGGGCCGGACCTCAAGGAGCTGGAACGCCTCACGCGCGCCATCAACGAGAAGATTCGCAACATTCCCGGCCTGGTGGACCTGGACTCCAGCGTCAAGGCCGACAAGCCGGTGATTGAAGTCGATGTTCGGCGCGACGCGGCGTCGGACCTGGGCCTGTCGGTCTCGCAGATCGCCGCCTCCCTGCGCACGCTGGTGGCGGGCCAGACGGTGGGCAACTGGCGCGCGCCCGACGACCAGACCTACGACGTGAACGTGCGCCTGGCGCCCGATGCGCGCAACGCGCCGCAAGACCTGGAGCGCCTGCCCTTCATGAGCAGCACCATGGGCAGCAACGCCGACGGCTCGGCGCGCATCGTGCGGCTCAACCAGGTGGCCACGGTGAAAGAATCCACCGGGCCCAACCAGATCAACCGGCGCGACCTCGCCCGCGAAGTCGCCATCAATGCCAACGTCTACAACCGCTCGGCCGGCGAGGTCTCCAACGACATCAAGGCTGCGCTGGACGGCTTTAACTTCCCGCCGGGCTACCGCTACCAGTTCAGCGGCTCCACCAAAAATATGGCCGAGTCTTTTGGCTATGCGGTGTCGGCGCTGGTGATGGCGATTTTGTTTATCTACATGATCCTGGCCAGCCAGTTCAAGAGCTTTTTGCAGCCCCTGGCGCTGATGACCTCGCTGCCGCTGACGCTGATCGGCGTGGTGCTGGCGCTGCTGCTGTTCCGCTCGACGCTGTCGATGTTTTCCATCATCGGCGTGGTGATGCTGATGGGCCTGGTCACCAAAAATGCCATCTTGCTGGTCGACTTCGCCATCCGCATGCGCGCCGACCGGGTCGACGTGGACGGCCACCGCGTGCCGGGCATGGAACGCAGCGAAGCCCTGCTGCAGGCCGCCAAAGTCCGGCTGCGCCCCATTTTGATGACCACGCTGGCGATGATTTTCGGCATGGTGCCGTTGGCTTTCGCCCTGACGGAAGGCTCGGAGCAGCGCGCGCCCATGGGCCAGGCCGTGATAGGCGGTGTCATCACCTCGTCGCTGCTGACCCTGGTGGTGGTGCCGGTGACCTATTGCTATATGGACGACCTGGCCCAATGGTTCAAGCGCAGGTTCGGGCCCAAAACCCGGCACGCAAACCCCGCTGAAGGGCCCGCTGAGACCGCCGCCAACAGCCCCAGCCCCGTCACGGACGGCCGCTAAAATCAAAGGTTTACCCGCGTCCAGCGTCCTTTCTTCCTATTTACCCCTAATTTCGCCAACCCACAGGTCCGCCATGAACTACGAACAAGCCCGTTTCAACATGATTGAGCAGCAAATCCGCCCCTGGGAAGTGCTGGACAACCAGGTCCTTTCCCTGCTCGCCGTGGTCAAGCGCGAAGATTTTGTGCCGCCGGCCCATAAGGCGCTGGCCTTTGTCGACATGGAAATCCCGCTGCCGCCCCAGTCCGAGCCCGGCCAATGCATGCTGGCGCCCAAGGTGGAAGCCCGCATCCTGCAAGAGCTGGCCGTGCAAAAGCACGAAAAGGTGCTGGAAATCGGCGCCGGCTCCGGCTACATGGCCGCCCTGCTGGCGCACCGCGCGCAACAAGTCATCACGCTGGAGATCAACCCCTCCCTGGCGCAGACCGCCCGCGACAACCTGCAAAAAGCCGGCCTTTACAACGCCGAAGTGCGCACCGGCGATGGCGCGGCCAACCTGGCCAAGGCGGTATCGCCCAACGATCCACTGCAAGGCCCCTTCGATGTGATCGTGCTGAGCGGCTCGGTCGCCGAGGTGCCGGCCTCGCTGCTGTCCATGCTGAAGGTGGGCGGACGCCTGAGCGCCATCGTCGGCTTTGAGCCCGTGATGCGCGCCACCCTGATCACCCGGGTTGCCGAAGACGCCTGGCGCACCACGCAGGCCTGGGACACCGTGGCGCCGCGCCTCGTGAATTTCCCCGAGCCTTCGTCTTTCAGTTTCTAAGCACCCAGTCCGCCAAGCAAGAAGAAAGAAGAAGGAAAAGCCGACCATGATTGCCCAATTGAGCCCCGCCGACTTCGCGGCCTGGCGTGACAACGCCGCAAGCCCGGGTACGGTGCCCGTGGTGCTGGATGTGCGCGAGCCCTGGGAGCTGCAAACGGCCTCGGTCAAAGAAGACGGGTTCAAGCTGGTCCACATTCCGATGCGCGAGATCCCTGCACGCCTGGCCGAGCTGCAAGAGGCCAGCGGCGGCCAGCCCATTGCGTGCCTGTGCCACCACGGCATGCGTAGCCTGCAGGTGGCCAACTATTTGATTCAGAGCGGCGAATTTCCTGACGTGGTCAATCTGCAGGGCGGCATTGACGCGTGGTCACAGCAGGTGGACCGCTCGGTGCCGCTTTACTGAAGTTTCGATTTTTGTTTTTTGATTTTTCTTTGATTTTTAGCCGACTTTTCTTTTCTTCAGGACTCTTATGACCACGCCCAAGAAACTGCCGGCCCGACCGGTAATGTTGCCTCTGTCGATTGCGATCGCCGTGGTGCTGGCGGCCGCCGCGCCCATGGCAAAGGCCCAGAGTCTCGTCGAGTTGTATGAGTCGGCACGCGCCTACGATGCGGCCTACCAGTCGGCCAAGCTGCAATACGACGCCAACCTGGCCAGGGCCGACCAGGCCAAGGCCGGCCTCCTTCCCACGGCGGGTATTTCCGCAGGCGTGACGCGCACCGGCTTTGAAAATACCGCACCGGTCGTCGACCGCAGCTTCAACACGCAGAACGCCACGCTGAATCTCTCGCAACCGCTGTATCGTCCCGGCAACTGGGCCACCTATGAGCAGGCCGCCAAGCAGGTGGAGCAGTCGCAGGCGCAACTGGAAACCGCCAACCAGGACCTGATCGTGCGCACCAGCCAGGCCTACTTCGACGTGCTGGCGGCGCAGGACACCCTGACCTTTGTGCGCGCGCAAAAAATCGCGACCGCCGAGCAACTGGCTTCGGCCAAGCGCAACTTTGAGGTGGGCACCTCCACCATCACCGACACACGCGAAGCGCAGGCCCGCTATGACCTGGTGATCTCCCAGGAAATCGCCGCCGAGAACGACCTGCGCGTCAAGAAGCTCGCGCTGGACACGCTGGTCGGCAAAACCGAAGCGCAGCCCAAGCCCCTGCTGGTGCCGGTCAACCTGCCGGCCATTGAGCCCGCCGATGTGAACACCTGGGTGGCGCAGTCTGAGGCGGTGCATCCCAACATCCGCCTGGCGCAAAGCGGGCTGGAAATTGCCGATCTGGAAGTCAAAAAGGCCGAGGCCGGCCACAAACCCACCGTGGACCTGCAGGCCAGCTACAACGTGACCCGCAACCCGTCCGGCACGGCGTCGACCATCCCGCCTTTCGCCTTCCGCACCAACACCACCACCGTCGGTGTGGTGCTCAATGTGCCGCTGTTCGCCGGCTTTGCCACACAAAACCGTGTGCGCGAAACGCTGTCGCTGCGCGACAAGGCCCAAAGCGACCTGGAAGGCACGCGGCGCACCGTGGCCCAGGCTACCCGCACCGCCTATTTCGGCGTGCAGTCGGGCCAGGGGCAGGTCAAGGCGCTGGAAGCGGCCGAGGCGTCCAGCCAGAGCGCGCTGGACGCCAACAAGCTGGGCTACCAGGTCGGCGTGCGCATCAACATCGACGTGCTGAACTCGCAAAGCCAGTTGTTCCAGACCAAGCGCGACCTGGCCAAGGCGCGTTATGACGTGCTGCTGGGCGACCTCAAACTGCGCCAGGCCAACGGCACGCTGACGCCGGAAGACCTGCAAAAAATCAACGGGCTGCTGTCGACCCAGGCCATGAGCAGCGCCGTGACCGCTGTGCCCACCACGCCCCCGCTGGTGACGGCGACTGCACCTGCAGCGCCTGCCGCACCCGCTGCAACTTCTGCGGCCGCCGCGCCCCCGGCAACGGCCCAGGCTGAAGCGGCCGTGCGCGCCTGGGCCGCTGCCTGGGCGGCCAAGGATGTCGCCGGCTACCTGGGCGCTTACAGCCCCGACTTTGTTCCGCCCGGACGCGCATCGCGCCAGGCCTGGGAAAAACAGCGGCAGCGCCGCATCGAACAGCAGGCGGACATCGACATCAAGGTCGAGAACCTGCAAGTCGCGGTCAATGGCGATCAGGCCACGGCGACCTTCACCCAAACCTATAAGTCCAAGTTAACTTCTTCCACTGGCCGCAAGCAGTTGCTGCTTAAAAATATCGCAGGCCGCTGGCTCATCATCAACGAAAAATCTCTTTGAAGCGAAACGTGAAGCGCCCTACCGCATAAAAGCTCGCGGCGCGCCGATGCGTTCGACACCCATACCCCTGACCGCCACAACTACGCTCACACAGGTCGCCATTCCATGCTGATGCCCACGCACAATCCCTTGCCACTGCCGATTGAGGCCGAACGGGTGACCGACGCCCCCCGCAACGTCCCAACAGGTCCAAGCTTTCAGGTCATCGAAGAAACCACCTGGGAGGCGCTGGAGGCCTCCGGGCGGCAACTGCCTTTCGAGCGGCCCGTGCTAGTCAAAGGCGGTGTCAAACACTGGCCGGCTTTCAGCAAGTGGTCGTTCGAGCACCTCGCAAGCGTCTGCGAAAGCAAGGGCTCTGAAGCCCCCGTGAAATTCACCGACGGCCTGGTCGAGCAAGGCGTGACCAAGGGTCGGCCTTTTTTGCCGGTCGCCCCCTATCTTCGCGAGCTCGGCAAGCAGGCGCTCGCCACGCCCGACCCTGCAGCCGGCCTGCTGCCCAAGGCGCGGCTGGAGCAGCTGCGCCAGCAACCGGGTGAGCGCTTTCACCTGAACTGGGCGCATATGCAGTCCTTCAAGCCCACCACGCTGTACCTGGCGCAGTGGGACGCCCTGGAAACCTTTCCCGAGCTGCGGCACGACCTGATGATCAAGAGCCTGTGGCCCGGCCAGCGCCTGACCTGGGAATATGTCTTCATGGGCCCGGCCAACACCGTGACCGGCCTGCACAACGACTTTCCGCACAACTGGTTCTGCCAGCTCAAGGGCACCAAGGAATTCATCCTTTTTCCGCCCGACCAGCGCCAGCACATGTGCCCCGCCAAAAAATACGACTGGGGCGCCACGCTCAGCGACATCAATGTGTCGCGCCTGCCCGAGCAGGCCAAAGAACTCGCTTCGTTTGAAAAAGCCAACGGCATCTACGCCCGCGTGGAAGCCGGGGACGCGCTCTTTGTGCCGCGCCGCACCTGGCACTCGGTGGTGTCGGCAGAGCCCTCCATCAGCCTGGGCATGTTCGGCCTCACACCGTATGAAGTCGCCACCGGCGGCGCCTGGGCGACGCTGCGGGACTGGGCGCATCACCTTCGTATGTACGCGTGGGGTAACTGCACCTGCCACCAGGTGCTCAAATAACCCCTACGGTCGCTCACTGCGTGTAGTTTCCTGCCCCCCCGAGGGGCCGCTGCGCCTGCGGCCCCTGCTGGGTTGACTACGCTCAAGGTCGCTCACGCCTTGTTGGTGCGACGCATTGGGGCGGGCCTTGTAGTTCATTCGTCGTAGCGCATTTTTGCTACAGGCAAAACTGGTCTGCGTGCTACCATTCTTTCCATCGTTCCCTTGACCGAAAACGCTGGCAAATACGTGGCGGTTTTCATCTTTTGTCGCTCCGCGCAAAGAAAGCTCCCATGAAAAGCCACGCCGACCGTTCCGAATTCCTGCCAGAGCGCTCGCCGGGCTGACCCAGCCCGGCAGACCATCCGATCGGCAACGCCCCACCAGCCACGAATCCACACTCGACATGAGACCGGCCGCCCCGAAAGAGCCAATGCTCCAGTCCTCGCTGGAAGCCGCCGGGGCCGCAGAAGCAGGTGCTCATGCGCGCATGCCCTTCATGCCCAAGGCGGGCTCGCCGCAACAGCCGCCGTGGCCTTCGCCCGCGCAACCCAGGGTTTCACCAAACGCCAATGCACCTGCCAGCAACCACCCGCTGGCGCCGTGGCTCAATTGGCTGGACGCACGCCTGCGCCTGGCACTCGGCGTTATGCGCGATACCGTTGGCGAGGAATCCATGGGCGATTCCTACCGCGGCCTTTACATCACGCCGAACGAAGTCGACCGCTTGCTGGCGCAAGCGCCCGGGCGGCCCCTGTTTGCAGGATTGGGCGCCGCCAACTTTCCTGCTGCACCGCTGCCGGCAGGATTCACCCGCCTCGCCGCGGCGACTGGACTGACGCCGTTCGACATCGCCGCCCTGCTGATCGCCGCTGCGCCTGAACTCGACCTGCGCTATGAAAGGCTGTACGCCTTTTTGCAGGACGACGTCAGCCGCAAGCGCCCTACCGTCGACCTCGCGCTCAATCTGCTGTGCGGCAGCACCGAGCAAAAACTGCAAATGCGCGCGCGCTTCCTGCCGTCCGCGCCGCTGCTGCGATATGGGCTGTTGCAATTGCTGCCGGACGCCGGCCAGGCCGCACCGCCGCTCGCCGTCCATGCACTGAAACCCGACGAGCAGGTGCTCGCGGCTTTGCTCGGCGACAGCGGCCTTGATGAACGCCTTGGCGCTTGCGCCCATGTGCACGCGTCCACGCCGGCCACCGCGGCGCCGCTGGACAAGGCGCTGCGGGGAGATTCGGCGCTTGGTGCGCTGCCCCGGATTGCCGCGCAGGCCCTGGCTGGAGCGCCGCCGCTGCATTGCTACCTGCACGGACCCGATGCGCTGGCCCTCGAAGCGGCCGCGGACACACTGGCGGACAGCATCCAGCGGGCCGTCGTGCATCTCGACCTTGCCTTGCTGAAAGACCTGTCGCGCAGCAGCCAGCCACTGCATGAACGGCTGTTCTCCAGCACGCTGGATGCGGCCTTCCGCCATGCCTGGCTGCATGGCGCCATCCTTTGTTTTGACCGCGTCGATGCCTTGTTCGACGCCGACAATGCCGCGAACCTGCGCGTGCTGCTCGACCGTTTGAACCGTCCTGCCGCCGTTTGCCTGCTCACCGGCGCCAGGGCGCGCAGCTTCGAAGGCGCGGCGGGCGACGCGATCGTGTCCGTGGCCTTGCCGGCGCTGACGCGCCGTGAGCGGCAGCATGCCTGGCATACGCAGCTAGAGCGAAACGGCTTGCCCGGCGAGACGGCCGCCATGCTGGCCTCGCGCTTCCAGCTCAGTACCGGCCAAACCGGGAATGCGGTTCGCGCGGCGGGAAACCAGATGCGCCTCGCACCGGATACGCATGCCGGAACGCAAGAACTGGAAAGCCTGCTATTCGCCGCCGCGCGCCTGCAAACGCGGCATGTCTTTGCGGGCCTTGCCCAGCTCATCGAGCCCAGGCGCAGTTGGGCCGACCTGATCCTGCCCGATGACGCGCTGGCGCAGTTGCACGAAATTTCATCCCGCTTTCTGCACCAGGACCAGGTGCTGGAGGATTGGGGGTTTGCGCGCAAGCTGGGCTACGGAACGGGAACCACGGTGCTGTTTGCCGGCCCCTCCGGCACCGGCAAGACCATGGCCGCCGAGGTGCTCGCGCATGCGCTGGGACTGGACCTGTACCGCATCGACCTGGCCGCCATCGTCAGCAAATACATAGGCGAGACCGAAAAAAACCTCGACCGCCTTTTCGGCGCCGCCGACCAGGCCAATGCGGTGCTGTTTTTCGATGAGGCCGACGCGCTGTTCGGCAAGCGCACCGAGGTGAAAGACTCGCATGACCGCTACGCCAACCTGGAGGTGAGCTACCTGCTGCAGAAAATGGAGCAGTACAAGGGCATCGCCATTCTGGCCAGCAACCTGCGCCAGAACCTGGACGATGCTTTTGTTCGCCGCCTGGCCTTTATCGTGCATTTCCCCTTCCCCGACGAGACCCAGCGGCGGCGGATCTGGAACGCCGTCTGGCCGGCCGACGTGCGCCTGGGACCCGACGTGGACCAGGAGGAGCTGGCGCGGGATTTGAAGTTCAGCGGCGGCAATATCAAGAACGTGGCGCTGGCGGCGGCCTTTCTCGCGGCGAAGAGCGGTGGTGCTATCGGGCGCGAACATATCCACGGCGCGGCGGAACGTGAATTCCAGAAACTGGGGCGTCCGAATCCGATGCGCAAGTCCATCCCCTGCGGCGAAGGCGCCTGATGTTTTTCAACCTGACCAGCGCCCTCGGCGAAGTCATGCATCTCGACAATGCCCCGGCACAGGTGCGAGAGGCCGACATCACCTTCGACCGGCCCGCCGAGACTTACCAGCCCGAAAAAAACAGCATCAACCTGTTCCTGTTCGACGTGCGGGAACGCGCCGACCTCAGAAGCAGCGAGCCGGTGGTCCAGCGGGACGCCGCTGGGAGGGCCGTGTCGATGGCGCCGCCGCCGATGCGCATTGCCTGCTCCTACCTGGTAACGGCCTGGGTGGAAGCGGGGCAGTCCGGGCAAAGCGCGATCCTCAGCCAGCATGCCTTGCTGGCGGAGGCGCTGCAGGTGTTCGGCCGCATGCCGGCCCTGCCCGGCGAGAAATTGTCCGACGCTGCGCAGGCCTGGCTGCGCGCGCAGCCCTACCCTGTCGAGCTGGCGGTGCTGCAGCCGGACCTGGTGAAGAATGTTTCCGAATTTTGGACCGCGCTAGGCGGAAAACTGCGTCCCAGCTTCACGCTCACCGCGACCGTGGCCATGGTCTCGAACGAGAAGCCCGAGCCGGTTTCGCTGGTCACCAGCAAGAACATTGCCATCCATCCGTCAGGGGCGGATTCACCGGTCAAAAAACCGGATCGCCCCGCCAGGAGCAGCCATCGTCGGTAGTCATCAACTCAGGAGAAAAACGTGCCAACTTACAACTCACCGGGAGTCTATGTCGAGGAAGTGCCGCCCATGTCGCGGCCGATTGCAGGCGTCAGCACCAGCACGCCCGGCTTTGTCGGCGTCATCCAGGATACGATATCCCTGCCCTATCGTGAGGGCGGGCAGCTCCAGTGGGTTACGCACAAGCTCGATGCTACGGCGCTGCAACCTTACCGCATCTCATCGTGGTCCAACTATGTCCAGCTCTTCGGCGATTTTGTCGGCGCCGAGCCGGCGGGCAAGGTTGCGGCTGAAGCCGCGAAGAAGGTAGCGGAAGCTGAGGCAGCCGCCGACAAGAAGTCCGCTGCAGCGGCCCAGAAGGTCAAGGATGCTGCGGCTGTGCTGGCCGGCATGACCTCAGCCACCGGCAGCATTGCGGAGGGACAGCGAAATCTCGCCCACGCGGTATTCGGTTTCTTCAATAACGGCGGCACCAACTGCTATGTCGTGCGTGTCACGGATAACACCACTATCGGGAAAGCGCTTGCCGCCCTGTCCGCCATCGAAGATATCTCGATGGTGGCGGCTCCCGGGCTGGTTGAAAAAAATGACCATACGAGCCTGATTTCCTACGCCACCAACCTGCAGCAATTCGCCATTCTGGATTTCGCCAAAGACACTGCGGTGACCGCGCTGAAAATAGAGACGGCCAGCCCTTATGCGGCCACCTACTATCCGTGGCTGGAGGTATTTGATCCGGCCGAGTCCTTGATCAACAAAGGCAACGGCACGGTCATGGTGCCGCCCAGCGGCCACATCGCCGGCGTGTATGCCCGTAGCGATGCCGCGCGCGGCGTTTTCAAGGCCCCGGCGAACGAGGCTCTGCTCGGCGTCACCGCGGTGCGCACCAACGTCACCAGGGAAGAGCAAGGCACCTTGAACGACGCCGGCATCAACATCATCCGCCCCTTGAACGGCGCCTTGCGGGTTTGGGGCGCGCGCACGGCCGGGGGCGTGAGCAACGGCGAATACCGCTACGTCAGCACGCGCCGTTATTTCAATTACCTGCGCCAGTCCATCGACAGCGGCACCCAGTTTGTCGTGTTTGAGCCGCATACCCCGGCCTTGTGGCAGCGCGTAAAACGCACGCTGACGGATTTCCTGACCAATGAATGGCGCTCCGGCGCCTTGTTCGGCGAAACCGCCAAGCAGGCCTTCTTCATCAAATGCGATGCGGAAACCAATCCGCCCGAGACGCGCGACCAGGGCCAGCTGATTGTCGAGATCGGTGTGGCGATCGTCAAACCGGCCGAGTTCGTGATCTTCCGGATTCAACAGACCTCGGGCGGCTAAGCCTTTTACAACTCATCAGGACAACATCATGGCTAGAACTGATCCCTACAAGAATTTCCGTTTTCTGCTGGAAATCGATGGTTTGACACAAGCAGGTTTCTCCGATTGCAGCGGCCTCGGCTCGGACGTCGAAGTGGTCGAATACCGCGAAGGCGGCGACGCCGCGACGGTGCGCAAACTGCCGGGCAAGAGCAGCTATCCCGATGTCACCCTGAAATGGGGCATCACGGATTCCCGCGAGCTCTATGAATGGCACCAGACCGCGCTGGACGGCAAACTGTCCCGGAAAAACGGCTCGGTCATCCTGCTCGACGATCTCGGGCAGGAAAAGATACGCTGGAATTTCTTCGGCGCCTGGCCCAGCAAATACAAGGCGCCCGACTTGAGCGGCACCGGCAAGGATGTGGCCATCGACGCCTTGACGATCTGCTGTGAACGCATGGTCCGGGCCTGAACATGAACGACTTCGCGACCGAGTTCGAATTTCTGCTGCCCAAGGGCTATGTCGATGCCGCCGGCACCGTGCACCGCCAGGGAACCATGCGCCTGGCGACAGCCGCCGACGAGATCCTGCCGCAAAAAGACCCCCGCGTGCAGGGCAATCCAGCCTACCTCGTGCTGATCCTGCTGGCGCGCGTGGTGGTGCGCCTGGGAGAGCTGGAGGCCATCAACCCCAGGGTCATCGAAGGCCTGTTCGCCATCGACCTGGCCTACCTGCAGGACTTCTACAACCGCATCAACGGCAGCGAGTCGCAGCAGGTGCGGGTGGAGTGCCCGAGTTGCCAGCACGGTTTTCTGGTGGAGCCCGAAAAAGTGGGGGAGTTCTAGGCTACCCCATCGACCGCCTCTACGAGGAGGTAGCCTTCATCGCCTATCACTTCCACTGGCCGCAAGAGCGCCTGATGCACATGGAGCATGCCGAGCGGCGCCGGTGGGTGGAGCAAGTCTCGCGGATCAACCGTGCGCTGTCGGGCGCATCCAACTAACACATCGACCATGACCATGACTATCGGGGAGCCGTCATCCCAGGCGGCAGGCAAGCCGCTGCCGGCCCTGCCTGCCGGCATGCAGGCCAGGAACGCCTGGACGCGCCGGTTACAAGGCTGGAGCCGGCCGTTCCCGGGCGCACGGAGCGTTGGGCTGCGCCTGGCCACGCCGGCATTTTTAAGCGTTCTGGCGGCCAGGCAGCGGACCTTGCATTCCAGCGGCGCGGCGCGCGGCATGGGGATCTGGTCGTCCTGCGCGATGGATTGGCAAGCCCTGGCACAGCAGCTTGCCGCGAGGTGTGCCGGCGGGAACACTGAAGCGCCGGTGCGCGGCGGCCAAGCGGCGGTGCAGTGGAAAGTCACGGAACGGATTGTCGTGCGGGATGGCGCGGTCAATGACGCGCCAAGCCCAGCGCGACGGATAGCGGCCTTGCCGGCGGATGTGCAACTTGCCGTGCACACAGCGCCTGTGCGTTCGACAAACCGGGATGGCGGCGATGGCGCGCTTGAGCGCCATCCCGGACAAAGCCAGACCCCGGCCCTAGCCCTGGTGCAGTACCGATTGAGCCAGGAGCGGGTGCCGGCGCATCCGGCCGCACCATGGACGGCGGCAGAGCCGCGCCCTGCCGCGCCGGCAAGCCGGGACCGGCCATTCGTTCCCGCTGCGAAGATACTGCGAAGCGCGGCGGCGCCCGCAGCCGCATCGCAAGCAGGGATTGCCGCGAACACCCACGCGAGCGCCGCGGCAAAAGCGCGCACGGCCAGCTTTCGTGACGAGTCGGCGCAGGCGACGCCGGCATGGCCCATGGAATTTGCCGCTGCGGTGCCGGCGCAAGCATCCAGGGAGCGGCCCACTCTCGGGGATTTGCTGTACGACCAGGCCATGCGCAAACTGCACGGCGCGGCACCACCTGCGCTTCACCTGGACATGCCGCGGGCAAGCCCTCGTGTGGAGCCGCCGGCAACGGCGGCAATGCCCGCGGCGCCGGCCGGCAGCGCCACCGAGGCGCGGCCGGCCGCGCCCGAGCCGGGTATCCATCGCGACGACATCGAGCAGGTTGCCGCGCGGGTCATGCGCCTCATCCAACGCGAACAACGCCGCGAGCGTGAAGCCAAAGGGAGGTTCTGATGGCCTTGACCAAAGCAGTGATCGTGAATGTCGATGGCGGCGGCCATGCCATTCCGGTGATGTTCAATCCGCCAAGCTACTCGCTGTCGCGCTCCAACCAATACAAGGAACGCCGCGTGCCGGGGCATTCGTCCGCCATCATGGAGTATGTAAGCGGCACCGCCGACAGCCTGAGCACCGAATTTTTCTTCGACACCACCGACAGCGGCATCGACGTGCGCACCTGCACCAATGCGATCGAAAACCTGACGCTGCCCTTGCCCAGGACCAATACGCCGCCGCAGCTCAAGCTGATATGGGGGTCGCTGGCGTTCCGGTGTTATATCGTCAGCGTGCGCGCGGAGTTCAACTACTTCAACAGCATCGGGGTGCCGCTGCGCGCCAAGCTGCAGGTCGAATTCAAGGGCGAGGAGGTGGCAGACGCCGTGGCCGATGCGGCCTCCCTTGCCAGCCTGCTGGTCATGCCCGGGCAGACGCTGCTTGACATTGCCGCGCGGCGCTACCAGGACCCGGCCCGGTGGCGCGCCCTCGCGGAGGCGAACAACATCGACGACCCGCGCAAGATCCCGCCCGGGACGCGGCTGAAACTGCCGGGGCAGCCGTGATTCCGAACCTGCCCGGAAATTTTCCGCTCTCGTCCTGGACCGCGCTGGCGCACGCCGGCACGGCCGGCAGGCCCGCATTGTCATCCGGCACGCCTTTGATGCGGATCAGCCGCAACCAGGCGCCGCTCGACCAGGCCACGCAAAATAGCGTCACCGGCCTCACGGTATCGCTGGCCGCCAACCAGCAAGCCAGCTTCAGCCTCGAGATCAGTGATCCGGCATTCAGGCTGATAGACCGCGAGCACGGCGCGTTCAGCGAAGGGCAGTCGCTGGACATCGCGCTGCGCAACGCCGGCATGTCGCTCACCACGGTCATCTCCGGCACGGTCAGCGCGATTAGCGTGGAGCTGGACCACGAAGACGGCCTGAAGGTGGAGGTGGAAGGCCATGACGCCTTGAGCGGCGCGGCGGCCGGCAACAACACCGTCCAGTACCTGGACCAGTGGAGCGATTTCCAGGTTCTGCGCTCCCTCGCCGACGCCCTCAGGCTGGAGCTGTCCGTCGACAGCGCCACGCAGCAAGCCATGTCGGCGGTGCCGGCCAGGGCACGTTTGCAGGCCTGCTTGAGCGACCTGGCTTTCATCACCGAACTTGCCGAAGAATATGGCTGCGACTTCTGGGTGGTGCAGCGGACGCTGCATTTCCGCCGCGAAACACCGGGCGGCAAGATCCAGTTGCGGCGCGGCGTCAATCTCTTGCACATTGCCCTTCGCCTGAGCACCAGCGGCCAGGTGTTCGCCGTCGAGGGGCACGCATGGGACACCCAGTCCGCAACGCAAGTCATGGCGCGCGCGCAGGCCCCCGACCACCAAGGCTACTGGAGGCACCTGTCCCCCCGGGCGCAGACCTTGCTGCGCGACGAAGCGCGGGTCCACAGTCTGACGGCGCGCGATCTGGCCGAAGGCGAGCGAAAAACCGAAGCCGAAATGCGGCGCCTCGCGCGCGACCTGGTCACCGCCGAGGGCAGCACCCACGGCAATCCCGAGATGCGCGTCGGCAGCATGGTCGAGCTGGGCAATATGGGGCGTTTCGACGGCGAATACCGGGTACAGACGGTGCGCCACAGCGTCGGCAAGGACGGCTTTCGCACACATTTCACTTTATGCCTTTACCTATGATCGAGCAAGCCGGCGCACTCCATGTGGGCGTTGTGGAATCCGTCGAACTGGACGCCAGCGGTTGTATCCGCGTGCGCATTCCCGCACTGAACGGCATCTTCGATTGCCGCGTGGCCATGCCCCTGGCCGGCGCCGGGCGCGGCATGGTTTTCCTGCCGGAACAGGCCGACCAGGTGCTGCTGGGCAGCGTGAGCGGCTCGGACGTGGAATTCGTCTTGCTGGGAAGCCTGCTGAGCGCCAACGTCGCGCCGCCCGGTCTGGACGGCGCGCTCACAAACGACACCAAGCTGATACAGACACGAGGCGGCAACCTGATCCGGCTCATGGACACCGACGGCGACGAGAGCATTGAAATTACCACCAAAAACCAGCAGCGCATCCGTTTTTCAGCCAAGGATGACAGCGTGGAGATCTCCACCAGGGATGGCGGCGTGAAGGTGTGCGCCAAGGGCGACACGATCAGCATCAAGGCCAGGGCGATGACGCTGGACGGCGACGTCCATGTCCGCGGCGAGCTGAAAGTCGGCGTCGGAGGCACCACCACCATAGCCGGCAACAAGATTACCGGGAAGTCCTGATCGATATGAGTGAATTGCATTTGAAGGGAGCACTTGACCTTGCCGGCGATCTGGCGCTGGGGGGCGTGGTGTTTGCTGACGGGAAGAAGATCCTGGTCCTGCCGTCGGCGGACTTCCATAGTGAAAAGGCCGATCTGGTCCGGGTGATCGCCTCCGCCAATACGACCGTCAGGATCGGGGAAAAGTTTGTGGTGGTGGAAGGCGGGATATGCACGCAAGAGAAGCAGCCCCCTCTGCCGGGAACCGTCGTCGGCAATGGAGGCGGCATCAAGATCAAGGGCATGTCCGTCTCCGTGGTCCATGACAAGGCGCTGGTAGGCGGCTCACCGGTAGAGCTGACCCACAGCGGCCAATAGTCGCCACGCACATCCAGGCAAAGTCAGGAAAAACAAAAATGGCAAACACATTCTCAGGCGGGCCGGATACTCTCGGGCACGGCATCGCCTTCCCGCTTCAACTCCATGGCGGCGGCCTCGGCATGAACGGGGCCGAGGAGCACGTCAGGCAATCCATACGGCTGATCCTGGGCACTGCCCACCATGAGCGGGTCATGCGGCCTGAATTCGGGGCCGGCATGGAACAGCTGGTGTTCGAGCCCATGAACGCGGTCACCGGCATCCTGGTGCAGCACCAGGTGCGGGAGGCGCTGACGCAGTTCGAGCCGCGCATCGACGTGCTGTCGGTCTCGGCCAGTGCCGCACCGGATGAAGGACGCTTCCTGGTGGAAGTCACCTACCGCGTCAAACAGACCGGCGCCACCGGCAACCTGGTCTATCCCTTTTATATTTCCTCGGGAGAGATGTGATGGCGCAACAGGCACCCGTCATCGACGACCGTAGCGCGGCCAGGATCCGCCAGCAAACCCGGGAGGGGTTGTACAAAACCCTGAAAAGCTATGGCTGGAAAGAAAATCCTGCCGCCGACGAAGCCTACGGCGGCGAAGCCTGCGATGCGCTGGTGCATATTTTTTCGCAATACTGCCACCACGTCATCGAGCGCATCAACCGCAACCGGGAAAAGAGTTTCCTGGCCTTCCTCGATCTGCTGGGCAATACGCGGATCGCGGCGCAACCGGCGCGCACCGTGGTCACTTACGCGCTCGCCGCCGGCGCGCGCGGCCGCCTGCTTCCCGCGGGAACCCGCTTGCAGGCGGCGGCGCAGGGCAACGGCCCGGCCCTTTATTTTGAAACCGAACAGGACGTATGGCTCAGCAACCTCCGCCTGGATGCGGTGCTGGCCGGCAACCTGCCCTGCCCTGCCCTGACAAGCCAGGACGGCAGTGCGGGCGATACGAAAGACAGCGCGCCCCTGTCGATCTTCAACGAAGCCGGCGAAAACAGCTACACATTCCGCTTTGTACTGCCCGATGGCGCCCGCCCGCAGGATGGAATGCCTGTCGAATTCCATGTCTGGCTGGACAGTCCGCTTTACGATCCCGAAACAGCCAAAGACGCGCTGGCCGCGAGTGAAAAGTATCAGCTGCAATGGGCGCTACGGGCCGACGACAGCGGCAGCGCCAAGGTCCTGGAGGGTGTCGCGGTGGAAGACGACACCGCCTGCCTGACGCGCTCGGGCGCCATCCGCTTGCTGGCGCCGCCGGCCGCTTACTGGGGCTGGCACAACGATGGCAAACAATCGCGCCCCTCGTTCTGCCTGACGGTCACCGGCACGCGGCAGGAAAAACCGCCGCGGCTGCGTCGCGTGGCGCTCAACAGCGTGGCGGCCATCCAGGCCATGACCCTTGTCGGCGAAGTGCTGGGTTCCAGCGCCGGACAAAGCCACCAGCGTTACTTCGCGGCGCAGACGCCGGTGCTGGAAGACCCCGTCGTGACGGTGCTGGAAGTGCCGCCCAGCAGCGCCGCCGAGCTGCTGACATCGGAAGCAGGCTGGGTGGCGTGGAAGGAGATGCCCGACTTCTGCACATCCGGGCCGGGCGACCGCCACTACGTGCTCGACCACCAGACCGGCGAGGTCCGCTTCGGCGACGGCAAGCGCGGCATGGTACCGCCGGCCGGCGCGCGCAACGTGCGCCTGAGCCGCTACCGCGCGGGCGGCGGCACGGCGGGCAACCTTGCCTCTGGATTGCTGAAAATCCCCGTGTCCAACACGCGCGATATCGCTGGTGTCGGCAATTTTTTCGCCGCGACCGGCGGCAGCGACGCCGAACAGCCGCCGCAACTGCTGGACCGCGCGCCGCGCTCCCTGCGGCACCGGCAGCGCGCCGTCACGCAAGGCGACTACGAAGACCTGGCCCTGCAAGCGACGACCGAAGTGGCGCGAGCCAAATGCGTGCCGCTGCACGATTTGCTGTCGGACCCGCGCCAGGTGCTCAACAGCGGCGACGAGGAACAGGGCGCGGGCAAGGTGAGCGTCATCATCGTGCCGCGTGGCAGCGAGCCCGGTCCTTTGCCCACGCTGGACCTGATCCGCCGTGTGCGGACCTACCTGAGGGAACGTGCCTGCGTTGAAGCGGCGGTGGAAGTGGTCGGCCCGCTCTATGTGCCGGTGAATGTCGGCGTCCGTTTGCAGATCGACTCGGAGCGCTACAAGGAGACCGTCGACCAGGAAGCGCGGCGCCGCCTGGCCGGCTACCTGCATCCGCTCACGGGCGGGCGCAAGGGCACCGGCTGGTCGTGGGGCCGGGAACCGAAAGCCTCCGATTTTTATGCCGTGCTCGACGGGATTCCCCATGTCCGGCATTTCGAGCTGCTCGCCGTCGGGCATGACGCGGAAATAGCCTACATCGTCAACACCCGGCGATTCCTGGTCTGTGCAGGCAAGCTGACCATCGACATTTCCGCCAAGACCTGAGGACCCCATGCCCATTGAACTTCCCAACCTCGATGACCGCAGCTTCGCCGACCTGCGCGAAGAGGGCCTCAACATGATTCCCGCCCTTGCGCCGTCCTGGACCGACCACAACCCGTCCGACCCCGGCATCACCCTGATGGAATTGTTCGCCTCCATCACCGAGCAACTCATCTACCGCACCAACCGGGTGACGGCCGCGCACAAAAACGTCTTCCTGCGGCTGATCCAGCCGCCTGACCTTGCCAATACCCTTCACGAGCCCGGCAAGGACATCACGCCGCCGGCCCAGGGCCAGGAGATCGACGACGCTCTGGTCGCCGCCATACGCCAGATGCGCATCGAGACCCGCGCCATCACCGCCGCCGACTACGAGCGGCTGGCGCGCCAGGCGGGCGCCGCACAGGCGCTCTGCCTGCCGCGCAGCAAGGCCGCGACCAGGGACGGTATCGTCACCTCGGTCGACGAGACCGTCGGCCATGTGACGCTGATCGTGGCGCCCAGGCGCGCGGCGGACGGCCATCCCGCTGTCGCCGATCTGCCGGGAGATCTCAAAGTTGCGCTTCAGGACGTCACCGCGCTCACGACCCGGGCCGATGCGCGCTATTCGACCTCGGACCCGACCTTGCACATCGTGCAGGCGCAAGCCTTAGCCGTCACGCTGAGCGTCGACCTGGCGTGTTTTGACGAATACCGGGTCAATGCGAAAGAGTCGGTCGGCAAGGCCGTGGCCGGCAAGCTGGAAACCTATTTCGATTATGAAAAGGGCGGGCCCGGGCAACAGGGCTGGCCCCTGGGCCAGGCCGTCTACCTCTCCACGCTGTACGCCTTGATCACCCAGGTGCCCGGCGTCGACTACATCACCCGGCTTGAAGTGAGCGTCGACGGCAAGCCGGGCCGGGCCGACGGCAGCGGCGTCGCGCCAGCCTGCTACGAGTACATCGAAATGAAGGTCGTGTGCACCTTCGCCCATCAACAAGGAGGCTGACATGGCGGATCCAAAGCGCGGCGAATTGTTCAACAGCCTGCCGGCGCCGTTCCGGGAAGATCCAGGCATGGCCGACTTCCTCGCGGCCTTCGAAGACATCCTGCTGGCCAAGGGCCTGGAGGGAACGATAGACGGGCTGGCCGAGAAAATCGATCCGGCGCTGGCGCCGCTGGAGGACCTGCGATGGCTCGCCGGCTGGATGGGGCTCACGATAGACGCCGATTACCCGACCCGCAACGAAGCGCAATACCGGATCTTCGTGGCGCAAACGATCGCGCGCTACCGGCAGCGAGGCACGCTGGCCGGGATGCAGAAACTGTTGAACGACTTTACCGGCCAGCCCTCCACGATCTGGGCCGATGAGAAGCCGCACCGTTTTGTCGTCTCGCTCAGGCTGGACAGCGTGGGCGACCTCAACGAACTGGAACGCCTGATACGCGTCGCCCGTGCGCTGATACAGCGCGAAAAACCGGCCCATACCAGCTACGAATTAAAAGGCAGGTTCCAGACCTTCCAGGTTGCCGACCTGGAATCGGTCGATGGTGATGACAGCAAGAGGCGGCCGAAAGCGGCGGCGCATATCGCCAGCCCGGCCCAGGTAGGCCATCGGGAAGGCGGCAAGATCACCGTCGGCAACATGATGCTTGGCCAGGCCCCTTTGCCTTTAACAACTTAACAGCAGGCGTTCACATGACTACAGAAATCAAGCTTATCGGCACCGTCCCCATGGCGCATCCGCGCGTCGAGTATTTTGCCGGCCAGTTCCTCGAAGAGAAGGACTTCCAGGCCGAGCAGGAATACCACCTGATGCGGCGTCGCCGGCTCAACCGGGAACTCTTCAGCCACGGCGTGCGCAGGGGCTTCGCGGTGAAAACCGAAGGGCCGGAGCACAAAGCCCTCCGCGTGGGTTCAGGTGCCGCCATGGACTACCTGGGCCGCGAGCTTTGGCTGGAAAAGGACCAGCTCCTGGAAGTCAACCCCCCGGAGGACGGCGAATATTTTCTCTACATGCAGGTGCTGGAGGAGCCGGGCGTCAAGATACGCTATTCCGGGCAGGCGCCGCAAACCGACGCCGGCCCGGCGGCAGGCAGCACGTCCCCGTGGGAAGGCAACACGCGCAATACCGAAACCATTGAATTCAGCTTTATCGGCACGGCGCGCGCGTGCGCGCAGGCCCATATCAAGCTGGCGCGCGTGCAATGGAAAGACGGATGCTTCTCCTCCGTTGAGGACAAGGACCGCCATCTTTCAACCGCCTCCCTGGGCAGCGGCCTGACCGTCCACCCGTCCGGCCACTACATCGACATGTACTACGAAGGAAAGCTGAACGCCTACATAGGCGCGGATATGGAGCGGCAAGGCCTGGAGTCCGTCACCTTCTGCAGCACATCAAGGCGCATGCATCTGTCCGGCGATGAGGATCTCTATCTCCTGCACAAAAAAGGCGTTGTCATCGCAAAAAGCTGGTATGGGGATATCGCTGAAAGCGGCAGCCTGACCGTGCAGGGGGCGACGACCTTGGAGGGTTCTTTGACGGTGCGGAGTGCAACGACCTTGCAGGGAGGGCTCAGTATCACGCGCAAAAGTGATGAGGCGGATGGCGGCAAGCTCACCGTACAGGGCGCGGCGACATTGCAAGGCGGGCTCAGCATTACCCGAAGAGACGATGAGGCGGACGGCGGCAAGCTCACCGTGCAAGGGGCGGCGACATTGCAAGGTGGGCTCAATGTTGTTCGCGATGTCGTGATCGAGAAAGATCCGGGGAAAAAAGGCGGCAACCTGACGGTGCAAGGGATGGCCACGGTGAAAGAAAGCCTCAATGTCCACCAGAACGTGGTGATCGACGGCTCCCTGCAAGTCAAGGACGACATCAATGTTTCAAGCAAGGTGGAAAGAGGGGTGCGCGTCACCGGCGGGGCACTGAAAGACCAGGGGCTCAGCATCGCGGGAGCGGAATTCACCTACCACCCCGGCGATGACAAAAAGAAATTCCCGGGGATGAAATTGTTTTCCAAAGAACGCATGCATATCTCCGGTGACGAGGAGCTCTTCCTCTTGCACAAAAAAGGGGTTGTCATCGGAAAAAGCTGGTACCCGGATAGCACTCAAAGCCCTGACAGCGGTTGCCTGGAGGTGCATGGGAAAACCACCTTCAGGGACTTCGTCGTGCACGCCCCCGGGGCCCATAACAACAGGGGTGACACCCTTCAAAAGATCAAGGACAAACTGGTCAATGAAGGTGATTTTTTATTCTTTGTCGAAACGGTAGGTCCGGGCGATGGAAAACTCTTGGCTTACTGGAGAGCAAAGGAAGGAATTCGACATCACATCATGGGGTAACGGCCAAGTCCCAAACAGGAACACATCATGAACGACAAACTGCAAGCCCGTATAGAAGCACTGCGACTGGAATTCGACAAAGGCAAGACCCGCCTGAACGAATTGCAAGCGGAAGAAAACCAGCTGCAAGAGACCATGCTGCGCATCAGCGGCGCCATCACCGTCCTGCAGGAACTCCTCGTTGACGACGATGGCGAGCCGCAAAACACGCCGGTGAACCTGGTGCAGCGCAAGCAGGCATGAGTGCAACGGCTTCCGCCCGGTTTGTCCTGGAAGAAAACCAGCGGCTGTCCTCGTCCATGCTGTGGCGGCTGCAGCGGCGGTTTTTCAGCGAGCAGACCATCGATGCCTGGCGCCAGAGCATCGTGCCGCACTACGTCACCAGCAACACCTTCATCGCGCGGGCCTATGCCAGGGTCGTGTTCGGCTACATCCGGGACATGCTGCGGGACAGCGTCCAGCCGCACGATGCAGGCGCGCCGCTGTATGTGCTGGAGCTGGGCACCGGGTCGGGCCGCTTTTCCTACCATTTCCTGAAGTGCTTTTTCTCGCTGCTGCAAGGCTCGGCGCTCAGCCATGTCGCCGTGACTTTTGTGATGAGCGATTTTTCCGACAAGAACCTGGAATTCTGGCGCCGGCATCCGTCCCTGCAGCCCTTTGTGGAACAAGGCCTGCTCGACTTTGCCCTGGTCGACCTGAGTGAAACGCGGGACATCGCCCTGCTCAATTCCGGAAAACTCCTTTCCGAGGGGCAGCTGCGGAATCCGCTGGTCGTCCTGGCCAACTATGTGTTCGACAGTATCGAGCAGGATGCTTTTTACGCCGGCGGCGGCATGCTTCACGAAAGCCTGGTCAGCCTGTACAGCGAAACCGAAGAAACCGACCCGGACGACGCCGCGATTCTTGAGCGCGTGCAAACAACATTTCTGAATGTTCCGGTGCAGGGCGACTATTACCCCGAGCCGGAACTCAACCGCATCCTGGACGTTTACCGCCAGCGCCTGGCCGAGACCCACGTCCTCATGCCGGCGCAGGCCCTGCGCTACCTCGGCCATTTGCGCCGCATCAGCCACAACCGCCTGCTGCTGATTTCCGGCGACAAGGGTTACAGCCGGGAAGACGAACTCTCGTTTCGCGGCCCGCCCAGCGTCGTGAGCCACGGCAGTATTTCGCTGATGGTCAACTACCACGCGATCGGCGAATATGTGGTGCAGCAGGGCGGCGTCTTTTTGACGACGCCGCAGCGCCACAGCGGCCTGCACATCTGCGCGGCGCTGTTCGACACCCGCCCGGTCGATCCGGCGGCAAACCTCTTCCTCGAGACCACGCTGGCGTTTACCGAGAACATCTGCCAGATCGGTCCGGACGATTTTTTTGTACTCAAGCGTTTTATCCAGGGCAACGCCAGGCACCTGTCGCTGGAGCAGTTGCTGGCCTATATGCGCATAAGCGGATGGGACGCCGCCAACTTCTGGGGCTGCCACGAAGCCTTCATGCAGCATGCCGCGGCCTCGGAAGGCGCGACCAGGCACGACATTGCCAACATGGCCGAATCGGTCTGGAACATCTACTACCCCTTGGGCGAAGAGCGCGACCTGGCCTTTGCCCTCGGAAGCCTGCTGTATGAGATCGATCATTACCCCGAGGCGATCACCTACCTGCAACACTCCTGTCGCCTGTATGGGGATAACGCCGGCACGCTCTACAACATCGCGATGTGTTTCTACAACCTGGACCAGGTGCCCCAGGCCTTGCAGTTCGTGGACCAGGCATTGCGCGTCGATCCCTCGTACGAACCGGCACGGGTCATAAAGGTCTCCTTGCAGGGTGAACTTTAAAAAGGTTTCGGGCCGGCTGACGCCGTCGTCAATCACCACAAAGGCTCAACGATGCAAACCAAAGCACCTGCACCAGCCACAGGCGCCGAGAAAGCCGCGGGAACTCCCGCACAACGCACCGTGTCGTCCGTGCCCGGCATGGGTGCACACCCCGACCCTGCGCGGCCGCAGGCCATGAAGCTGCAGCGCCTGCAAACAAGCACCAGCAACAGCGCCCGGGTCAAGCAGCTGGGCGGCATGCGGGGAACCCCTCCACCCATCCAGCGCCGCGAAGCCGCGCAGCCATCGGCCACGCCCCAGGGCAAGGGATTGCCGCCGCACCTGAAACACGGCATTGAAAACCTGTCCGGCATTTCCATGGACGGCGTGACGGTGCACTACAACTCGCCGCAACCGGCGCAGCTGCGGGCGCATGCTTTCGCACAAGGCAGCGACATCCACCTCGGGCCGGACCAGGAAGCGCATTTGCCGCATGAAGCCTGGCACGTGGTGCAGCAGGCGCAGGGACGGGTTGCCGCGACCACCCAGATGGCGGGGGCGGCGCTCAATGACGATGGTGGGCTGGAGCACGAAGCGGATGTCATGGGGACTCGGGCGATGGCGATGCCGTCAGCGGTGGATGGTGCGAGTGCGCTGTCGGCTGGCAAGCCGGCGTGGAAAAAGCCGGTTCTGCAACGCAAGGCCGGGATGGAAATTGAGCTGGATGTACCCCTTTATGGAGATAGCAAAGCTACGGGAGCAACCTTTGTAAACAAAAACGGGGAAGTGCCTTCGTTTGCCAAGAACCGGGAAATTGCAAATTTTCTTTTTGGCGCAATAGAACGCGGCCCCAAAAAACTGTCGGAAGATGAATCGAAACTTGGTTTCAGCCTGTCATCCGATCACGGCGAGTACCAGCTTGTGCATAGAAAACTTCAAGCGTATGTCGTAGCGCACTACCTTGGCACCGAAGAAAAAAAAGCATTGGGCGATCTGACGCCATTCAACATGTCCAATATGGAATACGCCACGGCGGCTTACAGCGAAGACCTGCCGGGCCATGAGGCGTTGATGGATAGAGCCGCGAAAGGCGTAGAGCGGCACGCCATTGCCTCCACCGCCGCGGCGGCATCGGGAACCCAGACCGAGGTGCCGGAGACAGCGCTCCTCGATCTATATACCGGCGTCCCGATGGATGCGTTCAAATCGTTGCTGAAAGGCGACGCGCCCGGATTGGCATTATTGAATGATGCGCATACCAAAGCCAGTAATCCTATGCTTGCCTATCAAACGACTGTAGGTACCATGCCCAGCGAAATTCCGGGCTTGTTTAAACAAGAGGCAAAAGAGCTCAAAGAGTTTAAAGGGGCGGCCAATGATCTGGCGGGTAGGCACCGGGAACATGAAGCCCGCGCCAAGGCTCTTATTCTGGCTGCCTCGCTTGATAGCGCGGAAAAAGCATTGGCAAGGGCTCCTGCCGCGCTCAGGGCAACATTCGGCGGCGCTCATCCTGAGCAGGCATTGTTGGGATGGATGACCTTGGTTGCCCAATACCTGATGGCCTCACTATTGGATCAAACCACCTATCGCTATGTCGAAAGAAGGCAGACGAACGGTCACACCGTATTTCGGACGGGATACAGCTCGACCAAAAATTTGCTTCCCTATCTTTCAAAAGTACCCTTGCACCTAAGCCAAGCCGCACTGCCTCTGTCAGTGCGGCCATCCCTGGCGACTGGCGACACCGAGAAATTGGACCGATGGAAAAACCTGTTCGATATTTTGCTTGCGAATTGCGTTGAGGGAAAAGGCGATCTGATGGCCAGAGCAGGGGTGAAGCCTGTGACAGGAACGGTCCTCGACAATCGCAACCAACCGATCGCTGTGGGTCCGGCAGTGTTGCCTGGCGACGCAGCAGCATGGCTCAACAGCGTATTGTTCACGGATAAGAGTAGCAACGTTATCAGCGGTAGGGCCCTGGCGGTAGAAGAGCCCGTCGATAGAGAGACCAAGACAGGTCACGACGGCGAAAAAGCAATTCCGCTGGAAGATCGTGCAACGAAATACAAGATACGTTTTGGCAATGCCGTGCCCTCAAATGCCTCAGTCATTCTGATGGCCGAGTGGAGGAGAGCAAAAGCGAGGCGTGCGGAGTCGATTGCCAAGGGGATTACGAAAGCGGATGAAATAAAGTCTGGAGGGTTGGACGCACCATTGATCGGCGACTTGGAGTCGCCACCGATCCCGTCAGGGTCACCGACTACTACTGATAGCGCGGCCGCAGCAAGCACGAATGAGATAGAGCCTCATGAAAGCAAGCCAGACGATGATTTTTTTGACTTAATTCCATTGCCCTACTGGTCTGCCTCCTCAATCCCGTCGGAGTCACCGGCTGACATTGATAGCACGACTGTTATGGAAGCGGATGAGGCAAAGCCCGGCGAATTTGACGCGCCACCGATTGACGACTTTGGGTCGCCGCTGATTCTGCCCGATACTGATAGTACGGCTGCTACGGAAACGAATGAGGCAACGTCTGGGGAATTTGACGCGCCACCGATCGACGACCTTGAGCTGCCGCCGATCCCGTAGGCGTTACTGGCCACTACTGATAACAAATCTGCCGCGGGAACGGATTTACTTATCAATAATTTGCCGCCCGAAGACCAGGAGTGAATTGCGGCTTGTTACCGATGAGGATCACGTATCTGTAGCACCCTCGTCGCCTATATGGGCACAACGGTGGCACGACGTACAACATCGCCGTATCGGAACCGGTTGACATCTCCGACGATCAAAACAAGGGCCCATGATGCAAACCAAAGTACCCGCACCAGCCGCAGGCGCCGAGAAAGCCGCGGGACCTCCCGCACAACGTTCCATATCGTCCGTACCCGGCATTGGCGCCCATCCCGACTATGCGCGACCGCAGGCTATGACGCTGCAACGCTTGCAGCAAACCACCTCCAACAGCGCCCGGGTCACGCAGCTTGGCGGGATGCAGGCGACGGCGCCGCCCAGCCAGCGCAGCGAAGCCGCACGGCAACCGGCCGCCACGCCGCAAGGCAACGGATTGCCGCCGCATTTAAAACACGGCATTGAAAACCTGTCCGGCATTTCCATGGACGGCGTGACGGTGCACTACAACTCACCGCAACCAGCGCAGCTTCGGGCGCATGCCTTTGCGCAAGGCAGCGACATCCATCTCGGGCCGGGCCAGGAAGCACATCTGCCTCATGAAGCCTGGCACGTGGTGCAGCAGGCGCAGGGACGGGTCAAGCCGATGTTTCAGATGAAGACCGGCGTATCGATGAACGACGATGCAGGTCTGGAGAATGAGGCGGACGCCATGGGGACCAGGGCCCTGTCCAGCGGACCTTCCGGGACCTTGACGGAATCGGCGATGCCGGGAATGAACCTACAGCGCCAATCAGCCCAAGGTTTCAAGACACCAGGCCGGGACAACAACATGCCTGTTCAGCCCAAATTGGTGGTTGCAACTCGAACTGAAGGGAAACCTGAAGAAAAACCTGAAGGAAAACCCGAAGAAAAGCTTGAAGAAAAACCTGAAGAAAAACCTGAAGAATATGACATTGTCGACCATAGCAAGGAGTACGAGGAGGATCTCGTCAGGTCCGGAAATCCTGAGCAAGCTCTGGAGAGAATTGTTACCACAGTGATGGGACATCTTCAGCTCACGATAGCCCTCGAAGCAAGCAAAGAAGGCCCGGCGGGTGAAGATGGCAAGAAGATACAGGCGGCGTTCAGCACCAATACTGAAAAGATCAAAAAACAACTTGGAAAATGGATAGAGGATAAGCCGGGCGATCCGCGAGGCACCCACCCGGATTTCGGTCGCAAACAGCAATACCGCATTTACACCAATTACTACGATCTTGCGCGAGCTCTATTGGGATGGATATTGGCGAAGCCAGGTCGAAAAGAAGAAAAGCGCTTGGCAAATATGGTGTATGGAAATTTTACGATTGAGCTCCGGATCAATTCCTTGATGGGGAAAGTAGAGGAAAAAATCAAAACTTTAGAGCTATTGCTGAAAGACCCAAACGACCCAGGCCGTTACGAGCGCATCGTGAAGGAGCTGAGTGAGGATAAGGTCCGTGGGACTAATAGCCATTTAGGCATCTATCAGCATTACTTTGATGTTGAGTTGCAAGAGGAAAAGCGTTTGTCGCTCAAAACAAACATTGATAAAAATCAGATGAGGGTAATTCAAGCCCCATTCCAATACTCATTTAAAGACAAGGTCGTGGTTTTGCATGACCTCATGGAGTACTTCACGATCATGCCAAATATGCCGGTGGCGCCTGCGGGACAAGGCTTACTGCCAGAGCCGTCTTCGGACAAATGGATGTCGACAACAAAAATCGACGAAAAGACTGGAGAGAGAACTGATAGCAGCGACAGTCGGGGAAAGCTGGAACTAGGCGAAAAGCTGGAAGCAAAACTGAAAAGCCAGAAGATCAAGAAAACCAACGCCATGAGGGATGAATCAGATGCCGGCACCCAACTCGCCAGGCAGCACAACATTCCAGTTTGGTCGGGGCAGTCATTCACTGCCATGCGAATGTTTGCTCTGGCTGAATGGGCGGGCGCAACTCAAGGGGAGATGACGGCTCTTGCGTGGGCTATTTTCGCCTTCTGGCGAAAAGACTACGACCATAGAGTAGAACTGGCGTATCACACATTGCACGAAGTGATGGATATTGCGAGCAATTTTGGCGTCAAGTATTCATTGACGAACCCACAACGAGAATTGCCGGGAGAACACCTATCGACGGAGAGCAAATCAGTGTCGACGGAGAAAAAAACGGCACCGGTGGAGACCAAATCGGTACCAGTGGAGATCAAATCGAAGGGTAATTCTGAAACGCAAGAAATACTCGAGGCATGCAAAAAAATCTCGAGTGAAGTCGAGACGCTTATAAAAAATTTCCAGAGGAAATATCCTCACTGGGAAGACAACGAGGTATATGTTGAGGAAATCGAGGCGATTAACAGCGTACTCAATGAGTTCGAAGACATATATGGTGTTGATCTCAACTTGGCTGCCCGACTCCGCCAATTGCCAGCCAGAATGGAAGTGCTCAATTTACTAGCGGAAGCGGAAGCAAAAAGGTAAGTCAAAGACACGGCCTTTGACACGGCAACTATCCCGGATTTTGACAATGAAGGCCGAACTGCAAATATCCAGGCTGCAATGGTGCTCCCCGCCAGACACGGCTTGCCGGTTTGATGGTGTGAGGGTTCCCAAATTTTTAAAATCGCCTGGCCCGCGGCTCATGCTGGGCTTAAGACCCTGGGCGTCCGCTCAAAAAACTCTCGAGTGCGTTCACAGTCTTCGCCGTGGCACCTCGGTTGCGGTCGGCAAAAGCCAGGCCGGCCGCTACGGCGGCGGCGCGGGCTTCGGGTTTGTCCATGAGCTTGCGGGCGGTACGCACGCCTTGCTCCATGTCGATGACGCGGCGGGCCGCGCCTTCTTCTACGGCCAGTTCAGCCGCTTCGGTGAAGTTGAAGGTGTGGGGGCCCATGACCACCGGGCAGCCGCAGGCGGCCGCCTCGATCAGGTTTTGCCCGCCCAGCGGTGCGAAGCTGCCGCCCAGCAAGGCGACGTCGCTCATCGAGAAGTACAGGGCCATTTCGCCCAGCGAGTCGCCCAGCCAGACATCGGCTTGCTGCGCGTCGTCGCCGGCCGGGCCACCTGCGGCATCGTCCCAGCCGGAGCGGCGCGATACGCGCAGGCCGTGCTGCCGGACCAGCGCTTCGACCTCATTGAAGCGCTGCGGGTGGCGCGGCACCAGCAGCACCTTGAAGCGGCTTCCCGTTCCTTCAAGGTTTGCCTGCACCTCCTGAATTTCATCCGGCTGAAGCTCATCCGCTACAGTTTTGATAGCTACCTGTGCACGTTCTGACTGGGCTACGGCACTTATTTCCTTTAAGAAAAGCTCTTCTTCGCCTTCACGCGAGCTGGCAAACATCAGCACCGGCTGCGCCAGCGTGCGGCGCCAGATCTTGCCTTTTTCCTGTTGGGCATCGTCAGCAGCGGCATCAAATTTCAGGTTACCGAACACCCCGGCCACCACGGCGCCGGCCTGGCGAAAGCGCTGCGCGTCGTCGTCCGTCTGGGCGTACACGGCCGACAGCGCGGCGTACGCGGGTATCGAGAGTGGCGACATCTTCAGCGCCTGCTGGAGGGATTTTTCGGACAGACGCCCATTGACCAGCACGAGCGGCATGCCGCGCACCTGGGCGCTGCTCACCAGGGTAGGCCAGATTTCAGTTTCCATCAAAAGGCCGAGACGCGGCTTGAAGTGATCAAAGAAGCGGTCCACCGCGCCGGCGCTGTCCCAGGGCTGCCACACCTGCACGTCGCCGGGCTGCAGCAGGGCCACACCCTCGGCGCGGCCGGTGGCGGTGCCATGCGTCAACAAAATGCGCAGGCCCGGGTGCTGCGCGCGCAGCGCCTTCAGCAAGATGGCCGCCGTGCGCGTCTCGCCCAGCGACACGGCATGCACCCAGACGAGTTCAGAAGCCGTTTCCGCCGGCTGCGTGTAGCGGCCAAATCGCTCTTCAATGGCCTCCAGATAGCCGGGCTCCCGCTTGCCGCGCCGCGCGAGCTTGCGGCGCAGCAGCGGCTGGCCCAGCCACATCAGCAGCGAATAGAGCTTGAAGGCAAACGCGCTCATACGGCGCCTCCGCTGCAGGCCAGCCAGGCTTGCCAGACGGTCTCCACGCCGGGCGCGGGTTGCGCAAACACGCTCACTTGCCGCCCGCTTGCACCGCTGCCTTCGGGGCCAGTGCGCCACGCCGTGTCAAAGTTGTAGATTTGCACATGCGGCAAGTCGAGCGCCACCGCGATGTGGCTCACGCCGCTGTCCACGCCGATCACGCCGGCGCACTGGGCAAGCTCTTCCGTCAGCGCATCCAGCGGCAGCAGCGGCCACACGACGGCCATGGCTGGCGCGGTGCGGTTCAGCGCCTCGGCAATCGCCTCGCTGGTGGCCTGCTCGCTGGCATTGCCGTGCGCCAGCGCCACCTGGTAACCGGCGGCATTCAAGCGCTGGCCCAGCGCCACCCAGTGGCTGAGCGGCCACTCCTTGTCGGCGCGCGAGGTCCCATGGATAAAAGCGATGCGGCCGCCGGTAGCCTTGTTTGCTATATTTTCAGGAGCATCTAGCCCATACACTGTCTGAGCTGGAGGCACTTTTAATGCGTAATCCGGTTGTATGTTGAAGGTATAGCCCAAGGCGCGCGCGGCCAGCTCGCGTGATCGCCGCACCGCATGAATGTGCGGCTCAACCGCAATCGCCACATCGGCCACCCAGCGTGTGGGCGCTTCGTAGCCCGAGCCATCCGTCTGATTGGCCAGGGCATAGCGCTTGCCGCCCGGCGCCAGCACCGCCAGCCGCGCCACCACGGCGGATTTGGTCAACCCCTGCAGGTCGATGACGGCGTCATAGGCTTCTTGCTGCAGCGCATGCTTGAAAGCGCGCCATTCCTGGCGCGTCGCCGCCGTCCAGAAGGATTTTCGCCAGCGCCGGATCTCGCAGGGGATCACGCGGTTCAGCCCGCCTGCGCGCGCCAGCAGCGGCGCAAAGGCCTTCTCCACCACCCAGTCAATCTGCGCGTCCGGCAACGCGGTGCGTATGTCCTGGACCACCGGCAGGGTATGCACCACGTCACCGAGCGAAGACAGCTTGACCAGGAGAATTTTCATTAGAGGCGTGAAAGCGGAAAACGTCGATTTTCACCGCAGAACGCCCCCGGGACGGGGAAACCTCAAAAAAGGCGGTTTCTCAGTGCGCAGCAGCGGCAAAGCTGGCGTCGGGCTTCACGCTGCGCAATAAAGTCAGCATGTCAGCCTCGATGCGCTCCAGCGCCTCTTGGGTATGCCCTTCAAAGCGCAGCACCAACACGGGCGTAGTGTTGGAAGCGCGAATCAGGCCAAAGCCATCCGGCCAGTCAACACGCACGCCATCAATCGTCGAAATCTTCGCGGGGGCTGCAAACTTCGCGGACTTGATGAGCGCCTCCACCACCGTATGCGGCTCGCCCTCTTTGCAAGCCACATTAAGCTCAGGCGTGCTGAAGCTGGTCGGCAAGGCATTGAGCACAATGCCGGCGTCGGGCACGCGGCTCAAAATCTCCAGCAGGCGCGCGCCCGCATAGGTGCCGTCGTCAAAGCCGTACCAGCGCTCTTTGAAGAAGATGTGGCCGCTCATCTCGCCGCCCAGCGGGGAGTTGACCTCTTTCATCTTGGCCTTGATGAGCGAGTGGCCGGTCTTGTACATCAGAGGTGTGCCGCCGGCGGCCTCGATCTCCGGCGCCAGGCGCTGCGAGCATTTCACGTCAAACAAGATGGTGCCGCCGGGCACGCGCGAGAGCACGTCGCGGGCAAACAGCATCATCTGCCGGTCGGGGTAGATGTTCTGGCCGTCTTTGGTGACGATGCCCAGCCGGTCGCCGTCACCGTCAAAGGCCAGGCCCAGTTCAGCGTCGCCGCTTTGCAAGGTTTTGATAAGGTCCTGCAGGTTTTCGGGCTTGCTCGGGTCGGGGTGGTGATTCGGAAAGTTGCCGTCCACTTCGCTGAAAAGCTCGGTCACTTCGCAGCCCAGCGCACGAAAGATGGCGGGCGCCGACGCGCCGGCAATGCCGTTGCCGGAGTCGATGACGATCTTCATCGGCCGCTCCAGCTTGATGCCGGAGACGATGCGGTCGCGGTAGGCCGTGCCCACATCGACCTGGCGGATCGTTCCGGCCTGCGAAGGCAGCACCCACTTGTCGCCTTCAATCACGCGGCGCAAGCCCTGGATTTCTTCGCCATAAATCGCGCGGCCGGCTAGCACCATCTTGAAGCCGTTGTAATCCTTGGGGTTGTGGCTGCCGGTAACCTGGATGCCCGAGCCGGCAAGCGTGCTGGCCGCGAAATACAGCATAGGTGTGGTCACCATGCCCACATCAATCACCTCAATGCCGGTAGCGGCCAGGCCGCGCATCAGCGCCGCGCTGAGCGCTGGCCCGCTAAGCCGGCCGTCGCGGCCCACAGCAACCGACTTTTCACCCTCGGCCAGGGCCGCCATGCCAAACGCTTTGCCCAAGGCCTCGGCCATGTCTTCATGGATGGTGGACGGCACGACGCCGCGGATGTCATAGGCCTTGAAGATGGACGGGTTGATTTGCATCGATGCGGTTCCTGGAAAGACGGGAAAGGAGGCTGGAGAGGCTGGAAGAAGCTTGGTTTTCATTGTAGGGGCCGGCCTTTGCGCCAGCTGTAGGCCGCAGCCGTTTCCGGCAGGCCCGTTCAGACTATTGCAGCACCCTCAAAAACCACCCAAACCACCCTCAAAACAAAGGTTTTCAGGCCCTCAGGGACATGTCCGAAAACGGCTAGTGCAAGCCGCCCTGCGGCGTATCATTTCCCCATGAACCGCGAAATCACCCCTCTTGCCGACAACGACTGCTACCTCGCCCTGAAGGCGCGGGACGCCCGTTTTGACGGCAGCTTTTTCACCGGCGTGACCTCCACCGGCATTTATTGCCGGCCGGTCTGCAGCGTGAAAACACCCAAGCGCGAAAACTGCCGTTTCTTTCACCATGCCGCGCAGGCTGAGAACGCGGGCTTTCGCCCTTGCCTGCGCTGCCGGCCCGAGCTCGCCCCGCATTCGGTGGTGTGGTCGATTCAGGACGCGTCTTACATCCTGGCGCACCAGGCGGCCCGTCTGCTGGACGAGCCTGAAGTGTGGGCCGAAGAAGCCCCGTCCGTGGAAAAGCTGGCCGCCAAGCTGGGTGTGAGCGACCGCCATGTGCGGCGGATTTTCGAGGCGCAGTTTGGCGTCTCGCCCATGCAGTATTTGCAAACGCACCGGCTGCATACCGCCAAACAATTGCTGGCCGACACCAACCTGCCGATCACGCAGGTAGCACTCATCAGTGGCTTTGCCAGCGTGCGGCGCTTTAACGCGGCTTTTGTGGAGCACTACAAACTCAACCCCACACAGCTGCGGCGCCAAGGCCCGGCCCGTGTCGGCGAAGTGGGCGAAGGCGTCATCGTGCGGCTGGGTTACCGCCCGCCGTATGACGTGCAGGCCATGCTGGCTTTCTTCACCAAGCGTTGCATCAGCGCGATTGAATTCGTCACGCCTGATGCCGCACAGCCGGCGCTGGGCCGCACCTTCAGCGTCGAATCCGGCGGCAAGCTGCATGCCGGCTGGCTGCTGGCCAGCTTTGACGAGAGCCGCTCGCAGCTGGTGCTGCGCGTGAGCGACTCGCTGCGCGAAGTGCTGCCACTGGTGATACGCCGCGTGCGCACCACCTTTGACCTGGATGCCGACCCGGCCACCATCAACAGCGTGCTGCATGCGAGCTTTCCTGATGGCGACGGCCTGCGTGTGCCGGGCGCGCTGTGCGGCTATGAACTCGCCGTGCGCGCCGTGCTGGGCCAGCAAATCACCGTGGCCGCGGCTCGCACGCTGGCCCAGCGCATGGTGGACCGCTTTGGCGAGCCGGTAGAGACACCGTGGCCGCAGCTCACGCGCCTCTTCCCCGCGCCCACCGTGCTGGCTGCCGCAAGTGGCGACGCACTAGGCCAATTGGGCATCGTCAAGCAGCGCCAGGCGGCGATTGTGGGCATCGCCGAGGCGGTGGCCAGCAAACGGCTGCAACTGCACAGCGGCGCCGACGTGAACGCCACGATGGCTACGCTAAAAGAGTTGCCCGGCATCGGCGACTGGACGGCGCAGTACATCGCAATGCGCGCCCTGCGCTGGCCCGACGCTTTCCCTGCGGGCGACGTGGCCCTGCACAAGGCGCTGAGCGTGCAGGGCATGAAGAACCCGGCGCGCGAGGCCGAAGAAGCCTCGGCCGCCTGGAAACCCTGGCGCAGCTACGCGGTGATACGCGCCTGGAGCGGCACGCTGGAGCGGCCTGGCTAACCGGGCTGATTGATTACTGGATTCACGGTGACTCATGCATTAACGGAATGAATGCACGGCATCGATTTCATTGGACGAAACGGCGCCTTCGGGCGACCATCGCCGTCGAATGGTTGAGATGCCGCTTTCCGCCGGTAACGCGCAAGAAAGACGGCGACGTAGTCCGCTACCAAATTGATAGCTAACTATCCACGTCTTGCATGGGCTACAGCCCTAAAAACCTCTCAACCACTCAAAAGGTGACCCTCATGAAATTCGACAACTCCATCGTTCAGACAAGCTTTCAAAGCCCCTTGGGCAAGATGATCATTGCCGCGACCGACAAGGGCCTGGCCGGCACCTGGTTTGCAGGCCAGCGCCACCTGCCGCCACAACTGGTAGAGCCCTGTGTCTGGCGCGAAGACCCGGACCACCCGGTGATCAAGCAGGCGATTGCGCAGCTCACCGAGTATTTCGCCGGCACACGCACTGACTTTGACCTGCCGCTGGACCTGGCCTACGGAACGGCATTCCAGCAATCGGTGTGGCAGGCTTTGCTGGCCATCCCGCAGGGTGACACCACCAGCTACGGCGAACTCAGCCACCGCATCGGCAAACCGGCCGCCGTGCGCGCCGTGGGCGCGGCGGTCGGGCGCAACCCGGTCAGCGTGATCGTGCCCTGCCACCGAGTGCTCGGCTCCGACGGCTCGCTCACGGGCTATGCTGGCGGCCTCGACAAAAAAACAGCGCTGCTCAAGCTTGAGGGCGCACACATGAAGGAGACCTTGTTTTGAGCTCAACCACCACCGGGCTGGCCACGCCGGCCGCCGTAGCGTCCCCCAAAAGCTGGGCAGCTGACTTCATCATGCTGGCGGCGATCTGGGGCTCGTCCTTTCTTTTCATGCGCATCAGCACGGTGGAGTTCGGCCCACTGCCGACCGCCGCCGTGCGCGTGGGTATCGCAGCGCTCTTCCTGCTGCCTATCGTCTGGCTGCGCGGCCTGCTGCCTGATTTGAAGAAAAACTGGAAAAAGATTTTCTTCATCGGCATCCTCAACTCGGGTATTCCATTTGCCTGCTTTTCGTTTGCGCTGCTATCCATCACCACGGGGCTGTCGGCCATCCTCAATGCGACGGTGCCCATGTTCGGTGCGCTGATCGCCTGGCTCTGGCTGAAAGACAAACCCAATGCCTCGCGCATTCTGGGCCTGATCGTCGGATTTGCCGGCGTGGCCATGCTGGCCTGGGACAAGGCGACCTTCAAGCCCGACGCCTCGGGCGTGGCACCTGGCTGGGCCGTGCTGGCCTGCCTCTTTGCCTGCCTGTGCTACGGCATCTCGGCCAGCTATACCAAGCGCTACCTGACGGGCATGCCGCCGCTGGTGACCGCCGCCGGCAGCCAGATCGGCGCCACGCTGGGCCTGGCACTGCCGGCTGCCTGGCTGTGGCCGGCACAGATGCCGGGCGCCCATGCCTGGCTGGCCCTGCTGGCAGTGGGTGTGCTCTGCACCGGCCTGGCCTACATCCTCTTCTTCCGGCTGATTGAAAACGCCGGCCCGCCGCGTGCGCTCTCGGTCACCTTTCTGGTGCCGGTGTTTGCGGTGATCTACGGCGTGCTGTTTTTGGGTGAGCACGTCACGGCGTGGATGGTGATCTGCGCGGTGGTGATTGTGATCGGTACTGCGCTGTCGACCGGGCTGCTGAAGCTGGGCCGCAAGGTTTAAGCGGCGCAGTGCGCGCGACAATACGGGCATGAGCTCCGCACGCAAAACCAAACTCAAGATCAAGCTGGCCGCGCCCAAGCCACGCAACCCGATGGTGGCGCCGGCGGCGCAGCGCAAGGCAGGCTCGCACCGCAAATCAGAAGCGAGCCTGCGCAAAAAAGAAAAGATGGCGCTGAAGAAGCAACTGTTTCAGTCGTAATACGTGGTCATATGAATGTCGCCCAAGCTGGGTGAGAATCAAGGTTCTTACAACTTTTGATTCTGACGAGGGCGATTCACATGCAGCAGCTTCACGTTCACGGCCGGCAGGCTTTGCACCGTACCACCCCTTTCACTTCACCAGCGGCCTTGCGCGCACTGCTCACCGGCATTTGCCTGCTGGCCTGCCTCGGCGGCGCGCAGGCACAGGCCTCGCTCGACGCCATGGTCACCGCTGAAGCCAAGGAGGCCGGCTTTCCGGCACTGGCCGCCGCCGTGGTGGTCAAAGGCAAGCTGCTGGCCGTGGGCACCGGCGGCACACGCCGCGTCGGCACCGCCACACCCCTCACCCACAACGACCGCTTTCACATCGGCTCCGACACCAAGGCGATGACCTCACTGATGGCGGCCATGATGGTGGAGGCCGGCAAGCTGCGCTGGGACAGCACCTTCGAGCAGGTGTTCCCCGAGCTGGCCGCCGGCATGGATGCGGGCGTGAAACGCGTCACGCTCGCCCAGTTGCTGTCGCACACCAGTGGCTTGCCCTCCGACAACGCGGATTTTGACGCGCTGCTGGCCAAGGTAGTTTTCCAGTCCGGTAACCTCAACGACCAGCGTTATTGGATGGTCAAGCAGACCGTCACCAAGCCGCTGGCCCGTGAGCCCGGCGCGTCCTTTGCCTATTCCAACCTCGGCTACACCATGGCCGGCGCCATGATCGAACGCGTGGGCGAAAAGTCATGGGAAGAGCTGATCTATGACCGCGTCTTCACGCCGCTCAAGCTGACGACCGCCGGCATTGGCCCACAAGCCACGCTGGGCCGCGTCGACGCACCGCTGGGGCACGTCGTAGTCGACGGCAAACTCAAAGCCATGATTGGCGGCCCCGAAGCCGACAACCCGCTCGTCATCAGCCCGGCCGGCACCGCACACATGTCGGTGATCGACTTTGCCACCTGGGGCGGCTGGATGGCGGGCCAGGGCAAGCGCGCGCCTTTCCTCGTCAAGCCCGACACAATGAAAAAACTCATCACACCCGTGATCTCCATGTCGGCAGCGTCGACCTCATCCACCACAGTAGCAGGCGCTGCGCAATACGCCCTGGGCTGGGCCTCCACCAAGATGGCCTGGACGGATTACCCGGTGGCCTTTCACGGCGGCTCCAACAACATGAACAAAGCATACATCTGGGTCGACACCGAGCGCGACGCGTCCATCGTCGTCATGACGAATGTGGCGACGCCCAATACGGACGATGTGATGCAGAAGCTGGCCGGGAAGCTGTATGGGCGGTATGTGAAGCCAACGAAGTAACAGCCCTGCCTATCAAACTTTAGCGACCATCATGCTCATCTCAGAGTCGGGATCCGAATTCGCCAGCTACGCCGCAGCAAGGTCAGTAGACATACGCGCGCCGCAGTCCATTCGCCAGATCGCTGAGGTATGGCTGGCTTTCTTTAGCGACGTACGTGCGAGAGACGCGACCACGGAAGAAGGAAGCTGGCCGGACGCGCTGCTCTTTGAATGGGGATATAGGGAGGCACTCCCTGGCTACTATGAACGGTGCTTTTACCTTAACCTCACCCGGCAATTCGTGTCCTGCGACGGCGAGGACGACGATGCCATGTTTCAACTCTGTTGGCAGGCAGAGTACGAGCCGGTCGAAGCCCTTGTTTCCTTAGGGCACCAAAGCACCTGGTGCGATGGCGCGCAGGCTTTTCCGTCTTTCAAAGAGCTGGTAATGCGAAGCCCGGTGCTTGCTGCGGTTGAGTCATTGGCGCCTCAGAAGGTCACCTGCTTTTTCACTGGCGTATGAAAAAGAAGACCAACCCCTCAGCCAGGTAGACCTGAACCACCATGGCTCTCCATTACTCCTATCACGGCGAACAGTTTGGATACCAGTTTTCGCTGCCTGCAGACCTCGAGCGCAAACTGCCGCAGTGGTCCAAGAGCGAAGCTTTTCCCCCGCTCTCACCACGCGTCGCGATTGCGAACGCCCGAATCGTCGTACAGCGGCTTCTGTTCTCCGAACTCTCAACCTTTGAGCCGAACTTCTCATCTTGCGCACTCAAGACTACGAGCGAGTACGAAGGCTGTCTGTGGTATTACGTAGTCAGCTGGTTCGTACCTGACGCGGACATCGAACTCGATTGGGGCGAGTTCTCTGTTCCTGTGTTGTTCGACGGCACAACGCCCGAGCCATTGAGATTTCGGTATGAAGACCGGTTTTCCATCTATGCGGCGCGACAGGCCTAAACTTTCCTTCGGGCGAATCAGCTTCGCCGTTCTGCCGCCGTCCAAATGCGACTACTTTCCTTGCTGATCACCTCCATTCAACGCCCATGCAACTCAAAGACTTCCCGCTCGCCTGGCGTTGGACAGATGAGACATATGCTTTGCTGCCGGACAATGTTCTGTCCCGCATCACTCCTCAGACCAGCGAGCAAGCCGCTCGGCTCTTCCGGCAATCACTTCGCTTCTGCGGCAAAGAGGGGCTCGACGAAAAGCAGTTCTCGCTTAGCCAAATCGTGACGAAAGGCATTGAACCCGCTCGCGTGTCCGAATGGCTGATGGCGTGCCATGACAATCCCGAAACGACGGTCTTTCTCTCTTGGCAATCGAATACTGCGGTATCCACTACGTGGGGAATATTTACTCAATACTGGAACGAGTTTTGCTATCCGGCGTCCGACGATCTGAACGTTTGGTCTGAAGCTCACTCCTGGGCGCTCCTTTACCACCATGAAGAGCTCCTCCAGTTCGGCCCGGCGCATCTAAACTGCCACCGTTTCTCTCCGCTTTTATCCGAATGACAGAAGCCAAAAAATGGGCCGCTGGCCTGCCGCCACGTGGATAATCCGCGGTGCGCGATCCGCGCATAACCAACTTATAAAACTCCCGGAGGATCGATGTTCAAACTGCCTGTTGCCCTTCTGATTTCCATTGCTCTCGTCGGCTGCGCTTCTGTGCCCATGGATGACCCCAAACTCGACGCAACTGCGAAGACCTTCCAGGCGCCTCCCGCAGACAAAGCCGGCATCTATATCTATCGAAACGAGGCCATTGGCGGGTCCATAAAGATGGCCGTCTTCGTCGACGGGAAAAGCATTGGCGACACGGCAGCCAAAACCTACTTCTACAAAGAACTCGCGCCGGGCAAGCACACGGTCGAGTCAAAGTCCGAAAACACCGACATCATCGAAGTCGATCTCAAGCCCGGAACGTTGGCGTTCGTCTGGCAAGAAGTCAAGATGGGCGTGATGTTCGCCCGAACGAAGCTTCACCTTGTGAATGAACAAGAAGGCAAAAAGGGCGTCCAGGAGAGCAAGCTTGCAGTCATCAAGTGGTGACGCACGTACGGGTGGCCTGCGCCACTCGGCCCTCACCTTCAGGAGCAACTCGACACGCTTCAAGGCTTCTTGCGGGGCCAGTTGTCGTGACAAGTCATATCATGCCGGCCCGCAGGCAACGACTGCGACCGCGCCCGGCCTCCGCCGTTGTGTCTTGACCGGGGCGGGCGCATGATTGATCGCCTCGTGCCCGTCGTGGCGGTTGCGATCTGGCTGACAGCTGCGACCTTCAGTGCAAGTGCCTCGGATGCGATATCGCTTGGGCCTGACGCCAAAAAAGCGGAACACCGAATTGAAGCAGCCCGAAAGCGCCAGAGGAGCCAGCTCGAAGCGATCAAAAAGCAGTTTCGAGAGTCTCCCATACCGCCAGATCCAGCGGAAGGCGAACCCTCACACGTTACCGAACGAAGGGAGCGCTACCGGGAGCTTGAAAAGAAGCTCGCGGAAATCGAGCGGCGCATCCAGTTCGAGGAGCGTACGGGCGTAATGTGGAATCGTGCAGTGGATCCGCGCGTGCGTGACTACTACGACAAACTCCTAAAACGTATAGAGGCCCGTGGAAATGCGGATTTTCCGATGGAAGATGGCAAGTCCCTTTACGGGCGTGTTCGGGTGACATTCACGGTACTTTCACAAGGCCATATAGAAAGCATTGAGGTGTCGGAGAGCACGTCGGAGAAGCTGAGTGCACACACTCTGAGGACTCTGAAAGCGGCGGCGCCATTCGATGCGTTTTCACCAGCGTTGGCCAAAAAATTCGATCGCCTGGAAATTACTGTGCCGTTCACATACTCCAAGGATTGAGTCATTTCCGACGTTAAGGCACGCTCCTCGCCTGCTTTCCCGTTCTTCAGTGCATGCAACCTCGCGGCAGGCAAGGCCGCGGGCCCTTACTGCAGCGACCCCGCCACCACATTGATGCTGAGCGCCAGGATCAACATGTTGAAGCCGAAGGACAGTACGCTGTGGATCAGCGTGAGGCGGCGCATTTCGCGTGAGGTGACTTGCACGTCTGACACCTGCGACGTCATGCCCACTACGTGGGCGTAGTAGAGAAAGTCAAAGTAGTCCGGATCGAGACCACCAGGAAATTGCAGGCCGGGGCCATCGGGCTCTTTCTGCTTTTCTTCAAAGTAGTAGCGGTGTGCGTAGCGAAACGCAAAAATCGTCTGGATAAAGAGCCACGAGGCCGCCAGCGCCGCTATGGCCAATGCGATATGCAGGGTGCGCTCAATCCCCGTCAGGCTGCGTGACTGCTGCATCATGACGGTGATGGCCGCCACGCAGGCCATGGTGGCCAGCAGCATCAGCAGAAAGAGCACCACACTGGGCTCGTCTTGCGCCTGCGCCCTTTCGCGTGTGCGTTTGGCGTCAAAGCGCACGCACAGCCACCAGGCCAGCCCCAGGTAAATCGCCACCCCCACACACCAGCCCAGCAGGCCGCGGAATTGCCACACGGTAGGCAGCGGCACCGCCGCGGTGGCAAGCCCGGCCAGGAGGCCGGCGATGAGGCGCTGGGGGGCGCTGGTTTCGGATAGATGTTTGCGCATGGCGCATTGTGAGGCCAGTGGTGCCCGGGCTTCAAGGCGGTGTGCGGCCCCTCCCCCTGACAACATCCCTCAGACCTTTGCAGGGAGTTTTGTATGGCTATGTATCCGGCTCTCCCATGGATACAGCCGCATGCGAAGCAGCCGCGCCCACGACACAGCGCCGATACGAAAGGGCGGTTCAATCACTCAAGCCCTTCCACTCCACCCGCGCTTCACCTGAGACAGACCATGACCCTCCTCATTCTTGCCTTCATAGGCGGTGTGCTTACCATCGTCAGCCCCTGCATTCTTCCTGTGCTGCCTTTTGTGCTGGCGCGTGCCGACCGGCCTTTTCTGAAGAACGGCCTGCCGATGCTGCTGGGCATGGCGTTGGCGTTCACCGCGGTGGCCACGCTGGCGGCTGTGGGCGGCGGCTGGGCTGTGCAGGCCAATGAGTATGGGCGCTTCGCGGCGCTGGCGCTGCTTGCCGCGTTTGCACTGACGCTGATATTTCCCGCGCTGGCTGATCGGCTGGCCCGACCGCTGGTGGCTCTGGGCGCACGAATTGCGGCTTCGGGCGACGACGGCGCGCTCAAGGACCAGGCTTTCGTTTCATCGCTGGTGCTGGGTGCGGCCACCGGCCTGCTGTGGGCGCCTTGCGCAGGTCCGGTGCTGGGCCTGATCTTCACGGGCGCAGCCATCCAGGGCGCCAACGTGGGCAGTTCGCTGTTGCTGTTGGCGTATGCGGGCGGCGCGGCCACTTCGCTGGCGTTTTCGCTGCTGGTGGGCGGGCGGGTGTATGCGCTGCTGCGGCGATCACTCGGCGTCAGCCAATGGGCGCGGCGCGGCATGGGGGCGGCGGTGCTGGCCGGGGTGGCGTTGATTGCGACGGGCCTGGACACCGGGCTGCTCAGCCAGCTGTCGCTGAGCAGCACATCGAAGATTGAACAAACACTCATCGATGCCTTCAACCCGCAGGAAGCGCGAATGGGTAGCAGCGCGCTGAATGCAGAAGCCTTTGCGCCCGAAGCCGCTCCCGAAGCCGCGCTCAAAGTGGTCCCTGTTGCTGCGGCGAAGCCCGAAGCCTTACCGACGCCAACACCTGCACCCGCACCTGTACCCTGGAACGAGAGCACCTTCGCACCACTTTCCGGAGCAACCGAATGGATCAACTCGCCCGCCCTGACCGGTGCAGACCTGCGCGGCAAGGTGGTGCTGGTCGACTTCTGGACCTATTCGTGCATCAACTGCCTGCGCACGCTGCCCTTCATCCGGGCCTGGGCCGACAAGTACAAGGACGCCGGGCTGGTCGTGCTGGGCGTTCACTCGCCGGAGTTCGCGTTTGAAAAGAACCCGGACAACGTGCGCCGGGCGGTCAAGGATCTGGGTATCACCTACCCCGTCGCGGTCGACAGCCGGCACGCCATCTGGCGCGGCTTCCAGAACCAGGCCTGGCCGGCCCTGCATTTTGTCGATGTCCGGGGCAACGTCCGGCATCAAGTCCTCGGCGAGGGCCAGTACGAGGAATCGGAGCGCTTCATTCAGAAGCTGCTGGCGGAGGCCGGCAGAACCGCCGGCGCCGGTGGGCTCGTGTCAGTCCAGGGTGAAGGCGTGCAGGCCGCGCCCGGCGGCCGGGTGCTGTCCGGCGAGACCTACGTCGGCCACGAGCGCGCAGCCGGCTTTGTGCCCGCGGGCGGCCTTCAGGCGGATCGCAGGCACCGCTACGAATCCGCAGCCAGCTTGCCGTTGAACCGCTGGACGCTGGGCGGTGAATGGACGGTGGAGGCCGAGCGTGCTGTCGCGGCGGGCGCCGGCACGCGCCTGGCCTACCGCTTCCGTGCGCGGGACCTGCATCTGGTGCTAGGCCGCGAAGCCGGCGGAAGCGCTGTGCGCTTTCGCATCCTGGTCGACGGCAAGCCGCCCGTGAACAGCCATGGCACCGACGTGGGCGCGGACGGAAGCGGCTTGATTGATGCACACCGGCTGTACCAGCTGGTCAGGCTGCCGGCTTCGGCGGGCGACCACCTGTTTGAGATCGAGTTCCTTGATCCGGGCGCCCATGTGTATGCCTTCACTTTCGGTTGAGCAGCATCAACAACGCTCGTCACGAAACAACAACTCAAAACAACACGCCATGAAAAAACTCTGGTTCGCTTTGACCTTCTTTCTCGGCGGCTTCGCGCATGAGCTGCGCAATCCGGTCAGTTGCCAATGCATCAATTCGCGCACGGCGGTTGTCTGGCGGCTGGACGGACGAAAAGACGCCGGCTAAGCACGCCATCTCTCCCCGCCCTATTTTTTTCGTTTCATCAACCACTTCAAGGATTCACCATGTCAGAAATCATCAACCACCCGCGCCGATTCTTCCTGGGCAGTGCCGCGGCAGGCATTGCCGCCGCCGAGATGGCGCTTATGAGCGGCGCGCATGCGCAAGGCGCAGCGGCGGCATCCGCACCGGCACCTGCTGCCGGGCCCGTCAAACCCTTGTCGCCCATCAAACAAATCCAGGCAGGTGAGCTGGATATCGGCTACTACGAAGCGGGGCCTGCCGACGGACCACCCGTTCTATTGCTGCATGGATTTCCCTACGACATTCACAGCTACGTCGACGTCGCGCCCCTGCTGGCGGCCAAGGGCTGCCGCGTGATCGTGCCGCACCTGCGCGGCTACGGAACGACACGCTTCCTCGACAGCGCGACGCCGCGCACGGCCCAGCAGTCGGCAGTGGCTGCCGATGCTATCGCGCTGATGGATGCGCTGAAGATCGACCGCGCCGTGCTCGCCGGTTACGACTGGGGTGCGCGCACCGCCTGCATCGTGGCGGCGCTGTGGCCGGAGCGTTGTGCCGGCCTGGTGTCGGTCAACGGCTACCTGATACAGGACATCGCGCGCGCCGGCGTGCCCATCCCGGCGAAGATCGAATCGGGCCTCTGGTACCAGTACTACTTTGCGACCGAGCGCGGCCGTGCGGGCCTTACCGCCAACCGCCGCGACTTCGCACGCGTCACCTGGGTGCGCAACTCGCCGACATGGAAGTTCGACGATGCGACGTTTGAGCGGAGCGCCGCGGCTTTTGACAACCCCGACTACGTCGAGATCGTGATCCACAACTACCGCTTTCGCCTGGGCCTGGCGCCCGGCATTGCGAAGTACGAAGCGCTGGAACGCCGGCTTGCGGCCTTGCCGGCCATCAGCGTGCCGACCATCACACTGGACGGCGACTCCGACGGTGTGGCACCCGTGACCGACGGGAAGTCGCAGGCCGCGAAGTTCAGCGGGCCGCGCTCGCACCGCGTGGTGCCGGGCGTGGGCCACAACTTGCCGCAAGAGGCGCCCAAGGCATTTGCAGATGCGGTGTGGGACCTGGTGTCGCTGCGCAGCTGAGTTGCCGGCTGAAACGGGAGATTTGTACCGCAGTGTGTCTTGCCGCTTGGTGCGTACAGAACATTGCGTTGCCGAGACACCTGCGACACGCCGGCTCGATGTAATTCATCTTGTGCTTCGCGGGATGCAGAAGGCTCTCTCCGGATGACTTCCACGACGCATTGCTCTCAGCTTTTTCAATTCTTCAGCTTTTCAATTTTTAAAGGAAACCACCATGAGCGCCATCATCACCATCGACAAAGTCCTGTACACCGCCAAGACCCACACCACCGGCGGGCGCGAAGGGCAATCCCAGAGTTCCGACGGCCGCCTGGACATCAAGCTCTCTTCGCCCGGCAGCACAGGCAAGGGCACCAACCCTGAGCAGTTGTTCGCCGCAGGCTGGTCGGCCTGCTTCATCGGTGCGATGGGGCTGGCAGCGGGCAAGATGAAGATCAAGCTGCCCGACGATCTGGCGGTGGATACTGAAGTGGACCTGGGCACCACGGACGGCGCCTACTTTCTGCAAGCGCGGCTGAACGTCAGCTTGCCTGGCGTGGAGCAGGAAGTGGCCCGGGCGCTGGTGGATACCGCGCACCAGACCTGTCCTTATTCCAAATTGACGCGCGGCAATATCAACGTGGTGATCAACCTCATCTGAGCCCCGCACGCAACAAAGCCGGCCTGCCCGATCAAACGGGCAGGCCGGCTTTTTTGTTTCTGGATTTGCAAATACGGCAGCCTGGCGCTGCCGTATTGCAAGAGTCCAGCTCTCGAGAGAATTTAAGGAAAAAGTGGCTGCAGCCCAAGCGGAGCATTGGCAAGCAGCTACTAAATCAATAGCAGAGAACCCAACCGCGCTATTCCTGTTTGGCGGCCGCCGCACGTTCGATCAGCTTGGCCACCGGCTCGGGCCGGGACACCATCACCACATGCGAAGCGCCCTTGACCACGACGGTCTGCTTCGAATGCGCACGCTCGGCCATGAAGGCCAAGGCTTGCGGCGGGATGTTCTTGTCTTGGTCCCCGTAGATAAACCAGGAAGGAACGGTCTTCCAGGCCGGCGTGCCGGAGGCCTCATGCACCGCCACTTCCGTGACGGGCCGCTGGGTGGCGGCCATCAGCTTCGCGTCGGCTAGCGAGACATCCGATGCAAACTGCTTGTGGAATTTGTCTTGCTGGATGTACAGGTCTTTGCCGCCGCCTGTCAGTGCCACTGGCGGCGCCAGCGTGGGGCCCAGCGTGCTGCCCGGGAACTTGCCGGAGAGGCCGAGCGCGTTTTCACCGGCTTCGGGGGCAAATGCCGCCACATACACCAGCGCCTTGACATTCGCGTTGCCGTTGGCAGCCTCGCTGATGACCGAGCCACCGTAGGAGTGGCCGACCAGCACGACGGGCGTGGGAATGCTCGCCACCAGGTTCGAAACGTAGTCTGCGTCACCCTTGACGCTGCGCAGCGGGTTGGCCGCAGCCACAACCGGGTAGCCGTCTTTCTGGAGAATCTTGACGACCTTGTTCCAGCTCGATGACTCTGCAAACGCGCCGTGCACCAGCACGATGGTGGGTTTGCCGGTTTGGGCGAATGCGGTGGCGCTTGCCAGAGCGGTGGCGGCCAGCGCGAAGCCTGCGATGAATTTGTTCATGTGATGTCCATTCTTTAAAAGTCGGGTGTTTGCCGCGCGCGTCCTGGTGGGGAGGCGCCGCGGGGTCTTCTTGTTGGGAGGGATGAAGTCGCAAAGGGCCGCGATGCCACGACGTTGCCGCGGCAGGGCCGGATGCTTGCTTGTTAAACCAGGTTGATTTCGACGTCGATGTTGCCGCGTGTGGCTTTGGAATAAGGGCACAGCTGGTGGGCGGCATCGACGATCTTGCGGGCGGCGTCACGGTCCATTCCGGGCAGGCTGACGTTCAGGCGCGCCTGCAGGAAGAAGGCCTCGCCACCGGTGCCCAGGTCGACTTCAGCATCGACCGACAAATCGGCCGGCAGCGTGATCTTCTGGCTGGCGGCTGAGCGGCCCATGGCTCCGATAAAGCAGGCTGACCAGCCGGCGGCAAACAGCTGCTCGGGGTTGGTGCCGTTGCCGGCGCTTCCGGGGCGCGACAGCTTGATGTCCAGCCGGCCGTCGGAGCTGCGGGATTCCCCGTCGCGCCCGCCGGAGGTGGTGTGGGTTTTGCCGGTGTAAAGCACTTTTTCAATCTGGCTCATGGTGATTCCTTGTCAAAACGGTATTTAAATCGTATCCGAATAGATCGGATGCGATTAATAATATCTCAAAAATCCGAAATGTCAACGTTTGCGATCAAATCGCATACGATATAATTTGTATCTTATGGACCTCACCATGGCCACCAGGACATCGTTATGAATCCCACTTCCCCGCCTGTTACGGCCGAGCCGCAAGACCGCAAGCTCTCCGACTACCTGTGCTTTGCGATTTATTCAGCCAACCTCGCCTTTGGCAAAGCCTACAAACCGATTCTTGAAGAGTTGGGGCTCACGTATACCCAATACATCACGGTGATCGCGCTGTGGGAGCAAGACAACCAGACCGTCAGCGGCCTCGGCGAAAAGCTGTTTCTTGAATCGAACACGCTCACGCCCATCCTGAAAAAACTCGAAGGCATGGGTTACCTGAGCCGGCAGCGTGGCTCGGTCGATGAGCGCCAGGTGCTGGTCAGCCTGACAGACGCCGGCCGGCGCCTGCGCGAAAAGGGGTTGGGCATGAACCTGGCGGAGGCCTCGGGCCTGACGCCGGAAGAATTCCCGCGCTTGCTAGGCGCCGTGGCGACGCTTCGCGACAACCTGATCAAGGCGTCGCAGGCGCGGAAGTAAGGGCGGCCGGCATCACCAGCCGCGCCGCCAGCCCGCCACCGGGCCGGTTCGACAGGCTGAGCCGCGCACCGATGGAAGACGCCAATTGCTGCGCGATCGCCAGGCCCAGGCCGGTGCCGCCCGTTTCGCGGTTCCTGGAGTTCTCTACGCGATAGAAGGGTTGCAGCACTGCCTGCAGCTCGGATTCGGGAATGCCGGGCCCGCGGTCCAGCACGCAGATTTCAATGTCCTTGTTCGGATTGACTTGCACCGTTAACTCCACCTCCTGGCCGAACTTCAGCGCGTTGTCGCTCAGATTGGTCAGGATGCGCCGCATCGCCAGCGGCCGGCTCATCACGGGATGGCCGACCTGCCCGCTCACGCGAACCGGTTTGCCGGCATCCTCGTAGTCACAACGCAAGGTGTCCAGCAAGGCATCGAGGTCCACCCTGCGCGGGTTCTCGTCAGCGCCGTGCAGGCTGCGCGCGTAAGTCAGCGCCTCACGCACAAGAGCGACCATCTCGTCCAGGTCGTGCTGGAGTTTTCCGCGCTGCTCTTCGTCGTCCATCAAATCGGTGCGCAGGCGCATGCGCGTGATGGGCGTTTGCAGGTCGTGCGAGATGGCGGCCAGAATCTGCGTGCGCTCCGTCAGGTAGCCGGCGATGCGCTGCTGCATGGCGTTGAACGCGGTGGAGGCACGCGCCACCTCGGTCGGGCCGCCCTCGGGCAATGCTGTTCCTTTGAGATCAGGGCCCAGGGCATCCGCCGCATTGGCGAGCTGCCGCAGCGGCTGTGTCGCGATGCGTACAGCAAAGAACGCGCAGACGGCCAGCAGCGACAGCTGCAGCAGCAGCAGCGCGGGCAGCCATGGAGAGATCGGCATGGCCGCGGCCCATAGGTTGATGGTGAGCGGCGCGCCATCGCTGAGACGCAAGTGGATGTGCACGCGCTTCGGATCGCCGGGAATGGCATTGACGGTTACGTCGTAGCGCTTGTCGACGGCATTGGCGATGGAGGCACTGACCCGCCCGGCGATCTCGTTGTCGGTCCCTTGCTCGGTGATGCCGCCATCGAGCTGGTAGCGGTAATTCTTGCGATCAATCAGGGGCAGCCAGGCGGCGCGTTCGGCCGCCGGCACCCGGTCGAGGATGGCGACGGAACTGGTGATGTCTTTTTCCAGGTTGTCCAGCATCAGGTCGCGGCCTACCAGTCCCCGCTCGAACATCACCAGCAGATAGGACATGGCCTGCGCGGCGAGGATGCCGAGAAGCAGGATCAGCATGAGGCGCGCAAAAAGGCTTCGGGGCCAGCGCGGCCAGGCCTTGGGATGCAGTGTCATGGGGTCTCCTGTCTGGCCTGGACCGCGACAGAGAACACATAACCCTCGCTGCGGACCGTCTTGATATAACGCGGCTCGCGCGCCTCGTCCTGCAGGCGCTGGCGCAGCCGGCTCACCAGCAGGTCGATGGAGCGCTCGAACAATTCGGCATCGCGCCCCTGGGTGAGGTTGAGCAACTGGTCGCGGTTGAGGACGCGCTGTGGATGGTCCAGGAATACGCGCAGCAGACGGTATTCAGCGCCGCTCAGCGGCACCAGCGTGCCGCTGGCGTCCAGCAGATGGCGCCCGGTGGTGTCGAGCTGCCAGTCGCCGAAGGAGATCAGGTTCGATGGTTCTTCCACCTGCAGGTTGGGCGGCAGCATGCGTGTGCGGCGCAGCACCGAGCGGATGCGCGCCAGAAGCTCGCGCGCCGCGAAAGGCTTGGCCAGGTAGTCGTCGGCGCCCATCTCCAGGCCGAGGATGCGGTCGGCCTCCTCGTTGCGCGCGGTGAGCATCAGGATGGGGATGGCTTTGAATTTGCCGGCGCGCAAGTCCCTGCACAGGGTGAGGCCGTCCTCGCCGGGCAGCATCAGGTCGAGCACGATCAAATCAACCGCGACGTTCTCCAGCGCCGCACGCATGTGGCGGCCTGACTCCACCTTGGTCACACGCAGGCCGTTTTTCTCCAGGTAGCTGCCCAGCAGTTCCCGGATTTCGCGGTCATCGTCGACGATAAGGATGTGGTCTGGCTGCATGGGTAGGTCCTGAAAACTCGTGAGTTCGCATTTTGCACTTCAACCTTGGCGGGAAGGGTGTTACTGGCGCCTTACTGGGCCAGCAATACCTGGATGGTTTTTTCGGTTTCCTGGTAACGCCCTTCACCGAAGTGGCTATAGACAATCTTCCCCTTCTTGTCGATCAGGTAGACCGCCGGCCAGTAGTTGTTGTTGAAGGCGCGCCAGGTCGCGTAGCTGTTGTCCTGGGCCACAGCGTGTTTGATGCCCAGGCGCTCAATGGCTGATTGCACGTTCTTCGTCGACTTCTCGTAGGCGAATTCAGGCGTGTGAACGCCGACAGTCACCAAGCCTTTGTCCTTGTATTTGTCATGCCAGGACTTCACCGCCGGCAGGTGGTTCAGGCAATTGATGCAGGTGTAGGTCCAGAAATCAATCAGCACCACCTTGCCCTGCTGGTCGGCCATGCGCAGCGGCGCGGAGTTCAGCCATTGGTCGATGCCGGTGAACTCCGGCGCTACCGTTGGCGTGCTACCCAGCGAGAAGAATGCCGATGCGTAAGGCGTTGCGCACACGGCAGCGGCTCCGGCTGCTGCTGCGGCCATAAATTGACGGCGAGAGGTCATGGTCAGAGTCCTTGAGAAAAGGTGAAAACGCGGCGCCACGCAAAAAAAGCGAATGGCTGGACCGGCATACAGGCAGCAACTAAAGAAAGTCAGAACCTGATGGAGGTATTGGAAGACCGCCCGGTATCGCCCATGTGTCCTGCGCCAGGTGATGCGTAATTCGGGGTATCACGCGAGTGCGTGGATACAGTGGAATACAAAAAAGCAGGAGGACGCCTGCGCAGCCGCGGCCAGGAGCCCAGCTTCTGGATCGGGCTCAGGCCCGTGTGTCGCTGCTGGACAGGGACGGTTAAAACGGAACTGAAGTGGAAGCCAAAAAGAAAAAGGGCCTGCAAGAAAACTTGCAAGCCCTTTCGGATTTGGCGGAGTGGACGGGACTCGAACCCGCGACCCCCGGCGTGACAGGCCGGTATTCTAACCAACTGAACTACCACTCCTGGTAGTGACAACATTCGCTCTTTCGAGCCAAGTCGCTTGGCCCTTGCGGGCCGGCGGTTGTCAACTTGCGCCTTGGGCATCACACGAGGTGATGAATACTGGCGACCCTAAGGGGATTCGAACCCCTGTAGCCACCGTGAAAGGGTGGTGTCCTAGGCCTCTAGACGATAGGGTCAAAACCTTGGAATTTCCGGATGGGCCTTGTTTTCACAGGGGCCCACAAAACTTCAAATTCTTCGCGACTGACTATTGGTGGAGGTAAGCGGGATCGAACCGCTGACCTCTTGCATGCCATGCAAGCGCTCTCCCAGCTGAGCTATACCCCCGTCAAGTCATTGAGGTTTCCCTGCAATTGTCGAGCCTTGAATTATAGCCCGAAAATTTACCCTTTTTCAAATCCTCAAACAAGCTTGAGCCGGGCGACCACATCTTCGCGCCTCATGAGCTCCAGAATCGCGTCGAGAGACGGGGTTTGCGGGGTGCCCATGACGAGCACACGCACCGGCATGGCCAGCTGCGGCATCTTCAGGCCTGTGTCGGCCAGCACCTGCTTGATGGCGGCGGAAATTGCAGCCTTGCTCCACTCGGCGCCGGCCAGGGCGTCGGCGAGTTTGGCGAGTGCGGGGCGCACCGCATCGGTGACATGCGTCGCGATGTCTTGCGCGCTGGGCTCGCCGCCGGTCACCAGCAGCTTGAGCCAGCCGGCCAGTTCAACCAGCGTGCTGCAGCGGTCTTTGAACAGGCCGCAACCCCGCACGATGTGCGCGGCGTCCAGGCCCGTCACGCCCTGCGCTGCCAGGAAGGGGGCGACTGTTTCAGCGAGCTTGTCGTCGGCCATGGCCTTGAGGTGCTGGGCATTGACCCAGCGCAGCTTGGCTTCGTCAAATTGCGCGGCGCTCTTGCCCAGGTGATCAAGGTTGAACCACTCGACGAACTGCTCACGGCTGAAGATTTCGTCGTCGCCGTGGCTCCAGCCCAGGCGTGCCAGGTAATTGACCATGGCGTCGGGCAAATAGCCTTCGGCCGCGTACTGCGTCACCGGCTTGGCACCGTTTCGTTTGCTGAGCTTTTCGCCCTGCTCGTTGAGCACGGTCGGCAGGTGGGCGTAGACCGGCGGCTCTTTGCCCAGGGCCTTGAAGATGTTGATCTGGCGCGGCGTGTTGTTCACATGGTCGTCGCCGCGGATCACATGGGTCATGGCCATGTCGATGTCGTCGACCACCACGCAGAAGTTATAGGTCGGCGTGCCATCGGGCCGCGCGATCACCAGGTCGTCGAGTTCGTCGTTGCTGATTTCGATGCGGCCCTTGACCTTGTCGTCCCAGACCACGCTGCCGCCTTGCGGGTTCATGAAGCGCAGCACGGGCTGCACGCCTTCGGGTACGGGCGGCAGGGTCTTGCCGGGTGCGGGGCGCCAGGTGCCGTCATAGCGCGGTTTTTCTTTGGCGGCCATCTGCTTTTCGCGCAGGGCGTCGAGCTCGGCAATGCTCATATAGCAAGGATAGACCAGGCCATCTTTCTGCATCTGCGCGAGCACCGCCTTGTAGCGGTCCATGCGCTGCATCTGGAAGAACGGGCCTTCGTCGTGATTCAGGCCCAGCCAGCGCATGCCTTCGATGATGACGTCAACGGCTTCCTGGCTCGAACGCTCGACATCGGTGTCTTCGATGCGCAGGATGAAGTCGCCGCCGGTGGCGCGGGCAAAAGCCCAGGGGTACAGCGCGGAGCGGATATTGCCGAGGTGGATGAATCCGGTCGGTGAAGGTGCGAAACGCGTTCTGGTTTTTGGGGTCATTAGGGCAGTCATGCGATGAGGCTAAAGCCGCGGGTCAGGTCGGCCTTGATGTCGTCCACGTGGTCCAGTCCGACGGCCAGGCGAACCAGGCTTTGGCCAATGCCGGCGGCCTGGCGCTGCTCTTCGCTCAGGCGCCCATGCGAGGTGGTGGCGGAATGGCTGATGATGGTCTTGGTGTCGCCCAGGTTGGTCGCGATGCTCAGCACCTGCGTGCTGTTGATCACCTTGAACGCATTGGCGCGTGCCGCTTCCGGCGTGTCGCCACGCACGTCAAACGACAGCACCGCGCCGCCCAATCCGGACTGCTGACGCATGGCCAATTCGTGTTGCGGATGCGATTCGAGGCCAGGGTAATAAACGCGCGCCACTGCGGGCTGCGTTTCAAGCCACTTTGCAACGGCCAGCGCGTTGGCGCTTTGGGCTTGCATGCGGATGTTCAGTGTCTCCAGCCCTTTGAGCACAACCCAGGCATTGAAAGGCGCGAGCGTCATGCCGGCGGTACGGACAATCGGGCCGAACACGTCGACGATCAATTTGGACGAGCCGCAGAGCGCACCCGCCATCACACGGCCCTGGCCGTCCAGGTACTTGGTGCCCGAATGCATGATGAGGTCGGCGCCGAATTCGACCGGGCGCTGCAGGGCCGGCGAGCAAAAGCAGTTGTCCACCGCGAGCAGCGCGCCCACGCTGTGCGCCAGGCCAGCCAGCGCCGCGATGTCGCACACCTCGGTCAGCGGATTGGTCGGTGTTTCGGCAAACAGCAGCTTGGTGGTCGGGCGCAGCGCGGCCTTCCATTCGGCCACATCGGTCTGCGACACGAAAGTGGTCTCGACACCGAATTTGCCAAACTCGCGGCCGATCAATGCAATCGTCGAGCCGAACATCGAACGCGAACAGATGACGTGGTCGCCGGATTTCAACAGCCCCATGCACATCATCAGGATGGCGCCCATGCCGGTCGAGGCGCCGATGGCGGCTTCGGTGCCTTCCATGGCGGCCAGCCGGCGCTCAAAACTCGTGACCGTCGGGTTGGACGTGCGGCCATAGGTATAGCCTTCCGTCGGGTCAGCAAAGCGCCGCGCCGAGGTCTCGGCGTCGGGCTGCACAAAACCGCTGGTCAGGTACAGCGCTTCGGAGTTTTCGCCATGCTGGCTGGGCTCCAGCGCCACGCGCACGGCCAGCGTGTCGCGGTGCAGGTTGGCGGGCAGTTGTCTTTTTGTCATGGGCTCAGGCTTCCTGCGGATTGGGCAGTGCCAGGCGGGACACGTCCACGTCGCCCTCTTCGCCGGCGCTGTCGGCGCGCTGCGAGTTCATCGCGGCAATGGTTTCGGCCGTCACATCACCCGTGATGTAAACGCCGTCAAAGCAGGACGCATCAAACCCGTCGAGCTTGGTATTCAGCGAACCGATGGCGCGTTTCATGCCCTCCACGTCCTGATAGATCAGCGCGTCGCAGCCGATCACTTCGCGTATTTCTTCAATCGTGCGGCCGTGTGCGACCAGCTCGTCGGGCGTGGGCATGTCGATGCCGTAGACATTGGGAAAGCGCACAGGCGGTGCGGCGCTGGCCAGATACACCTTGCGCGCGCCGGCGTCGCGCGCCATCTGCACGATCTCGCGGCTGGTGGTGCCGCGCACGATGGAGTCATCGACCAGCAGCACGTTGCGGCCCTTGAATTCGCTGGCGATCACGTTGAGCTTCTGGCGCACGGACTTCTTGCGAACGCCCTGCCCCGGCATGATGAAGGTGCGGCCGACGTAGCGGTTCTTGACGAAACCTTCGCGGTACGGAATGCCCAGCAGGTGCGCCAGTTGCGTGGCGCTGGGGCGGCTGGATTCAGGGATCGGGATGATCACGTCGATCTCGCTGGGCGGCACGGTGGAGACCACGCGCTTGGCCAGCGTTTCGCCCAGGTTCAGGCGGGCCTGGTAGACCGAGATGCCGTCCAGCACCGAGTCAGGGCGGGCCAGATAGACGAATTCGAAGATGCAGGGGTTGAGCTTGGCGTTGGGCGCGCACTGCTCGGCATGCACCACGCCTTCCATGTCCACATACACCGCTTCGCCCGGCGCAATGTCGCGCTCAAACTGGTGTGAGGTGCCTTCCAGCGCCACAGACTCGCTAGCCACCATGACGGTGTCTCCGCTTTCGTTCTGGCCGCGGCCAATGCACAGCGGGCGGATGCCGAAGGGGTCGCGAAACGCCAGCAGGCCATGGCCGGCGATCAGCGCGACGACAGCGTAAGAGCCCTTCACGCGCTTGTGCACGCCGCGCACGGCGGCAAACACGTCGATGGGTTTAAGCGGCAGGCCGCGCGTGGTTTTTTCCAGCTCATGCGCCAGCACGTTGAGCAGCACTTCGGAGTCGCTGTCGGTGTTGATGTGGCGATGGTCGGTGTTGAAAAGCTCGGCCTTGAGCTCGGCCGCGTTGGTCAGGTTGCCGTTGTGCGACAGCACGAGGCCGAAGGGCGCATTGACGTAAAACGGCTGGGCTTCGTCTTCGCTGTAGGCGTTGCCGGCCGTGGGATAGCGCACCTGGCCCAGGCCCACTGTGCCCGGCAACGCACGCATGTTGCGGGTGCGGAACACGTCGCGCACCATGCCTTTGGCCTTGTGCATGTAGAACTTGCGCCCCTGCTGCGTGACGATGCCCGCGGCATCCTGGCCGCGATGTTGCAACAGCAACAGGCCGTCATAGATCAGTTGATTGACCGGGGCTTTGCTGACGACGCCGACTATCCCGCACATGGTGTTCCGATCATGAAGAGTTGACTCTTAAAAGTTAAATTAAATACTTGGCAAACTGTTCGGGCAATACCGGCTTCAGGGCTTTGAGCGTGGCCGTCAACACCGGCGCGCCCTTTGACTCCCGCCACCAGCTGCTGGACTTCAGCGCCGTCATGTCGATCACAACGGTCGCGGCCAACAGCAAAATCACGCCCCGCAGCACGCCGAACGCGGCACCCAGCACGCGGTCCACAGGCGCCAGGCCGACGGCGGCCACCAGCTTCTTCACCACAAAGGCCAACAGCCCCGCCGCGAACACGGCGGCGATGAAGATCAGCACAAAAGCCGCCGCGTAGCGCACCGGGTCAGAAGCAGACTGCACCGGCAAGCGGGTGGCCAGGTCAGGCGCAAACCATTGCGCCACAAAAAACGACACCACCCAGCCCAGCACCGACAACACCTCATACATCAGGCCGCGCCATGCGCCCAGCAGCATGGAAAAACCCAGCACCCCGAGCAAAATCCAGTCAACAGCTGTCACGAAACACCAGAGCTACTCATTACAAGGTCAGGATGGCGGCCGGCAAATCAAGGGTCTTGATCTTGCTGGCGGCTTTTTCGGCCTCGGCCTTGGTGGCAAATGGTCCCACACGGACCCGGATTCGCTTGCCGTCCTTGGTTTCGGCCACCTGGGTATAAGTTTTGAGGCCGGCTTTTTCGACCTTCAGGCGTGCTTCGCGGGCCTTGGTGACATCAGAGAACGCACCCACCTGCACCACGAAGCGGCCGTCGGCCTCGGCGGCAGCTGGCTTGGCTGCGGGCGGCGGCGTGCCGTTGAGCAAGGCGGCAGCGCGCGCGTCATCGCCTGTGGCGGCGGGCGGCTTGACGGCCGGTTTGGGCTCAGGCTTGGCCGCAGGTTTGGCTTCCGGCTTGGCTTCAGGTTTAGGTGGCGGTTTTGCTTCGTTTTTGATAGCGGCTGGTGCAGATGCTGCCTGGGCTGGAGCCGGATTTGATGAAACAATTTCTTCTTTAGGCGCCAAGCTGGCGTTAGCCGCCACTTTTTCGGCAGGCTTTGGCGTTGCTGCGGGCGCAGGCGGCGTCACGGCGGCCGGCGCGGGCACCACCAGCGGCTTGACCGTGCCTTTGCCGGGAATTTCAATCGGGATGTCGACCGGAATCGGCCGGGGCTGTGTGTCAAACACCAGTGGAAAGCCCACCACACCGACCAGCACCAGCACGGCCGAGCCGATCAGGCGGTGCTTGGCGCGTTTGCGCATCACTTCCACGCTTTCCGTTTGAGCGGCTGACCCGGCAGCGGGGGCAGTGTTGGAGCCGCCCCGGCGGAAGTTGAAAAACGGCATGGTGTGGCTTGAATCCGATAAGGGTGACGTTAACGGTGAACGTGGGCTGAAGGCCCTCTAAAAACGCTGGACTTGGCAGGTTTGTCCTGCTTCAGGGGCTTAGATGCGGGGCCGAAAGACGCGGTACGCCGTCCTTCAAAATGCCGCCCACCGTGTAGAAGGAGCCGAACACGACAATTCTATCAGCGGGGGTCGCGGCCTTGACCGCCGCCTGCAGGGCCGCTTCGGGGGATTTGTAAGTGCCGGCCGTCGCGTCAGGCCGGGTATTGGCCGCCTTCCACTTCGCCTGAAGGTCTTCGGCGGAAGCGGCACGCGGCGTCGGCAAATCGGTGAAATACCACTTGTCGATGAGCGGCGCCACCCGCGCCAGCATGGGCGCGAGGTCTTTGTCGGCCATGGCGCCAAACACCGCATGGGTGCAGGGGTAAAAGCCCATGGCATCGAGGTTTTCGGCCAGCGCGGCCACCGAATGCGGGTTGTGCGCCACGTCCAGCACCAGCGTAGGCTGGCCCGGCACGATCTGGAAGCGCCCCGGCAGCTCGACCATCGACAGGCCATTGCGCACCGCCTGGGCCGTCACCGGCAGGCGATCACGCAGAGCCGTCAGCGCCGCCAGCACCCCAGAGGCATTGACCAGCTGGTTGGCGCCGCGCAAGGCCGGGTAAGCCAGCCCCGCATAACGCCGCCCGCGGCCGGCCCAGCCCCATTGCTGCTTGTCGCCCGAAAAGTTGAAGTCGGTACCAAAGCGCCACAAGTCAGCGCCCACTGCGGCGGCATGGTCAATGACGCTTTGCGGTGGCACCGGATCGCTCACGATGACGGGCTTGCCGGCGCGCATGATGCCGGCCTTTTCGCGGCCAATGCTTTCGCGGTCAGGGCCCAGGTATTCCATGTGGTCGAGGTCGATGCTGGTGATCACCGCGCAGTCGGCGTCCAGCATGTTGACGGCGTCCAGCCGCCCGCCCAGGCCGACCTCGAGGACAACGACATCCAGCTTGGCGTTGGCCAGCAATTGCAGGATGGCCAGGGTGGTGAACTCAAAGTAGGTGAGCGAAATCTCTTCGCCATTTTGGGTTCTGGCCCGCTCCACCAATTCAAAATTCGCTATCAAATCAGGAGCACTGACGATGTCGCCGCGCACCCGGCAGCGCTCTTCAAAATGCACCAGGTGCGGCGAGGTGAAGACACCGGTGCGGTAGCCGGCCTGCAGCAAGATGGCTTCCAGCATCGCGCAGGTCGAGCCTTTGCCGTTGGTGCCGGCGACCGTGATGATGGGGCAGTCAAAGGCCAGGCCCATGCGCTTGGCGACGGCGCTGATGCGGGTCAGGCCCATGTCGATGCCGACAGGGTGCAGGTGCTCGCAGTAAGCCAGCCAGTCGTCGAGTGTTTTCAGGTTTTGCATACAGGCCCGCATTGTCGCGCAGGCCCCAAAACCTTGGGCTCAGCGGGCGAAGCGATCCGTCGCTGCGACAAGCCGGCGCAGGATGCCCGGCTCGTTAAACGCGTGGCCCGCATCGGCAACCAGCTGGAAATCCGCTTCGGGCCAGGCGCGGTGCAGGTCCCAGGCGGTTTTGGCCGGCGTGGCCACGTCGTAGCGGCCCTGCACGATGACGCCGGGAATGCCTGTCAGCTTGTGCGCGTCACGAATTAATTGGCCCTCTTCCAGCCACCCGGCATGCACGAAGTAATGGTTTTCGATGCGCGCGAAGGCCAGGGCGAAATCGTCGCCACCATGCTGCGCAGTGAAAGCCGGGTCTGGCAGCAACGTGATGGTCTGGCCTTCCCAGAGGCTCCAGGCGCGGGCGGCGGCCAGTTGCGCGGTGCGGTCCGTGCCGACCAGTCGCTTGCGATAGGCGGTCATCAGGTCGCCGCGCTCGGCCTCGGGAATCGGCGCGAGAAAGTCTTCCCACAGGTCAGGGAACAGCCAGGAGGCCCCTTCCTGGTAGTACCACAGCACCTCGGCACGCCGCAGCGCGAAGATGCCGCGCAAAATGAGTTCGGACACCCGGGCCGGATGCGCCTGCGCATACGCCAGCGCCAATGTGCTGCCCCAGGAGCCGCCGAAGACCAGCCATCGCTCCACGCCCAGCAAGGTGCGCAGCCGTTCGATGTCGGCCACCAGATCCCAGGTGGTGTTGTTCTCCAGCGAAGCGCTGGGGCGTGAACGGCCACAGCCGCGCTGGTCAAACAGCAGCACGCAATAGCGCTCCGGGTCAAACAGGCGGCGGTGCTGGGGCGAGCAACCCGCGCCGGGCCCGCCGTGCAAAAACACGGCTGGCTTGCCCTGGGGGTTGCCGCACAGCTCCCAGTACACCGAGTGGCCGTCGCCGGTTTCAAGAACGCCGGTGCGAAAGGGCTCGATGGGTGGGTACAGGGACTCGGAAGAGGGGGCCGTAGAGGGGGAGGAAGTGGCAGGCGTGGCGGGTGCGGTCATGAATACGGCGTCCGTGGTGAGGCGTCTGTGAATGAAGGGCGTGCGGCCTGGCTGTCCAGGCGGCTTTCTTCATTATTCCAGCCTTGCCGCTGGCGTGCCCGCTGCCTGGCGGCTTGGCTGCCTGCATGGTTTGCCGTTCATGCGCTATCTATTTGATAGCTATCTGCACATGCAGCACATGGGCAAAGCAGTGTTTTCGCTTAAGCTTTTTTGAGAATCTGCCAAAATCATCGCATGATCATTCTTTACGGCATTCCCAATTGCGACACGGTCAAAAAGGCCCGCACCTGGCTTGGCGACCACGGCGTCGACTATCAGTTTCACGACTTCAAGAAACAGGGTGTTCCGCCCGCACAACTCGCACGCTGGACGCAGGCCGCCGGCTGGGAAAAGGTGCTCAACCGCAAAGGCACAACCTGGCGCAAGCTGGATGCAGCCGCCCAGGCCGGCGCGCATGACAGCGACAGCGCCCAGGCCCTGATGCTGGCCAACCCCAGCGTCATCAAGCGCCCCGTGGTGGACTGGGGCAAAGGCATCACGGTCGGGTTTGATGCAGCGGACTGGGAAACGCGCATTTGACGGAGCGCTAAAGGCGTGGCCGCGTGCCCGCGGTGCACTTTTGCCACGTTTTAGCCTGCTTTTCACTCCGTTTCGTGGCTTTTTCTCCTCGATACAGCTTTACCGTCGATTTACCGAACTCCGGGCCCCAAAACGACTCTGACTTATTAAAATTGAAGTTGCCGCCGGAGTGCCATCCGCACCACGGGTCCGCCCATCCGGCAGCGCAACTTCAGCCATTTGCTGAAAAAGGGGTTTTGAATCATGAAAAAAGCACTTGTCCTCTCCACACTCGCCGCAGCCGCAGGTTTTGCGGCCGTGCCCGCCTCCGCCATGGACATCCTGGCGCGGGTGATCTCCAGCACGCCGGTGGTTCAGCAAGTGGCCGTGCCGCGCCAGGTATGCAGCAACCAGCCCGTCATCACGCAGGGCCCCAATTCAGGCGCCGGCGCACTCATGGGCGCACTGGCCGGCGGTGCTGCCGGTAACGCCATCGGCCACGGCGGCGGCCGCGCCGCGGCCACGGTGATTGGCCTGATCGGCGGCGCCATGGTCGGCGACCGCATCGAAGGCAACAACACCCAGGTCCAGAACATGCAGCAATGCACGACGCAGACCTACTACGAGAACCGCCCCAGCCACTACAACGTGGTCTACGAATACCAGGGCACGCAATACAACACGCAGATGGCCAACGACCCCGGCCAGTATGTGCGCCTGCAGGTCACGCCGGTCGGTGCGATGGCGCCCGCGCCTCAAACCTTCCAGTCCGCACCGCAGCCCCAGACCTACGTGCAGCCGTATGAGCAGCCGCAAACCTATGTGCAGCCCACGTATGTGCAGCCTGCCGTGGTGTACCCGGCTTATTACCCGCGTCCCTATTACCAGCCTTACTACGCGCCCATCGGCCTGTCGCTGAATTTTGGCTACAGCCGGGGTTATGGCGGGCACGGCCACTGGCGCTAAGACCTGCGGGTCGAATCCACAAAAAAGGGGCGTTACAAACGCCCCTTTTTGCTGTCCGCCCATGTTGACGGTCATTAGGGCCGTTACGGACGTTATTTAGGCGTCTCGATGAGCGCGCCCTTGAACAGGATAGGCCCGGTCGGCCCGCTGCCCGGCGGTACACCGCCCTTGGGCTCCAGCGTGATCGCCAGCGTTGGAACCTGCCGCATGTCGGTGCCCGCGGCGGTCAGGCGAACCACGGGGTCGGCGCTCATCACACCCAGTGACTTGGGCGCCACGCCGGGCGGCAAGGCCCACAGCTCCAGCGACTTGTCAGGCTGCTCTCTGAAGTTGCCCACGCGCTTGAGCGCGAGCGTTTTGTTCTTGGGATCAAAGGTCACCAGCAGCGACGCCGACGCCTTGTCGTCCGTCAGCACGGCCACGTATTCGATTTCCGGCGTTGCCGTCAATTTGGCCGTCAGTTCGCTCACCTGCCCGCTAAGCCGGCCGTTCACATTCAGCCCGACGACGACAGCCGCCAAGGTGGCAATCGCACCCGCCGCTGCCCCACCGCGCCACAGGCCCAGGCTGGACCACCAGCCCATGGCACTCGGGACGGCCCGCGCAGCCTGCATGGCCCGCGCCTCTTTGTCGGCCTTGATGAGGTTTTCAATGCGCTTCCAGACCACCGGGCTGGGCGCTTCCTGCGGTTGCAGTTCAGCCACGGATGAAAGACGGCTTTGCCAGACCAGCGCGGCCGCGCGCAGCGTGGCATTGTCGCGCGCCAGCGTTTCAAACCGGCGCCGCGCGCCGCCGCGCAAAGTGCCCAGCGCGTAGCTGGCCGCCAGTTGATCCATCAGGGAGGGGTTGTTTTGGATGTTCATACATTTTCCGCCGGGCCGCCCCAAGGAAAATTAGCCCCCTCGGGGGGCAGCGAAGTACGCGAAGCGACAAGCGTGGGGGTCGTATTCATGCAAACCTCGCCATGCAGCCGCGAAGCTGCTCAAGTCCGCGCCGGATCCACGTTTTTACGGTGCCGAGCGGCAGTTTCAATTGCTCGGCCAGCTCGCCGTGGCTCAAGTCCCGCAAATACGCCAAGCTCACCACCTCGCGCTGTTTATGCTCCAGCCGGCCCAGGCACTGGTGCAGGGCCCAGGCCTGCTCGCTGGCCTGCGTGGTGTCCATCGGGTTGGCAGAGTCGCCCGCCACAGTGTCGGAAATCACGTCGTCAAGTTCCTGCATCAGATCGGCCCGGTCCGAAGCCCGGCGCCGCAAAAAATCCAGGCCGCGGCTGCGCACCACCAGTGCCATCCAGGCCATGGGCGGCGACAGGGTCGCCTTGTAGTCGCCGGCAATGCGCCAGATGTTGAAGAAGGCCTCCTGCAGCACGTCTTCGGCCCATTCGCGGTTGCTCACCACACGAATCGCGACACCGTAGAGTTTGGACGAGGTGAGCTCGTACAGCTCCCGCAGGGCCGACTCATCGGCCTGGGCCACGCGCTCAATGAGCGCGATCAATTGTCTGTCCGGGCTTTCTGGCTTCATGAAGAACATTGTCAAGTATTGGGGGCTGTTGGCAACCACCGGCGGGCGGTGTGTATCGGTGATACGCGGCAAAGGGCCAGGCGGATTCACCGCAGGCCCGGCAACAGGGCCCGGGTGACCTAAAATCAGCGGTTTGGGAGCCCTGCGGCGCTTCCCCCGGCAGCCCGGAACTCCTTTTATCCCTTCAGCACCTTCCCATGCCCACCGAAAAAATCGACAACGTCAGCGTCAGCACCCAGGCCAATGTGTACTTTGACGGCAAATGCGTGAGCCACGGCATCACCTTCGCCGACGGCACCAAAAAGTCGGTGGGCGTGATCCTGCCAGCCACCCTGACCTTCAACACCGGCGCGCCCGAAGTCATGGAATGCGTGGCCGGCGCCTGCGAATACAAACTGGCCGGCAGCGACGAATGGGTCAAGTCCTCGGCGGGCGAGAAATTCAGCGTGCCGGGCAACGCCAAATTCGAAATTCGCGTTGCCGCAGGCGAAGCGGCCTACCACTACATCTGCCACTTCGGTTAAAAGCGTCTAGACCCACCAAAACCGCTCCTTTTTTCATAGCTGCTTACCCACGTTCTATGCGGGTTACAGCGATATTCAGGCCCCAAATATGTCCAATACCATTCTGCAAAACATCCCCGCCAACCAAAAGGTCGGCATCGCGTTCTCTGGCGGCCTGGACACCAGCGCCGCGCTGTTGTGGATGAAACAAAAGGGCGCCCTGCCCTACGCCTACACCGCCAACCTGGGCCAGCCCGACGAAGCGGACTACGACGAGATCCCCCGCAAGGCCATGGAGTACGGCGCCATCAAGGCCCGCCTGGTGGACTGCCGCCCACAGCTCGCCGCCGAAGGCATTGCCGCGCTGCAAAGCGGCGCCTTCCACATCACCACCGCCGGCGTCACCTACTTCAACACCACGCCACTGGGCCGCGCCGTCACCGGCACCATGCTGGTCAGCGCGATGAAACAAGACGACGTGAACATCTGGGGCGACGGCTCCACGTTCAAGGGCAACGACATCGAGCGCTTCTACCGCTACGGCCTGTTGACCAACCCCGCGCTGAAGATCTACAAACCCTGGCTGGACCAGCAGTTCATCGACGAGCTGGGGGGCCGCTCTGAGATGAGCGCCTTCATGACGGCCAACGGCTTTGGCTACAAGATGAGCGCCGAGAAGGCCTACAGCACCGACAGCAACATGCTGGGCGCCACGCACGAAGCCAAAGACCTGGAAAACCTCAACAGCGGCATCAAGATCGTCAACCCCATCATGGGCGTGCCCTTCTGGAAAGACGACTGCGTCGTCAAGGCCGAAGAAGTGAGCGTGACCTTTGAAGAAGGCCGCCCCGTCGCACTCAACGGCGTGCAGTACCCCGACCTTGTGAGCCTGATCCTCAAAGCCAACGAAATCGGCGGCCGCCACGGCCTGGGGATGAGCGACCAGATCGAAAACCGCATCATCGAAGCCAAGAGCCGCGGCATCTACGAGGCCCCCGGCCTCGCGCTACTGTTCATCGCCTACGAGCGCCTTGTCACCGGCATCCACAACGAAGACACCATCGAGCAATACCGCGACAACGGCCGCAAGCTCGGCCGCCTGCTGTACCAAGGCCGCTGGTTCGACAGCCAGGCCATCATGCTGCGCGAAACCGCCCAACGCTGGATCGCCAGCGCCATCACCGGCACCGTGACACTGGAACTGCGCCGCGGCAACGACTATTCGCTGCTCAACACAGAGTCACCCAACCTGACATACGCGCCTGAGCGCCTGAGCATGGAGAAGGTGGAAGATGCGCCGTTCAGCCCGCTAGACCGCATTGGGCAACTGACCATGCGCAATCTGGACATCACGGATACGCGAGCAAAGCTAGGGATTTATTCCAATGCGGGGATGCTGGAGTTGGGTAAGGGGGATGATTTCTTGAAGCTGGGCAAGTAAGCCAGTTCAAGCACCAAAGACAAAGCCCGCCAGGTGAAAGCTTGGCGGGCTTTGTTGTTTTGGACTTATTGCCCCGGCTAGTATGCCAACACATCTGGGAAAAGAAAGTGGTTCAAGTTACAGTGAGACGAAATCGCATAAACCAAATTAATTCCCCCAATGACAGACTCGCTACGCGACCTAGCCCTCGATCTTGAACAGTTTGCGAAAGAACGCGAGTGGCAGCCCTTCCATTCACCAAAAAATCTCGCTTCTGCGTTGGTGGTGGAGGCCGGCGAATTGCTCGAGCATTTTCAATGGCTCACTGAAGCGCAAAGTCGAGAGGTGTCCGTCGAGAAACGAGAAGTCATAGGATCAGAGATTGCAGATGTTTTGCTGTATTTGATACAACTCTCGACTGCACTTGGCATTGATCCAATCGCAGCAGCACAAGCAAAAGTGAGAGCCAACGCTCTCAAGTACCCGGTTGACAAAGCTCGAGGCACCAGCAAGAAATACGACGAGCTTTGACCAATGATCATCTATCAGGCAAGTAAGAGCGAGTTTTTGCACCATGCGCTACACGATGACATTGAAGATGTCATGTCGCGCCACTTTCTCAACGCCACCGGCCATGGCGTCGGGCGATCGGAAGTCCGATCATGGAAAAACTCTCTTATAGAGATGGCCAAGGTATTGAACGACGATGAAATTCCGTCAGATGCTGGCGTAGCCATCGAGTATCAACTTCCACTTCAAAGCAAGCGCATTGACTTCGTTATCACTGGTGAGGACGCGCAAGCAAGATCCAAAGTAGTTATCGTTGAATTGAAGCAATGGTCAGAGTCTCGCCGCAGCGATAAAGATGCAATCGTATGGGCACGACGAGGCGGAAAAACAGGAGAAACTGAAGGTCCACACCCTTCCTATCAAGCTTGGTCCTATGCCGCATATTTGGAAGACTTCAATAGGGCTGTGCATGAAGGGGACATGAAGCTTCAACCTTGCGCCTACTTGCACAATCACGAACGAGACGGCGAGATCGACCATGCTCACTACCAACAACACATCGAACGAGCCCCACTGTTTCTCGCACATGAACGCGAGAAATTGCAACATTTCATTCGAGAGCATGTCCGATCTGGCGACCGTAAGGGCATCCTCTACACCATCGAGAACGGACGCATTCAGCCGTCAAAGATGTTGGCTGACAGTGTCGTCGCTTTACTTCAAGGAAGAAACGAATTCATTCTTCTTGATGATCAAAAGGTAGCGTACGAGACCATCCTACAGCTCGAGACCAAGGCAGCGCAGCGAAAACAGGTTGTGATTGTTCAAGGCGGTCCCGGCACAGGAAAATCGGTGATTGCTATCAACCTGTTAGGCACGCTAATAAACCACAAGCGCAATGCACGCTATGTCTCCAAAAATGCAGCGCCACGTGCAGTCTATGAGGCCCGACTAACTGGGACCTTCACCAAGACACGCATCAGCAATCTTTTCTGCGGCTCTGGCGCTTTCGTAAATACAGGGCCAGATATTTACGATGCACTCATTGTTGACGAGGCACATCGGCTGAACGAGAAGAGCGGTCTCTATGGCAACTTGGGAGACAGCCAAGTTAAGGAACTAATTCGTTCGTCTCGCTGCACCGTATTCTTCGTTGACGACAACCAACGTGTAACCCTGAAGGATGTCGGGCAAGCCGAAGAGCTTCGACGTCGGGCACAAGAACTAGGCGCCGAGATCACAGAGTTGGAGCTGCTATCCCAATTTCGTTGCAGCGGGTCCGATGGCTACCTTGAATGGCTTGATAGCGTACTCAACATCCGTCCATCCGAAAACTCTATCCTCGATACCCGGGAATATGACTTCCGCATTTTTGATAATCCAACCGATCTCCATACGCTCATTGCTCTGAAGAACCGGGCAAATAACCGGTCTCGCGTTGTGGCGGGCTACTGCTGGACGTGGCCCAGCAAGAAAGATCCCAACGCCTGGGACATTCAGCTGCCAGAATTTGACTACCGTCGTCGCTGGAACTTGGATAAAGATGGCAGCTTGTGGATCGTCACCCCGGGGTCTGTTGAGCAGGTAGGGTGCATCCATACCTGCCAAGGGCTTGAGCTCGATTACGTTGGGGTGATCATCGGCCCCGACCTTGCATATAGAGACGGCTGTATTGTCAGTGACGCGAGCAAGCGCGCATCGTCAGATAAGTCAGTACGTGGGCTGAAAGGCATGCTCAAAACTGAACGTGAGACAGCGCTTGCATTCGCCGATGCCATAGTGAAGAACACCTATCGAACGCTGATGACTCGGGGCATGAAAGGCTGCTATGTCTATTGCACCGATCCACCACTTAGAGAATTCCTCCGAAGTCGATTGCGCGCAATTCAGGTTGGGCTTGAAGAAAGCGTCCCAACGGAGCCATCAAACGTAGTGCCGCTACAGCGTGTTTCGAAGCAAGAACGGGATGCGGGGGTTGCGGCCGCGCCGCTAGTAGATCTACGCTTTGCAGCTGGTAACTTCTCCGATACGCAGGCCCTAGAGCACGAAGCAGACGAATGGGTTGCTTTGCCGGATTGGATAAGTCCGCAGCCGGGTCTCTTCGTCGCCCAAGTTATCGGGGAGTCAATGAACCGCAGGATTCCGAATGGAGCATGGTGCCTTTTCCGAGCCAACCCAAAAGGAACACGCGAGGGGAAGATAGTAGTGGTGCAGCATCGAACTATTGCAGACCCCGAAACCGGGGGGCGATACACGATCAAGCTGTATTCAAGCGAAAAAACGGCCGCAACTGACGGAGACTGGCGACATACCCGCATCACACTGAGGCCGGACTCCACCCAGCCGGGGTTTCAACCGCTTGTCATCGAGCGACCTGAAATCGATGAGGGCTTTGCGGTTATCGCAGAAATGCTAATGGTTATGACCACTCCGGCAAGCTAGTGAGTTAACTTATCGTCCGCTGATTTGATGAGCATGCTCCCCTCCCCTCGAATTTCTTATTCAGCCAGTAGTGCAATGTATGCAGCATAGCTGTAGCTGCGGTTTTTCTTTTGCCCGGGCGGCAGTGCGTGCGGCACAAACGCCTGCACGGACTCGCCCGAGGTGGTGGAGGTGGCGTAGGTGCCGGTACTGCGCATTGTTTGAAAGCATTCTTTAATTTACTGAATCACATTAAATCAATCTTTAATATGGAGCGCAAGTATGAAAGCAGGCTTGAACAGAAGGCTTTTAGATGCCCAAAACCCCGGCCATGGCGGTATTTCTACGTCAAATTGGCCACTAGCCCTTTTGGAATGTGCGCAAGCAGCTATTAAAAGCATAGCAAATGCAGGGCGATGGGCTCAGGCCGGGCCCTCGGCTTGAGCCGCTGGCAGCCGCAACTGGCCCGGGATCACACGCGGCAGCCAAGTCCCGGAGGGTGGCCGGCGTTTGGGCAGTTTCGTGTTCGCTGAGATGCTTTGCTGAATAGGTCCAACAAAGCCGGTCGGCAGCCTCAGTCGCCCCCACCGCCACATCCCGAACCACAACCGCTCCCGCCGTCGCTGCCGCCGTCCCCGTCACTGGAGTTACTGCTACTGCTGTCGGAGCCGCCAAACCCATCCGCGTCGCCGCTGTAGCTGCCATCGGAAAAGCTTTCGCCGCAATAAGCGCCCGCGGAACCGCCTGCTCCGTCGTCACGCTGGGGCTTGCTGCAGTCGGGCAGGTAATGAAAGCCGTTGGGGATCGCCAGCTTCGCGTCCAAGGCAAACAACAGCGGCAGGCGGCTGGGTGAACGCGGCTTGATGGCTTCGTCACGGCAGGCCCAGTACCACGCGCGCCGCAGGCCGTCGTTGTTTGGGGCCCGGCTACCCAGCACCTCTGCCGGCACATGGTCCATGAAGCGGCCCAGCACGAGGTCACACCACTCGCGATAAGCGCGCGTGTGCAGGATGAATTCGTGCCACATGCTGTCGACCACGCGCGACGGCATGGCCACAAACTTGCCCTTGCTGCGCACGCAGGCCAGGAAAAACTGCCGAAGCCCGCGCTCGACCAGCTCGGTGTCTTTGGCGCTCAGGTGCGGATAGGTGTCGCGCAGTTTGCGCTTGAGGAACTGCGGCAGCGGCGCCTCGCGCACCAGGCGTTCGCGTTCACGCGTTGCCCACACCGCCAGCACCACCATGGCGGCGAAGAGCCCAAATATTCCGGTTGCCAGCCCCGTCGGCCTGCGCCAGCCGGCCACGCCAGCAATCATCAACCACACCCAGAAGGCGACAAGCGCGCCTGCAAAGTGCCAGGCATGACGCAGTACCAGGCGGCGCCAGAGCGCGACGTCGGGGCCGGTGTAGACCTTTCCGGCGGTCGCCATCAAACCACCACCGGCTCGGGCTCCAGCAGGATGCCGAAGCGTTCATACACGCTGGTCTGGATCGACTTGGCCAGCGTCATGACCTCGCCGCCGGTGACGGGGTCGGCCGAGCCGCCCCGGTTGACCAGCACCAGCGCCTGCTTTTCATACACGCCGGCGTTGCCGATGGATTTGCCTTTCCAGCCGCAGGCGTCTATCAGCCAGCCGGCGGCCAGCTTCACCGAACCGTCGGCCAGGTGGTAGTGAACGATCTTGGGTTCACGCTGGATGATGTCGGCACATTGCTCGGGCGACACCGTGGGGTTTTTAAAGAAGCTGCCGGCGTTGCCGATCACCTGCGGGTCAGGCAGCTTGGCCTTGCGGACCTCACAGATCCACTCATAAATTTGTAGCGCGTCAGGCGCATGGATATTGGACTGCAGCATCTTTTTCTCAATATCCGCATAGCCCAGCACGGCTTTCCAGGCCTTGGGCAGGGCAAAACGGACCCGGGTGATCAGCGCCTTGCCTTCCAGCCCAAAGGCGTGGCCGCCCGGGCCGGGCGCCGAGCTGCTGTGTTTGAACACCGAGTCGCGGTAGCCGAAGGCGCATTGCGCGGCATTGAGGGTAAAAGGCTGGCCTGTCGTCAAATCGATGGCGTCCAGCGACTCAAAGCGGTCTTGCAATTCCACCCCGTAGGCGCCGATGTTCTGCACCGGCGACGCGCCCACCGTGCCCGGGATCAAGGCCAGGTTTTCCAGTCCGGGGTAGCCGTTTTGCAGCGTCCAGGTGACCAGGTCGTGCCAGTTTTCACCGGCGCCGGCCTCCACAATCCAGGCCTTGGCGTCTTCACGGAGCAAGCGCTTGCCCATGATTTCGACCTTGAGCACCAGTGGTTTGACGTCGCCGGTCAGCACGATGTTGCTGCCGCCGCCCAGCACGAACTTGGGCGCGGTTTTGAGGGCCGGATCCTGCAGGATGGCGGCAATATCGCCCTCACCGGCCACCCGGACCAGGTTCAGGGCCTTGGCCACGATGCCAAAGCTGTTGGAATGCTGGAGTGGAACGTTTTTCTCGACTAACATCCGGGGATTGTCTCACCCCGACATCCGCCGTCCCTCCTTCCTTATTCCCCTAGCGAACACTTGCACCATGCCCTCTTTCGACACTGTTCTTGAAGCCGATCTGGTCAAGGTCAAAAATGCCGTGGAAAACACCGACAAGGAAATCGGCACGCGCTTTGACTTCAAGGGCACGTCCGCGTCGATTGAGCTGAAGGAAAAAGACATCACGCTGATCGGCGACAGCGACTTCCAGCTCGACCAGATGAACGATATTTTGCGCAACAAGCTCACCAAGGCCGGTGTCGACATCCGCTTCCTGGATGTCGGCAAGTCCGAAAAAATCGGTGGCGACAAGGTCAAACAGGTCACCAAGGTACGCAACGGCATCGAGGCCGAGCAGGCCAAGAAGATCCAGCAGCTCATCAAGGGCAGCAAGGTCAAGGTGCAGGCGTCCATCCAGGGCGACGCGGTGCGCGTGACCGGCGCCAAGCGCGACGACCTGCAGGCTGCGATGGCGATGATCCGCGCGGAAATCAGCGATTTCCCGCTGAGTTTCAACAACTTCAGAGACTAGTCACAATGACTCGCCCCTCCTCCCTGGTCTGGCCGGTGCTACTGTGCGCCCTGGCTCCGCTGTCAAGCCTGGGCCAGCAGGCGGAAGTCCAGTCCGTAGCGCTGGCGGGCATGATGGGTAATAAGGCCTTGCTCGTGGTCAATGGCGGCGCGCCCAAAACTGTGGCGCCGGGGGAGACTCACCAGGGCGTGAAAATCATCTCCACCACCAGCGAGCAGGCGGTGATTGAGCAAGGCGGCAAACGGCACACGCTGCGCGTCGGCGATGCCCCTGTGAATTCAGGCGGCAGCACCGCATCTGCCGGACGAGGCACCCGCATCACTATCTCCGAAAGCGGCGGTGGACATTTCATGACGGCCGGCCAGATCAACGGAAAAGCCGTTCAGTTTATGGTCGACACAGGCGCCACCACGGTGGCAATGGGCATCAGCGATGCAACGCGCGCGGGCATTGACTACAAAAGCGGGCAGCTCGTGGGCATGTCAACCGCCAATGGCGTCACGCAGGCCTACCGCATCAAGCTCAATTCGGTCAAGATTGGAGACGTCGAGGTGTACGACGTTGATGCGGTAGTTGTCCCGCAGGCCATGCCCTTCCTGCTGCTGGGCAACAGTTTTCTGTCGCGCTTTCAGATGCGGCGTGAAAACAGCCTGATGACGCTGGACAAGCGTTACTGACCCAGGGCAGGCGCAGTGCCTGCCGCAGGCCTTCCGGCCTTCCTTATTTAGCCACCTGCTTCGAGCCGCCCAGCTTGGACTCCGTGCCCTTGATGAGTTTGCTGATGTTTTCACGGTGCCGGTAAATCAGCAAGGCGCTGATGGCGAACATCACGACCAGGATGGCTTTGTCTACATACCAGGCCTCGCGGTCGCCCAACAGGTAATAAAGCGGCGCGAAGACCGCTGAGGCAAGCGATGCCAATGAGGAATAGCGTGAAAAGAAGGCCACGATCACCCAGGTGAGCAGCGTGGCCAGCCCCAGCAGCCAGCTCACACCCAGCAGCACGCCCGCCGCGGTGGCAACGCCTTTGCCGCCTTTGAACTGGAAGAACACCGGGTACAGGTGGCCCAGGAAGGCCGCCAGCCCCACGGCGGCCACGGTGCCGTCGCCCATCCCGTAGTCGCTGCCAAACCATTTGACCAGCACCACCGGCAGCCAGCCTTTGAGACCGTCGAGCAATAGCGTTGTGATCGCGGCGGCCTTGCTGCCCGAGCGCAGCACGTTGGTGGCGCCCGGGTTTTTGCTGCCGTAACTGCGCGGGTCTTTCAGGCCCATCCCCTTGCTCACAATCACCGCAAACGACAGCGAGCCGAGCAGGTAGGCCAGCAGCGTGGCTGCTATGGAGTAGGCGTAGTTCACAGTGATCTTCCTCGTTATCGTTATTTATATGTACGGGTCTGGCGTTCAGCCATAGCCCGCCGCGCTGTCCAGGCTCAAAGCGCAGTTCACCGATTTTGCACCCAGCAGCGTGACACACACCTGCGGGTCAATACCGATCAGGTAGCCGCGCCGCCCGCCGTTGATGGCGATTTTAGGCAAGGCGAGGATGCTCTCTTCAATATAGACCGGCATGGCCTTGCGCGTGCCGAACGGTGATGTGCCGCCTACCAGGTAGCCGCTGTGGCGGTTGGCGACTTCAGGCTTGCAAGGCTCCACCGATTTGGCGCCGATTTGCCGCGCCAGGTTCTTGGTCGACACCTTGCGGTTGCCATGCATCAGCACCAGCAGCGGCTTGGCGTCCTGGTCCTGCATGACCAATGTCTTGACGACGGTGAAAGGATCAAAGCCCAGCACCTCGGCGCTGTGCTGCGCGCCGCCGTGTTCGAGGTATTCGTAGGGGTGCTCGGTGAACGCGACTTTGTTGGCCTTTAGCAAGGCGGTAGCCGGAGTCTCACTGACGTGGTCTTTTTTTGCCATGGTGCGGCGTGCGCAACAAACCGCAATTTACAAGGCCGGATCGCGCGTTTCCCATCGGATTTTGTCGATCTCGGCCAGCACTTCCGCAGAAAGCTTGGTGCCCCAGGCGTCGAGATCCTCATCCAGCTGCGCGACCGAAGTCACGCCGATGATGGTGCTGGCGACCTGCCATTTGGTGTAGCAAAACGCCAGCGCCAGTTGGGTCGGGGTCAGCTTGTGGTCACGCGCCAGCGCGTTGTAGCGGCGCGCGGCGGCCAGGGCCTCGGGGCGGCCCCAGCGCTGCTTGCGTGTCGACTCGAACTTGGCGATGCGTGCCTCTTTGGGGGCGTTCGGGCCTTCGGTGCCCGACTCGTCGTACTTGCCCGTCAGCAGGCCAAAGCCCAGCGGTGAATACGCCAGCAGCGAAACGCCCAGCCGGTGCATGGTTTCGTCCAGGCCGTTTTCGACGGTGCGGTTGATCAGGCAGTACGGGTTCTGCACCGTGGCCACACGCGGCAAGTTGTGCTGCTCCGCCAGGCGCACAAACTCGTGCACACCATAAGGCGTTTCGTTCGAGAGGCCGATGGCCCGCACCTTGCCGGACTTCACCAGACCGCCCAGCGCCTGCAATTGCTCGTGGATAGGGGTGGAAGAACGCTCCTGCTCGGGGTTGTAGTACAGCGCGCCGAAAGCCGGTACATGGCGTTCGGGCCAGTGGATCTGGTAGAGGTCGATCACATCGGTCTGCAGGCGCTTCAGGCTCGCGTCGCACGAGGCCACGATGTCTTTGGCCGTCATGCCGCCGCCTTCACGCACCCAGGGCATGCCGCGCGAAGGGCCCGCGACTTTGGTGGCAAGCACCAGCTTGCTGCGGGCAGAAGGATTTTTGGCGAACCAGTTGCCGATGATGGTTTCGGTCGATCCGCAGGTTTCGGCGCGCGCCGGCACCGAGTACATCTCTGCCGTGTCGATGAAGTTGACGCCGCGTTCCAGCGAGCGGTTCAGGATGGCGTGGGAGGTTTTTTCATCCACCTGTTCACCAAATGTCATGGTGCCCAGGCAAATGGGTGTCACGTGCAGGTCGCTGGAGCCGAGTTGGACTTTGTTCATGAAAATGGCCGTTGAAGATGAAGAAGGCACCGTGGCGGGAGGCGGTGGCGCCGTGAAGGATTTCACAAGTTGGCTAGTTTAAGGGCTGCGAACGCGGCGTGCTGGGCACCCAATTCGGGCCTTTGTCTTACAACTGCTCACCAATCACCTGCCTAGTATTCACACAGCAGCGTTTTAATCCCGTCGTGATTGAGCGCTTGTGGTTGAACCTTCCGGGTTCATCAACTCATCCTTCATAACGACATACCTAAATTACTTTAATTTTCCCCGAGGAGCATTTTCATGAACAAACTGACCATCACATCCATCACCAGCGCGGCGCTTGTCGCCTTGACCCTCTCCGGTTGCGCCAACATGAGCGAAACCCAGTCCGACACCGCCAAGGGCGCAGGCATTGGCGCTGTGGCGGGCGCGCTGCTGGGCGCGGCCACCGGCGGCTCCAAGGGTGCGGCTACCGGCGCGGTGCTGGGCGGTGCGGTTGGCGCCGGCGGCGGTTATATCTGGTCCAAGAAAATGCAGGATCAAAAGGCCGCGATGGAACGGGCCACCGCAGGCACCGGCGTGGCAGTAAGCCAGACCACCGACAACCGCCTGAAGCTGGACATCCCGAGCGACGTGTCATTTGACGTGGGCCGCTCCGCCATCAAGCCGAACTTTGCCCCCATCCTGAACCAGTTCGCCACCAGCTTGAACCAGAACCCGGTGACCACCGTCACCATCATCGGCCACACAGACGCCACCGGCTCTGATGCCATCAACAACCCGCTATCGATTGACCGCGCTGATTCAGCCCGCGATTACCTGGTCAGCCGCGGTGTCGCCCGCACCCGCATCGCCACAGACGGCCGCGGTTCGCGCGAACCAGTCGCCGACAACAACACGCAGCAAGGCCGCGACAAGAATCGCCGCGTGGAAATCTACGTAGCCGAGCAGGTCGCAGCCCGCTGATTGAATTGCACACCCCTGTTGAGGCTCACTTCGTGTAGCCTCCTCTCCCCTTGCAGGGGACGGCGCTTGTGGCCTGGCGAAGCCAGTTCCACGGCGCCTGCTGGAATAAAAAAGCACCCTCTTGGGTGCTTTTTTTATGGCTGCGTCAGTTTGATGATTGCGCCCTGAACCGCTCTTCTTCTTGGAGGCGCAGCACTCGCCGCTGCACCTTGCCCGTGGTCGTCATCGGCAGCGCATCGATAAATTCAATCTCCTTCGGATACTCATAGGGCGCCAGCATGGTTTTGACGTGGGCTTGCAGTTTCGCCGTGAGTTCTTCATCAAATCGGTCTCTAGCCAAGGTACCATCTGGGCGTTCAGCTATCAAATCAGGAGCAAGCACGACGTAGGCCTTGACGACCGCACCACGTTCGCGGTCGGGCTTGGGCACCACGGCGGCGTTGGCGACGGCTGCGTGTTTGACCAGGCAGTTCTCGATTTCGCCGGGGCCGATGCGGTAGCCGGCGGCCTTGAACACATCGTCGGCGCGGCCTTCGTACCAGAGGTAGCCGTCGGCGTCGCGGCGCGCCAGGTCGCCGGTGCGGCACCAGTCGCCGGTGAACTTGCCGCGCGTGGCTTCGTCTTTCTTCCAGTAGCCCAGAAAGAAAATCGGGTCGGGGCGGCCATGGATGTCATAGCGATTCACCGACACATCACCCGGCACGCCCACCGCGCATTCATGGCCCTCGTCGTCGATTACCGCCACGCGGTGGCCCGGGTAGGCCTTGCCCATACTGCCGGGTCGCGCGGGCCAGAGGCGGCTGCAGTTGCCGACGACGTAGTTCATCTCGGTCTGGCCGAACATCTCGTTGACGGTCACGCCCAGTTGCTCCTGGCAGTAGGCAAACACGGCATCGCCGACCGCTTCGCCGGCGCTCATCATGGCCTCGAGCGTCAGCTTGAAGTGCTGCTTCGGTTTGGGATAGGCCTTCATCATGGCCTTGAGTGCCGTGGGAAACAAGAAGGTGTGGGTCACGCCCTGCTCCGCCATCAAACTGAAGGCCAGCTCGGGACTGAAGCGCCCGTTAAAGGCGACGATGGGCCGGCCGAAGTAGAGGCTTGGCAGCAGCGCGTCCATCAGCCCGCCCGTCCACGCCCAGTCAGCCGGAGACCAGAACACGGCGTCCGACTTTTTGTTGGTCTTGCCGTCAAAACCAAACCAGTTGTGGCTGCAGATAAAGCCCGGCAGGTTGCCGATCAACGCCCGATGAGCCAACAGCGCGCCTTTGGGCGGGCCGGTGGTGCCGCTGGTGTAGATCAGGATCGCACCTTCGTCGGCTTTGGTTTTGACGGCGGTGAAAGCGCTCTTCTGCGCGGCCAGTGCAGTTTTGTAATCCACGTCGCCCTTGCCCTGGGCCGTGCCTGCCGCCACCACGGTGCGCAAGACCGGGCAGTTGCCGCGAATGGCATTCAGGCTGTCAATCGAGCTTTCATCACAGATGGCCACCACAGCCTCGCTGTCCTGCAGCCGGTATTCCAGCGCCTCGGGGCCGAATAGCATCGAAAGCGGCATCGCCACCGCCCCCATCTGGAACACCGCCATGTACGCCACGGCGGTCTCCAGGCGCTGCGGCATCACGATGGCCACGCGGTCGCCGCGTTTGACGCCCAGCCCCGTCAGCACATGGCTGAGTGCATCGGCGCCCGCTTGCAGCGCCTGATATGTATGAAAAACAGTTGCAGCCCGCGGCTGGTATTCACGTATAGCTATTTTTTTGATAGCGCCGGGCGTTTCGCGCTCGGCACGGGCCCAGCGGCTGCAGCAGGCTTCGGCAATATTGAAGTGTTCATCCACCTGCCAGCGAAAGCCGGTGTGAAGGGCTGCGTAGTGATCAGGGTGCTTCCCGCCCGGTGATTTTTTTCCAGGAGTGGGCTTGTCCCTGTGTTGACTGCGCGTCGGTTCGTGTCTCTTTATCATGGCAACCAATGTACAAAGAAAAACGATCTTCCCGCAGCGAGTTTGTCCCTATACGCGGGCTCAGTTATCACGTTCGCTTGTGGGAAAGCCCATCAGGCGCAGACCCCGCGCTGCCGCCGCTCGTGCTGGTGCACGGCTGGATGGACGTGGCGGCTTCTTACCAGTTCATGGTGGACGCCTTGTCAGACGCGTTCGCGCAGGGCCGCACCATCATCGCGCCCGACTGGCGCGGCTTTGGTCTGACAGGCTCGGGCCCTGAAGGCAGCCCTGCTGACAATTACTGGTTTGCCGATTACATGGCCGATCTGGATTTTTTGCTCGACCACTATGCGGGCGAAAAGCCCGTCGACCTGGTCGGCCACAGCATGGGCGGCAATGTCGCCATGCTGTACGCCGGCGTGCGGCCCGCGCGCATCCGCAAGCTGGTCAACCTGGAAGGCTTTGGCCTGCCGCCCAGCAAACCCGGGCAGGCGCCCGGCCGCTATGCCAAATGGATAGACGAGCTCAAAACCCTGCACCGCGGCGAGCTGGCGCTCAAGGCCTATGGCGATGTAGCGGGCGTTTCGCGGCGGCTGATGAAAACCAACCCGCGCCTGTCGGCCGACAAGGCCGGCTGGCTGGCCCGCCACTGGGCCCGCCAGGATGCAGCGGGCCAATGGCAGATTCTGGGGGAAGCCGCGCACAAGATCACCAGCGCCCAGCTTTACCGCGTTGACGAGGCGCTGGAAATCTACCGCTGCATCACTGCGCCCACGCTGGCGGTCGAGGCATCCGACGATTCGCTGGCCACCTGGTGGCAGGGCAAATACACCCTGGCCGAATACCACGAACGGCTCAAACAGGTGCGCCAGGCGCAGGTTGCGGTGATCCAGGACGCCGGCCACATGCTGCACCACGACCAGCCGGAACAGCTGGCAACACTGATTGAGGGCTTTCTGGGCTGAAGGCCGCCGCATCATGAGAAAATGGCAGGTTAAGCCGCTGATTGCGGCAATCACCCATTTCAGGACAGAACATCATGGACGCAGAACGCATCAACCTCATCGGCAACCAGCTCGCGGACCTGAGCAACCGGGTCAACGAGCTTCGGGGGTATCTTTGACTACCCTGCCAAAGAACGTAAGCTGAACGAAGTCAATGCCGCGCTGGAAGACCCGAAGGTCTGGGACAACCCCAAGCGCGCGCAAGAGCTCGGCAAAGAAAAGAAATCGCTGGAAGACGTGGTCCACGTCATCGACCGCCTGAGCTCCGAGCTGGCCGACAACACCGAACTCTTCGAGATGTCCAAGGCCGAAGGCGACGAAGCCGGCATGCAGACGATTGAAGGCGAAGCCGCCAAGGTAGCCACCGAAGTCGAGAAGATGGAATTCCGCCGGATGTTCAACAACCCGGCCGACCCCCTGCCCTGCTTCCTCGACATCCAGGCCGGCGCGGGCGGCACCGAAGCTTGCGACTGGGCCAGCATGCTGCTGCGCCAGTACCTCAAGTACGCCGAGCGCAAGGGTTTCAAAACGACCGTCGAAGACGAATCCCCCGGCGACACGGCAGGTATCAAGGGCGCGACCATCAAGATCGAAGGCGAATACGCCTTCGGCCTGCTGCGCACCGAAACCGGTGTGCACCGCCTGGTGCGCAAGTCGCCGTTTGACTCCTCCGGCGGGCGCCATACGTCGTTCGCCTCGGTGTTTGTCTACCCCGAGATCGACGACTCCATCGAGATCGAGATCAACCCGTCGGACGTGCGAGTTGACACCTTTCGCGCCAGCGGCGCCGGCGGCCAGCACATCAACAAGACCGATTCGGCCGTGCGCCTGACGCACATCCCGACCGGCATCGTGGTGCAGTGCCAGGACGGCCGAAGCCAGCACAGCAACCGTGACGTGGCCTGGAAGCGCCTGCGGTCGCGCCTGTATGACTTCGAATTGCGCAAGCAACAGGAAGCCCAGCAAAAACTGGAAGACACCAAGACCGACGTGGGCTGGGGCCACCAGATTCGCAGCTATGTGCTGGACAACAGCCGCATCAAGGACCTGCGTACCAATGTGGAAGTCTCGGCCACGCAGAAAGTGCTGGACGGCGACCTTGACGTGTTTATTGAAGCCTCGCTGAAGCAGGGTGTGTAAAGACGTGTGAGCGCGTACTTTTGACGCGCTTCGGAAGTTGTGAAATTTTGATTTTCAGGAATTAACCATGCTGCAAATGCTTGACGGATCGGGCCCCGGGGCCGCAGTGGTCATCAACCGCGCCGACTACGTCGCTCCCGCCTACTGGATCGACACAGTCGAGCTGTGCTTTGACCTGGACCCGCAAAAAACGCGCGTGCTCAACAAGATGAGCCTGCGCCGCAACCCGGATGTGCCGGCGCAGCCCCTGAAGCTGGACGGCGAAGAGCTCAATCTCTCGCGCGTGCTGGTCAATGGCCAGGGCACCTCGTTCAAGATGGACGGCAACCAGCTGGTGCTGGAAAACCTGCCCGAAGGCACCGAGCCTTTCGAGCTGGAAATCTTCACTACCACCTGCCCGGCCAAAAACACCAAGCTGATGGGCCTGTACGTCAGCAACGACTCCTTCTTCACGCAGTGCGAAGCGGAAGGCTTCAGGCGCATCACCTATTTCCTGGACCGCCCGGACGTGATGGCCAGCTACACCGTCACGCTGCGTGCCGACAAGGCCCAGTACCCGGTGCTGCTGTCCAACGGCAACCTGGTGGCGCAAGGCCTGCTGGAGCCCGGCCCCAACGGCGCGCGTCATTTCGCCAAGTGGGTGGACCCGCATAAAAAGCCGAGCTACCTCTTTGCCCTGGTGGCCGGCCAGCTGGTCAGCCGCGAGCAGCGCATTACGTCGCGCGCCGGCAAGCAGCACACGCTGCAGGTGTATGTGCGCCCCGGCGACCTCGACAAGACCGAGCACGCCATGGCCTCGCTGATGCATTCGGTGGCCTGGGATGAAGCCCGCTTCGGCCTGCCGCTGGACCTGGAGCGCTTCATGATCGTCGCCACCAGCGACTTCAACATGGGCGCGATGGAAAACAAAGGCCTGAACATCTTCAACACCAAGTACGTGCTGGCCAACCAAGCCACCGCGACCGACGTTGATTTCTCCAACATCGAAAGCGTGGTCGGCCACGAGTACTTCCACAACTGGACGGGCAACCGTGTCACCTGCCGCGACTGGTTCCAGCTCAGCCTGAAAGAAGGCCTCACAGTCTTCCGCGACCAGGAGTTTTCACAAGACCTGTGCGGCGAAGCCTCGGCCCGCGCCGTCAAGCGCATTGAAGACGTGCGCGTGCTGCGCACCGCCCAGTTCCCCGAAGACGCCGGCCCCATGGCCCACCCGGTGCGGCCCGACAGCTATGTCGAGATCAGCAATTTCTACACCGTCACGATTTACGAAAAAGGCGCCGAAGTCGTCCGCATGATGCAGACCCTGGTGGGCCGCGATGGCTTTGCCCGCGGCATGACACTCTACTTTGAGCGGCACGATGGCCACGCTGTAACCTGCGACGACTTCGCGCAGGCGATTGCCGACGCCAACCCGATGTCGGACCTGGCGCGCTTGCTGCCGCAGTTCAAGCGCTGGTACAGCCAGGCCGGCACGCCGCGCGTTCGTGCACAAGGTGCCTATGACGCCGCCGCACGCACCTACACCCTGAGTCTGTCGCAAAGCTGCATGCCGACCGCCGGCCAGGCCGTCAAAGAACCCTTTGTCATCCCCATCGGCCTGGGGCTGTTGGGTGCTGACGGCCGGGACTTGCCGCTGCAGCTTGCCGGCGAAAGCCAGGCGCCCACCAGCACGCGCACCGTGGTGCTGACGCAGCCCACCGAGACGCTGACCTTCGTCAACATCGATGCCGAGCCGGTTCCGTCCATCCTGCGCGGCTTCACCGCCCCGGTGGTGCTGGAGTTTGACTACACCGACGCCCAGCTGCTGCACCTGCTGGCGCACGACAGCGACCCCTTCAATCGCTGGGAAGCCGGGCAACGCCTGGCCGTCGCGCGTGCTATCAAATCGATAGCTGATAGTGAAGCTGCCGTGCGGGCTACCGTGCTGGACGATGCTTATCTGGATGCGATGCGCCAGGTGCTGCGCCACCCCTCGCTGGATTCGGCGTTCAAGGAGCTGGTGCTGACGCTTCCGTCTGAAACCTACCTGGCCGAGCAGCTTGATGTGGTGGACCCGCAGCGCATCCACGCGGTGCGCGAAGCCATGCGCCTGCAACTGGCCACGGCACTGGCAGCAGACTGGCAAGCCGTGTACGAAGCCAACCACGACACCGGCGCCTACACGCCTGACCCCGCCTCCAGCGGCCGCCGCGCGCTCGCGGGCATGGCCCTCACTTATCTGTGCCTGGCGGCGCAAAGCACGGGTGATGCTCACTGGCCGGGCAAGACGCTGCAGCGCTTCAAAGACGCAGGCAACATGACCGATCGCTTCAACGCGCTGGCGGCCCTGGTCTCCAGCGGCCACGCCCTGGCCGCCGAGGCATTGCCGTTGTTTCACGCCATGTTCAAAGACGAAGCCCTGGTCATCGACAAATGGTTCGGACTGCAGGCCGGCGCGCCTGACCGCGGCGGCAACATCCTGCCCGCCGTCAAACAGCTCATGAAGCACGCTGACTTCAGCCTGCGCAACCCCAACCGCGCTCGCAGCGTGATCAGCACCTACTGCCAGGGCAACCCGGCCGCGTTTCACCGCGCGGATGCGGCAGGCTATGTGTTCTGGAGCGACCGCGTGATGGAACTCGACGCGATCAACCCCCAAGTGGCCGCCCGCCTGGCGCGCGCGCTGGACCGCTGGAGCAAGCTGGCTGAGCCCTACCGCAGCGCGGCGCGCGAGGCGATTGCGCGGGTTGCCGCGAAAACCGATTTGAGTAAAGACACCCATGAAGTCGTCTCGCGTGCGTTGGCGGACTGAACAAGCATTGAAGGAAAAACCATGGCATCCAAAATCTCCCTCACCCGCTACCTCGTTGAAAAGCAGCGCATGGACGGACATATCCCGTCGCAGCTGCGCCTGCTGCTGGAAGTAGTGGCCCGCGCCTGCAAAAGCATCAGCCAGGCCGTCAACAAAGGGGCGCTTGGCGGCGTTTTGGGCACAGCCGGCAGCGAGAACGTACAGGGCGAAGTGCAGAAAAAGCTCGACATCATCGCCAACGAAGTGCTGATCGAAGCCAACGAATGGGGTGGCCATCTGGCGGCCATGGCTTCGGAAGAAATGGACAGCATCTATGTGGTGCCCAACCGCTACCCTCAAGGCGAATACCTGCTGCTGTTTGACCCCCTTGACGGCTCCAGCAACATCGACATCAACGCCAGCATTGGCACCATCTTCAGCGTGCTCAAAAAGCCCGAAGGCCACACCGGTGTGGAAGAAAAAGACTTCCTGCAACCCGGCAACAAGCAGGTGGCGGCAGGCTATTGCATCTACGGCTCGCAAACCACCCTGGTGCTGACGGTGGGTGATGGCGTGGCCATGTTCACGCTGGACCGCGAACAAGGCTCCTTCTTCCTGACCGAAGAAGACGTGAAGATCCCGGCCGACACCAAAGAGTTCGCCATCAACATGAGCAACATGCGCCACTGGGACGCACCCGTCAAGCGCTACATCGACGAATGCCTGCAGGGTGAGGAAGGCCCGCTCGGCAAGGACTTCAACATGCGCTGGGTCGCCTCCATGGTGGGCGACGTGCACCGCATCCTCTGCCGCGGCGGCATCTTTATGTATCCCTGGGACAAACGCGAGCCCGAAAAGGCCGGAAAACTGCGCCTGATGTACGAAGCCAACCCCATGAGCTGGCTGATCGAACAGGCCGGCGGCGCATCCACCAACGGCAAACAGCGCATCCTGGATTTGCAGCCCACCAAGCTGCACGAGCGCGTCAGCGTCATGCTCGGCTCCAAAAACGAGGTCGAACGGGTGACCTCCTACCACTCCGGGCTATAATTGAAGGCTGTATTTCATAAAAAGCCGGTGTAGCTCAGTCGGTAGAGCAGCTCATTCGTAATGAGAAGGTCGGGTGTTCGATTCATCTCTCCGGCACCATTTACAAGAACCCCCCAGCTGTCATGGTTGGGGGGGTTTCTACTTAGCCCGCGCGTAACACCCCGAGATGGCGTTCTGGGAAACAGCTCACCGGCGAGCGCCAGGAGCTTCAGCAGCCTCTGGTACCAGCGGCTCGATTCCGATCAAAAATTCCGCGTACTCAACGTAGTGCTCCAGGAACAGATCCAAGCCTTCCTGGTCAAGAAGATAGGTGTTGCATGTTGGGTTCTCAACCAGCGGAGTGATGGTGGTGACCCGGTATCTCATGCCCCGATAACGGTCCATTTCTTCATTCGATATGACAACGCGTTCAGACGGGGTTACGACCTTCTCTAATGCCAAGTCTTGAATTTCCTCAGTTAACCGAGCGCCCAACAAGGCGAGTCGCTCTGCCGTCTCAGGCTCGGCATACTCGCCATGAATCGCACGATTCGCGAGCGCAGTGACACTGCGCAAGGCCTCTGCCATGGAGGGAGAGAGGTCCTCCCGCTGAACTAGGGCTTGAATTAGTCGCCCTAGGCTCATGCGCCGCATATCGTCGTCGCCGCCACCTGCGAGATACAGACGCTTTAGCGCATCCTCCAACTCAATCCGAACTTTTGCCAGCGCAAGCGGGGGATCATCTCGTAAGAGCGCCCTGATCCGGTCTTCTAATGATCGAGACGTCTCGCCCGATTCAGGGGACAACTCAACAGAGACTTGGGCTTGCGCCCGCGCAACTTCGTCTCTGCCAATCTCCGCTTCGAAATCTCCAAGCTTGACCTTCCGAATCAGGTCAGCCAGCGGCGTAACAAGCAAAACGCCGAGCAGGGCCAAACTGATTCCATCAACTTGAATGGCGTCCCACTTGAGCAAATGCGAAATCAACAAGACCACCGTCAAGAGGATCACAAAACCCTGCGTAACGCGAAAGAACGTCGATTGCGTCCTGCCCAGATTGGTAACCGAATCCGCCATAACGCCCCTCGATTGTTCTTGCTAAAAGTACCAGCAGCTCTACTTGCCAGCACTGCCTTTTAATCAGTGTTGAATTGCGCTGAAGTCTGACCCTAGTTTGGAGTCAACCCTTCAGGCTGGACCACTGGGTTCATCAGAACTAAGCCGCCTCGTGAGCGAGTTGCCGATTATTTACTCATCAGTGAGCCAACTGCAGCCCCCAAAACGGCCACCACCAATGGATGGCTCAACGCTGATGTAAGTCGCCCCTTAGCCTCCTGCTTCTCCGCCTGAGATGCCTGAGACGAATCTATGCGTTGCTGTAACTCATTTAGGGCACTCACGATGTGCATCGTATTGTTATCACCCACTTGAATTCCAGAGGAATTGCTTATGTTAACGGTGGTGTGCTTTGCTGGTTGAGAGGCGATAGCTGTTGTCTTGCGCAACTTCAGTGTCCAGTGGGGGGGGATTGCGCCACCCAGTCCAGCACTGTAATTTGCCTCCGTGATTAGGTATGACTCTTCTCGATTGCCAGGCAAGGTTCGGAACAGACGCTCTCCCTCTGTTACGTCGAGGTCATCTTTGAAAATGGTGGCAGAATTTTCCGCCACTCTAGTTTTAAATGGACCCGTTCGTGTACCGTCCGCCTTTTCTATGTAGGCAATATCAGTCATCATGCTTTGCAAGCTCATGGCGCGTCCTCCCTGTCCTAAAGTTACTTAGCTTTTTCCAGCATCGCCGCGATCATCTGTACTAATGCCCCGACGATCTCCCAGTGGTAGTCCTCGGGTTCGGTAGTTTTGGACTTACGCATCGTCTGAGCAATGTTGCGGAGCCTTTGAATGCCTGATTCAATCCGTATTTTCGCCCCCCCGGGCTGAGAATCGACTGCTTCGAAAGTGAATGCGGAGTACCTCTGTTGCAAAGCATCCGCAGCGTCCTCAATCGCGTTAGCCAGACTTGGCGGATTGCCACCCCTAAAGGTATCGGCGTCGTGCGACCCTCCGCGTGCACCGATTCCTGCGCCAACGAGATTCGCGAATGCGTATTCGATAGCCACTGCGTCAAAGCTCATTTCTGTCTCCTAAGTAAAGAAACAATGTAACAATTTTTGTAACAAAAAGATTGGTGAATTTTCACCTTCGCTGAGGACAAATCCCCGCAGACGTGAACGCCGCAATTAACGTGGAGCGTCTCATCTGGGTTATGTAATCCTCTTGATTCCCCTGGACAACTGCGGGCAGGTTGATCGCTGGCCAGCCTTCGTAACGAGAAGGTCGGGTGTTCAATTCATTTCTCGGCACCAATTGAAGCCCCCTGTTTCGCAAGACAAGAGGGTCTTTTTCCATTGAGATCCGCCCATTCCTTTCCGCAAAACTGCGGTGAGGTGACAACAATAACTGAGCTCACTAAGTAAATTAGCGAATTGAAAGCACATTTTTCAGTTACGCGCTGTTACGATAAACGACGCCCTGAACAGAGCCCTTCGAGAGCTCGTTTTTCCTAGTCATTTGTTCAGCCCACCGCTTCCCGTGGACGAGAACAAATGAGTCGCTTAATCAGACACTTGGCCCGTTGCGGCTTGACCGGCGCGCTTGCGCTGGCCGTGGCCACCACCGCCCTGGCGGCCGATGAGCGTTTCGACATCACGCGTTTCCAGGTCGAAGGCAATACGCTGCTGCCCGCGGCGGATGTTGAGCGCCTGGTTGGCCCGCTTGCCGGCCCGCAGCGCGGCTTTGCCGATATCCAGCTCGCCATAGAAGCCTTGCAGGAAGCCTATCGCAAGGCCGGCTATACCACTGTCCAGGTATCGGTGCCCGAGCAAGAGCTGACCGGCGGCGCCGTGAAACTGCTGGTGCGGGAGACCGTGATTTCTTCCATCACCATCAGCGGCAACGAACATTTCGACGAAGCCAACATCCGAGCCAGCCTGGTGCGGCTGCAATTGGGCCACACACCCAGCCTGAGCGCGATTTCCGAATCCATCCAGCTGGCCAACGAGAGCCCGGCCAAGCAGGTTGCCGTCACGCTGGCCGAGGGCGACAAGCCGGGCACCATAGACGCAAAGGTCCTGGTCACCGACAACAAGCCGCTGCGCATCATCACCACGCTGGACAACACGGGCTCGCCGTCCAGCGGCCGCTGGCGCACCGGCGTCGCCGTGCAGCATGCCAACCTCTTTAACCGCGACCAGGTAGGCACGCTGGCCTACACCACCTCGCCGGACAGCCCCGCCGGCGTGAACCTGAATGTCTATTCGGTCGGCTACCGCGTCCCGCTGTATGCGTATGGCGACAGCGTTGACTTCATCTACGGCAAGTCCAGCGTCAATTCGCCGGCCAGCTCACCTGTGTTGGGCGGGCTGCTGGGCTTTACGGGCAAGGGCGACGTTTATGGCCTGCACTGGAACCATTTCCTGGGCCGCAGCGGCGAAAGCACGGCCAAGCTGGTGCTGGGCCTGGACCACAAATTCGTCGACTCGCGCTGCGAAGTTGGCGGCGTCACGGTGAGCATCGCGCCGCCTACACCGCCGATTGCCTCTTGCGTGCCTTATAAAACCACGCCGCTGAGCATCACCTACAGCAGCCAGACGGAGAGTGTCGACCAGCTGTCGGGCTACAGCGTCGGCCTGTCGCGCAACCTGCCGAGTGGAGAGCGCTATACCAATATTGACGGCCGCACCGACCGCTACTCTTACCTGACGCCGGGCAACCGCGCCACGCGCGACGAGTTCATGGCCGCGCGCGGCAGCGCCTCGCTATTCAAGGGCTTTGCCAACGGCTGGCAGGCCCGGCTGGCCGGCAGCGCGCAATACACCGACACGCCGCTGCTCGCCGGCGAGCAGTTCGGGTTGGCCGGATCGACCACGGTGCGCGGCTTCCAGGAACGGGCCGTGTCGGCCGACAGCGGCATCGTGGCCAACGCCGAGCTTTATACGCCGGAGCTCGCAAGCAGTGTCGGGTTGCCCGGCCAGTTGCGCGGCGTGTTTTTCATTGACGCGGGCCACGGCAGCAACAATAACGTGGGCAGCAGCGGTGTGCCCGGCAGCGTCACGGTGTCCAGCATGGGCGCGGGCCTGCGTTATGTCATGAGCCGCGATTTCAGCCTGAACGTGGACCTGGCGCGCGTGAACAACGCGGGCACCTCCCTCACGGAAAAAAGGGGCGACTGGAATGCCCACCTGAGCGCCTCGCTGGCGTTCTGAAGAAGAACACAAGGTCCATCACCATGATCACCATGCATTCGAATTCGCATTCCAGACCCCTTCGCCTCTCGCTGCTGGCCAGCGCCCTGTTGATGGCGTGCGCCACGCAGGCTTTTGCCCAGACCTTGCCGGCCAACGCCTTGCCCACGGGCTGGAACGTCACGTCGGGCAATGCGGCCATCACAAAAAATGGCAACACGCTGACCATTAACCAGACCAGCCAGCAGGCCATCGCCAACTTTGCGACCTTCAACGTCGGCTCCGCCGCGCTGGTCGACATACACCAGCTGAACAGCTCCGCAGCCCTGCTGGCCCGCGTCAACGGCGGCGACCCGTCGCTGATCCAGGGGCAGATCAGGGCCGACGGCGCCCTGTGGCTGATCAACCAGGCCGGCATCATGGTGGGCCCGGGCGCACGCATCGACGTCGCCCGTTTTATCGCGAGTTCGCTGAACGTCAGCGACAGCGATTTCCTGGCCGGCCGCATGAACTTCAAGGGCACGGGCACGCCGGGCGAGGTGCGCAACGCGGGCACCATCAATGCGGCCAGCGGCGGCAGCATCTACCTGGTCGGCGCCAATGTCGCCAATACCGGCAGCCTGAATGCCCCCCAGGGCGAGGTGCTGCTGGCAGCGGGGCAAACCGTACAACTGGTGGACACGGCAACGCCGGGCGTTTCCGTCGCTATCACCGGCACGCCGGGCGAAGTCCGGAACATGGGCCAGATCACAGCCGAAGCTGGGCGCATAGGCTTGGCCGCCGGCCTGGTGAGCAACAGCGGCACGATCAATGCATCCAGCGCGGTGCGTGAAGGCGGCCGGATTTTTCTGCGCGCTTCGGGCGACGTCAGGACCTCGGCCACCTCCAGCATCAGCGCCAACGGCACGACCGGCGGCAACGTCGTGCTGATTGCCGAGAACGCCGCATCCATAGACGGCCAGGTATCGGCCACCGGCAGCGCGGGCCGCGGCGGGTATGTCGACACCTCGGGCAAACGTTCACTGGACGTGGTCAACGTCCCGACGGTCGGCCCGGGCGGCGAATGGCACATTGACCCCTTCAACATCGAGATCGTGGCAAGCGGGCCGAACGCCGGCATCATCGGCGAAAACGCCATCGCGTCCACTGCAGCCGGCGCCCATGTCGCCGCGAGCGTCATCACGAATGCGCTCGACAACGGCATGAATGTGAGCATCACCACGGGCACGGGCGACCCCGTGAACGACCTCACGCACGGCGACATCACCGTGTCGGCCGCCATCAACAAGACCGCCGGGGGCGATGCGGTACTGACGCTAAATGCCAACAACAACATCATCATCAACGCGCCCATCACCAGCACGTCGAACAAGCTCGACCTGAACCTGAACAGCAACTACCAGAACAACTACCCGGCGGACAACCACGCGGTGCAACTCAATGCCAACCTGGCGCTGAACGGCGGCGCGCTCACGGTGTCGCAGGGCGGCGGCAATGCCAACGGGACGCTCAACATCGCGAGCGGCACGACGACGCTGACGGGCGGCTCAGCCATCAACGCCGCCGCCGTCAATGTGCTGCTGGGCGCGATGCTGGCCGGCGACGGAACCCTGACGGGAACGCTGCTGAACCACGGCACCGTGGCGCCGGGCGGGGCCGGGTCCATAGGCCGGCTGACCGTCCAGGGCAACTACACACAAAGCAGCACCGGAAGCCTCACCGTCGAGCTGGGGGCCACGGACGGCTTCGATCAGCTGGCCACCAACGGCACCGCCAGCCTGAATGGCAGGCTCAACATTCGCCTGCTGAACGGCTTTAAACCGCCCCTGGCCTCGACCTACGATGTCGTGACCGCACAAACCCTGGGCAGCAGCGGCAGTTTCAACACGGTGGACCCGCCGCCCTCCTTCAACCTGACGCTGCCTGTCGGTTACCCCGGCGGAGGCACGACCGCTGCCCGCATCACGACAGAGCCGCCGATACCGACACCGGTACCTCAACCATGGGTACCGCCGCCGCCGACGCCAGCGGCTGCGGCTGCTCCCGCCGTCATACCGGAAATCTGCAAGATCGCCCCGACCAGCACGGCCTGCCAGCTGGCGCTGTCGCCGTCCAGTTTCACACCGGTGGTCCAGCAGATCATCCAGACAGTGAACTCGGTGGTCAACCAGGTCCCTAGCGCAAGGCCCGCCACTCCCCCGCGCACCTCGCAATCCAGCGAACTCACCCCCGAACAGGTCGCCGCCATGCCGGCTTCCATCCCGGCGGCCGGCAGCTCGGGAGGTTTGACGCCACCCAGCGATGACGCCAAAAAGAGCGATGCCAAGGAGGGTTCCACCAAACCCGATGTGATCGCGGCCAAGATCGAGCCGACCAAAAAAATGTATTGCAACTGAGGTACATGACATGAAGTTGCCAACATCTTTCACTTCCCTGCTCCCCGCATTTGCACTTGCGCTGCTGATGCTGGCCCCGCTTGCGCAGGCGCAGGTCGTGGGCACCGTCACCAAGGTGTCCGGCCTGATGGTGGCCAAAAACGCCGAGGGCCGCAGCCGGGTGCTGGCCGAAAACTCGCCGCTGCGCCAGGGCGATACCCTCACCACCGGGCGCAACACCTTCGGCCGCCTGGAATTTGTGGACGGCGCCACCATCGTGCTGCAGCCCGAGTCGCTGCTGGTGCTGACGCGCTACAGCTATGACGCCGGCAAGCCCGAACTCGACAAGGTCGAGCTGGAACTGACGCAAGGCGGCTTCAGCAGCACGGTCGGCGCATTGGGCAAACGCAACAGCGACGCCACCGTGATCACCACGCCCGCAGGCAATCTGCAGGGCAGTGCCAGCATGGAGGTTTCCCTCAGGCAGCCTTGAGCTGGCTGAGTAACTTCTCCGACAAACCCCACATCGAAGGAAACTCCATGAAAAAATTCACTTCAAGCTGCCTGGCCTTGCTGGCCGCGCTGGTCTCGAGCTCAGCACTGGCGCAAAACACACCACTACCGCCCGGCGGCGCCCGCGCGCCGGGGCTGTATGTGCAGGTGCTAGACGGACTTATCCACGTCACTAACCCAAGCGGCACCAGCAATTTCTCGGCGGGCCAGTTTGGTTACACTGCCTCGGTGAAGCAGCCGCCTGTGCTCATACCGAAAAACCCCGCCATCATGTTCACGCCGCCGCCGGCGTTCACGCAACTCCCCTCCTCCGGGAGCGGCTCCGGGGGCGGCACCAGGTCCAGCACGGTGGACTGCGAAGTACGCTGAAGCACGAATTCCACACCTGAAAACGCCGGCGGTTCGATTCATTTCCGCGGCACCCTGAAAAGCCCCTGTGCTCGCGAAGCAGGGGCTTTTTTACGTCATCGCGAAGCGACGACCCCGAATAGTGAGTACCTTGGTCGTACCGGGGAAGCCCTGCCCTGGCGGCGTTGCGTATTGAGGGCCTTTGCCTAAGAATGGGCCTCAACAACGGGAGGTTCTTATGCAGACGCCATTTCTGTTTCGCCCTATCTCTTTGCGCCTCGGGCTATTGCCGATTGCATTAGCCCTGCTGGCAATTGCCATGCCGCAGTTAGCGCAAGCCCAGGCTACGCTGGAAAAAATCAAAAGCCGCGGCCAGATCAATGTGGGCTATCGCTCACTCGCGGCGCCCTTTTCTTTTCACCAGACAGCAGAGAAACCGCTAGGCTACAGCATCGAATTCTGCAAACCCATCATCGAGCGGCTGCGTGAGGCCGCCGGCAACAAGAACCTTCCGGTACGGTATATCGAAACGTACGTGGACGCCCGCATACGCTTGCTGTCTGAAGGCAGTGTGGATTTGCTGTGCGAGAACGTGACCGACACGCCGGAGCGCCGCGCGCGCATGGAGTTCTCAACCCCCATCTTTATCGACGCCATCCAGGTCGCCGTGCGCACCAAGGACATGATCAGCACTTTGGACCAGTTGCGGGGCAAAAGCATCGTTGGCATTGACGGCACCACCGTCGTTCCCGCGCTGGACCGCTATGCGAAACCACGTGCGCTGCAATGGCAATATGCCAAGGCCGTCAACGCAGACGCAGCTCTCGGGCAGTTGCAACTAGGCTGGGCGGCAGGGTATGCCCGCGACGGCGTCGTGCTGGCCGCGCAATTGGCCAGCCTGCCCGACGCCGGCAACTACAGCCTGCTGCCGGAACGCCTGTCGGTAGAACCTATCGCCATCGCCTACCGCAAGGGGGATGCGGCCATGGGTGCCCTGGTCAACGCTTCTATCAAGGAGTCGATGCGCAGCGGTGCAGCCCAGGGCTGGTACGAGCAATGGTTTTTAAAGCCCATGAAGCCCGGCGGCAAGCCCCTGGCAACCGAAATGCCGGCGGAAACAAAAGCGTTGTTTGACGCCGCGAAAGCAAATTGAATAAAGCCCGCTCAGGCCGGTAACACCGGTGCGGCTTTAAGCGGCTTCAGGCGTTGGTACCGTTGGGCGCCTGGGGCTCTTCAGGCGTGATGAACGAGTCTTCCCATTGCACCGCGAAATGGTGCTCGGCATCGTCGTGAACGATTCCCGAGCCGGTGCTGAGAGGGTCGAAATTGGTAAAGCGAATCTTGCGGTTGCGCTCCAGCTTGGCCTGAAGGCTGCTGCGGGCGGCGGCCATGGTGGTCAGGTCAACGCGCTGCACATCGGCCACCAAGGCGCTGCCGTCGGCAGCACGCATGGTGTCGGGCACGGTGGCCATGGCGTCGGGTTCGGCCTCGGGCATGGCCAGCGGCGGCTGGCCCAGCACGGCGGGTGTGCCTTCTTCGTCGTCCGACAAATCAATTTCGCCGAGGAACGCGGCTCGTACGTCTTCCAGCGTGGGCAGGTTGCTGTCGCGCACCACGGCATACGCGATGCCGCATTCGTCAAACAGCTTTCGCTTCAAGTCACGGTTGCTGGCCCGCAGGCCCTGGGGGCCGGGGACGTCCAGGCAACCGATCACCGTGCCGTCCGCGGCGCACACCGTGAAAGTGCAATACACGCTTTTGAGCAGCTCAAAAGAGCGTTGGCCTTCGGCTTCATTGCGTGGTGAGACAAAACGGATGACGGGAATCTTGACCAGCACGTTGTGGTCAAAAAAGGCGCGCTGCAGCCAATGCCAGACCTCTTGCTCGCTGCCGAGCAACAAAGGCCTGGCCTGCAGATGCCACTGCGCCGGAATACGCCGCTTTTTGCGGGCGACACGCGCCAGCCAGCCGTGGTGGCAGGCCGCTCCCGCTGCCAATCCCGACACTGCCGTGGCCGTCAGCCCCAACACGAAAACATCAAACATGAGTGCCCTGCTTTTTTCTTTGAGTTTAAACACAGCACCCGAGAGGTTACAACCGTTTACGAATTGAAGTGTTGTAGACAGGTCTCAAAACCCGGCTTTCCTCAATTTAAACCGCGACTTAAGTCACGCAGCGGCAGGTATCAGTACGCGATATGCCGTCAGTGTTCTTCGAAAGAGTAACTAAAAAGTTACAACTGAGAAGACTCGGGAGCAGGGCTGGCCAGGACCTTGTCGATCCGTTTGCCGTCCAGGTCCAATACCTCAAAGCGCCAGCCGGCGCATTCGACGTACTCGGCCGCTTTCAGGAGCCGGCCCGAGACGCTTTGGAGCAAACCGGCCACGGTGTTGTAGCGCCCCTTGCCTTCTTCGGGCAGTTCCTTGATGTCCAGCCGGGCCTTGAGCTCGGCCACCGGCATGACGCCATCAATCAGCCAGCTGCCGTCTTCGCGCTCGGTGGCCCAGGCATCAACCTGGGCGCCGGGCTGCAACTCGCCGGTGATGGCTTCCAGCATGTCCATAGGCGTCATCAGCCCCTGCACCACGCCGTATTCGTCGACCACAAACACAATGCGCGTGGAGCGGGCGCGGAACTGTTCGAGCAGCTCCATGCCGGTAAGCGTTTCCGGCACAAACACGGCGGGCACCGCGTAGGCGCCTATGCGGTCGGTCACAGAGGGAACGGTGCCCGTGCCATTGCCGGAGGGAGCCGCCTGGATCTGGCCGCGCAGCGCAAGTAGCTTGGCCACGTTGACCACGCCCACCACGTCATCCAGGCTGCCACGGCACACCGGGTACCACGAATGGCCAGTGGCGCCGGCCTTGTCGATGGCCTGGGCGACGGTGTCGGAGGCATCGAGCCATTCGATGTCGGAACGCGGCAGCATCAGGGACGTGAGCAGCCGGTCGTCAAGCAAGAACACGTTTTGCACCATCTGATGCTCGTGCTCCTCGATCAGGCCGGCATCCACGCCCTCTTCCAGGCTGGCGGCGATTTCTTCTTCCGTCACGGCGCGGCCGGCACTGTTGTCGATGCGCAGCAGCTTGAGCACCGCATGCGTGCTGAGGGACAGCAGCCGGACAAAGGGCTTCGCGCCTGTTGCCACCCACATCATGGGCCGGGCGACCAGGCGCGCCGCCGTTTCAGGGTAGAGCTGACCGATGCGCTTGGGCACCAGCTCGCCGAAGACGATGGTGATGAAGGTGATGATGGTCACCACCAGCGCGGTGGCGGAAATCTCTGCCGCGCGCGGTGGCACGCCAAAAGTCTGAATCCAGGCCGCAAGGCCGCTGCTGAAGGCTGCCTCGCCAATAATGCCGTTGAGCATGCCGATAGAGGTGATGCCCACCTGCACGGACGAGAGAAACTGCGTGGGGTTGTCGAGCAGGCCCAGGGCCGCCTGCGCCCCCTTGTCCCCCGACTCCCCCATGGCCGTCAGCCTTGCCTTGCGGCTGGAGGCCAGGGCCATTTCCGACATAGCAAAAACGCCGTTGAGCAGCGTCAAAAAAGCAATCAGCAAAAAGTCCATAGATTAGGAGTCTGGGCGGCAGGAATCCGTCAGCTGCAACGCGCGAGAAAACGGTCCATCGCGGCGCTACCGCCTGCGCCCATAGTCGGGCTATGGGCTTGTCGGTATCACCGCGCTGTCCTCGTTTTTCGTGCGTTTCGCTTCGACGGCTTCTGCCGCCCAGACTCCTGGCGCAAAATAAACACATGTCACTTTACTTGATCGGCGACCTGCAGGGTTGCCACGCCCCTTTTGAGCGGCTGCTGGACAAGATAGCGTTCTCTCCCAGCCGCGACACCCTTTACATCCTTGGCGACCTCGTCAACCGCGGCCCCGGCTCGCTGGAGGTACTGCGCAGCCTCTCCGCGCTGGGCGATGCCGCGCAGTGCCTGCTAGGCAACCACGACCTGCACCTACTGGCCGTGTGGCAAGGCGTGCGCAAGCCGGGCCGCAGCGACACCGTCCAAAGCATCCTCGATGCGCCGGACAGCCAGGCGCTGCTCGACTGGCTGCGCCATCGCGCCATGGCCCTGCACCGCCACGGCTGGCTGATGGTGCATGCGGGCGTGCTGCCGCAGTGGACCGCGGCGCAAACCGTGGCACTGGGGTCGGAGGTAGAGCAGGTGCTGCGCGGCAACCATCTCAAAGACTTTCTGCAAGCGATGTACGGCAACACCCCAGACCACTGGAGCGGCAACCTGCAAGGCGCCGACCGGCTAAGGGTCATCGTGAACGCGCTCACGCGCCTGCGCTTTTGCACGCCCGAAGGCGCGATGGATTTCAGCAGTACCGACGGCCCCGGCAGCGCGCCCGAAGGCTATCTGCCCTGGTTTGATGTCCCGGGCCGCGCCACCCTCGGCACGCCCCTGGCGTTTGGCCACTGGTCTACGCTGGCCAGCGGGAAGGACAGCGCACCCACCCTGCGGAACAACACCTTGCCGCTGGACACCGGCTGCGTATGGGGCGGCTGCCTCACGGCGGCAAAGCTGGGAGCGGTGGCCGGCGAGTTTGAATTGGTCAGCGTGAAGTGCGAGCAGGCGCAAAAACCTGGCAAAGCCGGCAAATCGGGTTAGACCGGTTGCCGTGCTGTGCCCGCCTCATCCGCCCAGGCCCGGGCCACGCTTGCCGCCAACAGCAGCACGGCCGATGAGAAGTAAATCCACATCAGGATGACCACCAGCGAACCCGCCGCGCCATAAGCCGACACCACCGCAGCGGTCGAGAGGTAAAAGGCCATCAGGTGCTTGCCAACCGCAAACAGGATGGCCCCCACGGCGGCACCCATCACCAGATAGCGTAAAGGGGGTTTGGGGCCCACACTCATTCTCATGAGCGCCACAAACAGCACAACGCAGAAGACGAAAGACACGACTTCGTTCAGCACCCAGGCGATCTGCTCGATCGGCAAATAACTGCCTGCCCATCCCGAGAGAAGACTCAGAAAAGTCGAGATCGCCAGCGAGACCAGCAACAAGAACCCGAAGGCCAGGATGTAAGCCACCCCACGCAAACGCACAGAGGCACCGTGCCACCACTTTTGCTGCGGTACCTCGCCGCTACCCTGCCGCCACAGGCGCTCGAATGCGTCTTGCAGCTCGGCGAACACGCCGGTGGCGCCAAACAGCAGCAACGCAAAAGCAAACAGTGAAGCCGCGATGCCCTCTGCAGGCGCTCGTGCGCTCGACAGCGCCTGTTGCACGACCTGGGCGCCCTGCGCCCCGACAACGGCGCGGATCTGGTCGACCAGGCTGATTTCGATGTAGGCGCGGTCCAGCCACCAGCCCAGCACGGCCACCAGCAAGACGAGAAGCGGCGCGAGGCTCAGGATGCCGTAGAAGGACATGGCCGCGCTCATTCGCATCCCGCCGGCGTCAATCCAGTGATCGACGGCGCGCCACAAGGGGCGGAAGATTTTCACGACTTTGTCAAAGAGCGCGAGGAGCCCCAAAGCCGATGCAAGCGGTGCAGGCTTGAGGTCAGGGTCGGATTTCGCCATCATCGGGACAGCGTAAGGACGAGGTGCGGGACCCCGCACCGGACAGCCCCGCAATCAGCCGTAGGCGCTGGCCGACGGCGGGCGGAGTCGTGACGTTTTAGCCGGCGGTCTTGAACAGCGCCGCGACTTTTTTCTTGGGCTTGATGTTGGCCGACACGCTGCTGCGCGCAGGTGTCGCCTTGGCGGCGGCTTCCCAGGCGGGCTGGGCGTCGGGCGCTACGGTCACCTCGTAAGGCTGGTCAAAGAACGGATCACGCGGCGCAGCGGGCTGGCGGTGCGGCAGGTGTTCGCGGCGCTCGCGGGGCGGACGCGCCTCGCGCGGGGCTCCGCCGTCTTCGGCCTCGCGGTACATGCGGCGGCCGTCGTTGATGCGGCCGTCACCGGCGCGCGGGCTGTTTTCTTCAAACTCGATGGGCTCGAGTTCGATCTTGGTCTTGATCAGCTTTTCAATGTCGGCCACCAGACGTTGGTCGCTGGGGGCGACAAAGCTCACGGCCAGGCCTGATGCGCCTGCGCGGCCCGTGCGGCCGATGCGGTGCACATAGTCTTCGGCGTTAAAGGGCACGTCGAAGTTGAACACCGCCGGCACGTCCTTGATATCCAGGCCGCGGGCGGCCACGTCGGTGCAGACCAGCAAATCAACTTCGCCTTTCTTGAAGGCGTCGAGCGCTTTGAGGCGCTCGTCCTGGCTTTTGTCACCATGCAGTGCGGTGGTTTTCAGGCCTTCACGTTCCAGCGAACGGGCCAGGCGCGCGCAGCCCAGCTTGCTGTTGACGAACACGAACGCCTGCTTCATGCCGCGTTCTTTGAGGATCTGGTGCAGGGCGCGGCGCTTGTCGTCGGCGCCCACGCTGTAGAAGTGCTGCTCGACGGTCGATGCCGTGGCATTGGAGCGCGCCACTTCGATCGTGACCGGGTCCTGCAGGTAGCTGGAGGCCAGGCGTTTGATTTCAGGCGAGAAGGTAGCCGAGAACAGCAAGGTGATGCGCTGCTTGGGCAGGTAACTCAGGATGCGCTGCAGGTCGGGCAAAAAGCCGATGTCGAGCATGCGGTCGGCTTCGTCGAGCACCACATACTCCACCTGGTTGAGCACCGCGTTCTTGGCTTCAATGTGGTCCAGCAGGCGGCCGGGCGTGGCCACCAGCACTTCAACGCCTTTTTTGAGCTCGGCGGTCTGCGGCTTCATGTCCATGCCGCCAAACACCACGGCGCTGTTCAGGTTGGTGTATTTGGCGTAGAGCTTGACCTGCTCGGCCACCTGCACGGCGAGTTCGCGCGTGGGCAGCAGCACCAGCGCACGCACCGGGTGGCGTGCGGGCGAGGTCGAAGCGTTCTCGTGCTTCATCATGCGCTGCAGCAGCGGCAAAGCGAAAGCAGCGGTCTTGCCGGTGCCGGTCTGCGCGGCGCCCATGACGTCTTTACCCTGCAGGACGACCGGTATGGCCTGTTCCTGGATGGGTGTCATGGTTTCGTAGCCCATTTCGGCGACGGCGCGGGCCAGCGGCTCTGCCAGCGAAAGATTGGAAAAAGAGGATGTCATAAGGAAGGCTCGGCGGTACTCTGCAGGTTGTCTTGCGAAGGGCGCGCGGACCGGAAGTCGTGGACCGGCGCGCTGGCAGCCAACAGCACCGCTGCACCATTGGCAAGAAAGGGAGCGCGGCAGGCCGCCCGGCGTGGCACGGTCAGCGACCGTGGTAGGGCTTTTGCAGCGCTTCCTTAGCCCTCTATTGTCGCACTTTGGGCGAATTGGCCGGTTTTGCTGCCCATTCCCGCATCCGGGGCAATTCCTGGCCCCGGGCGATACACCCGAGGGTTTACCCGTTTGCTATGAATTTAATAGCTACAACCCAATATGATTATTGGGCTAGAGCCTGATTTCATCATAAATCTGGCTATATGGCGCCTACAGATTCCGGGCGCTGAAGGTGTCGCAAGACTTGACGGTGCCGGTTTTGAGCCCCGTATCAAACCAGCGCTGGCGCTGGGCGCTGGTGCCGTGGGTAAAGCTCTCGGGCACCACCGCGCCGCCACCGGCGCGCTGCAGGGCGTCGTCGCCGATCTTGGCCGCCGCGTTCATGGCTTCCTCGACATCGCCCTGCTCCAGGATCTGCCGGGCGTTTTGCGCATGGTGCGCCCACACGCCGGCAAAACAATCGGCCTGCAGCTCCAGCCGCACGCTCAGCGCGTTGTATTCGGTCTTGCTGACGCGGCTGCGCATCTGGTCCATCTTGCCGCTGATGCCCAGCAGGTTTTGCACATGGTGGCCCACTTCATGGGCGATCACATACGCCTGGGCAAAGTCGCCGGGCGCGCCCAGCCGGTTTTTCAGGGTTTCGTAAAACCCGAGGTCGATGTACACCTTCTGGTCACCCGGGCAGTAAAACGGCCCCATCGCCGCCTGGCCCTGGCCACAGGCGGTTTGCGTCGCGCCGCGAAACAGCACCAGCCGCGGTTTTTTGTACGTGCCGCCGCCTTTTGTAAACACGTCGGTCCAGACGTCCTCGGTGTCGGCCAGCACGGTCGATACGAACTTGGCCATGCGGTCGTCGGCGGGCGGTTTGTGGGCGGGGCCCTGCTGCTGCACCTGGGCAGGCTGCCCGCCGCCGCTGAGCAGGCCCAGAATGGTCAGCGGATTAATGCCGAAGATCCAGCCACCGACCAGCGCCACCACGATGGTGCCGATGCCGATGCTGCGGCCGCCAAAGCCGAAACCGCCGCCGCCTCCACCGCCGTCACGCCGGTCTTCGACGTTGTCTGATTCCCGATTGCCTTCCCATTTCATGGTGTTCCCCCGATCCCGTGCAGTAGTAACGGACTGTGCCCCGGCGGTCCCCGGCTGGCTGTCAGCGCATGCGCCGACTTTACTTGAGCAGGCGTCAATCAAGGAACAAAATTGAACCCCGATGTATCCACCCTTTATGAACAGTTTTATGGCGTCTTTGGCTTCCCCGCGCATCTGGCTCGCGCTGGGCGTGGCCGCCCTGCTCACCGCCTGCGCCAGCCCCATCACCACACGCGTGACCAGCTTCAACCAGTGGCCCGCCGACGCGGCGGGCAGCACCTTCAGCTACATCACGCCCATGGACACCACCCGGCAGCTGGAGCAGGCCACCTACGAAGGCTATGTACAGGCCGAACTCGAAAAGCGCGGCCTCAAACGCGCTCCCGCCGGCGAAAACGGGCGCCTGCAGGTGGATGTGGCCACCAGCAGCCGCAGTGAAGAAAAAACCTGGCTGCAGCCGGTTTACCAGGACAACATGGTGTTTCTGCCGCCCTATCGCGATGCCGCGGGGCGCGTGTATGGCGGCGGTTGGGTGCCTGACCCGTTTGGGCCGCGCTATGTCGGCGACCGGCAAATGAGCATGACGCTATACGTCCACAGCCTGCGCCTGCGGCTGCTCGACACCAAAGGCACCCCACCCGGCAAACCGCCCCGCACAGTGTTTGAATCCCGCGCCATTTACGAAGGCGGCAGCGCCGACCTTCCGCCGGTAGTGCCTTACCTGGTGCGCGCGGTATTTGACGACTTTCCCGGCCAGAACGGCCAGGTACGCACCGTGAAGTTCGACAGCGAGACCGGCGCCCTTCTCAAAAAATAGATCAAGAAATAAGCCCCGCGGCTTATTCGAACCGCACCGTCAGCCCCTTGAGCGCGTCGGCCACCGGCCCGCTCGCCTCAATAACGGTGTGCCAGGTCTGCCCCGCCGCTACCGGCCAGGCGTCGGTCAGCGTTCCCGTCGTGATGATGTCACCGGCCTGCAACGCCGGCGCGTCCGGAATGGCGCGCAGCTCGCTCACAAAATGCAGCAGCGCCTGCACCGGGCCGTCCAGCACATTGGCGCCCGTGCCTTCGTCTTTCAGCACGCCATCGCCATAGAGTTTGATGCGCAAGCCGGCCAGTGACGCCACCACAGCCTCGGGCGCCATGCCGGTGTCGAGCTTCACGGCATGCCCCACCAGCAGAAGGCCGTGCAGGCCGCCATCAGCCACCGCTTGCGCGGCCGTGAACTTCCAGCCCGGGAAATGTGTGTGCACGATTTCATAACCGTGCGCCACCCAGTCCACCGCCGCCACCAATTGCGCCAGCGAACAATCGGGCGGCGGCGCCTCGCGCAGGCAAAACACCACCTCGGGCTCGATGCGCGGCTCGGACAGCCCCTTAAGCGAGAGCACACCTTCATTCGGCGCCGAGGCATCGACCTGTGTCAGTGTGCTGTTCCACACCGTGCCCCAGATGGGGCCATAAACCTCGTAGCGCGGCCAGATGGTCCGGTTGGTAAAGCCGACCTTGTAGCCCACCGGGCGTTCTCCGCCTGCGCTGCGTGCGGCGCGCACGGCGAGCGCAGTGGCGTAGGCCAGGGGCACATCAGCCGGCACGGCGCTTGACCAGGGCAGGGGCTGCGCCTGCAAGCGGGCGCGGGTCACGTCGGCAACAAGGTCTTGAATATCTGGATGGGGGGCCGGTGTGTTCATAAAGACCATGGTAGCCAAAAACCCGCAGCCGTCCTTCACAATGCCGGCATGACCGCAAGCTCTTCAACCACCGCCCTGCCCTCTGTGCTCCTCACCGGCTTTGACCCGTTCGGCGACGTCGGGCCCGCCGGCCTGACCCTCAACCCCAGCTGGATGGCCGTCAAGGCGCTGCAGGGCAAGCGCATCGCCGGCCACCGCATCGTCGCCGCACAATTACCCACCGTTTTTGGGGCCTCGGCGCTTGAGCTCAAGCGCTTGCTGAAGCTGCACAAACCGGCACTCGTCATCTGCGTCGGCCAGGCCGGCGGGCGCAGCGCGATCTCGCTCGAGCGCGTGGCCATTAACGTCAATGACGCCCGCATCCCCGACAACACGGGCGCTCAGCCCATCGACACGCCCGTGGTGCCCGACGGCCCGGCGGCCTACTTCGGTACCCTGCCCATCAAGGCCATGCTGCAGGCCTTGCAAACTGCCGGCGTCGCTTCCGAGGTGTCGCAGACCGCCGGCACCTTTGTCTGCAACCATGTGTTTTATGCGCTGATGCACGCCCTGACAACCCAGCGCGGCTTCAAGCGCACACGCGGCGGCTTCATCCATGTGCCGTATGTGCCTGAGCAGGTGGCAGGGCAAGGCGTGCCCAGCATGCCGCTGGAAGAAATCGTGAATGGGCTGCGGCTGGCGGTGGCCGCGGCGCTGGCCACCTCGCATGACATTACAAAAGGCGCGGGCGCTGTCAGCTAGCCTTTGTCTTGCTGAGTGTCCTGGGCGGCAGAAGCCGGTGCTTCGCGCAGCAGGCGCCACGCGAACCACATGCCCAACACCGCATTGCCGAGCGCAAAGCAGGTCAACAGCAAAGTCGCCGCCGTGTTCAGCGGCCGGTTGTGCACCACCCAGGCCAGCAGCGGAGACAGCCCGTTGAGCACGAGCATCAGCCAGAACAGAGGGTTGCGCGGCTGGTAAAGACGTGAGAAGTTCATCGTGGCCACATGCTAACCGCAGCGGCCTGTAAACCTTTCAACTCACTGACGAATGGGGAGGGGATCAGCGGATGGCGAAAGACGCATTCATGAGCCCTTGCGGCGGTGCCGGCATCATGCTGCTGACGGTGGCGTTTGTTCCGTTGCTGGCCATCACACCACTGGACCCACCCGACGAATCGGCCTGCGCCTTGGGCGCGCTACCGGCGGCGGGAGGCAAGGAGGTACTGGCCACCACACGCGCTTGCTGGAAGCAGCTTTGGCGCGCAGGACCTGCCGCGTTTTCGATGCACTGCGCAACCGCCTGCATTTCAGTCTGGCGCTGGAAGTCGCGAATCCTGGCCTTGGTGACCTGCTCGTCCGCCACAAACCCGACGGCCACCAGCTGGCACGCAAAGACCAAGCCAGCCGCCACCCAGAGCAGTTTCCTGTAGGGCATTTCGTCGAATTTTTTCAAGTGATGAGAGAACATGGCGGGCCTCCGGGTGAACCTGTTTTCATACTAGGTGGGCTATTTCCGTTTCCATCCAGCGCTTTTCCCGGGAATCTGTAGGATAAAAACCTTTCATTTTTTTACGCCACAACACGTAACACCGGTCAGACACAGGCATCCTCACCCGGCTTACCATCGCCCCATGACGCCCACCCTGCTCAACCCCGCCCAAACCGCCGCCCGGCTGCCTTATCCCCTGCTGGTCAGCGAACTGGCGCTGCTGCTCAAAGACATCGACGTGCAGGCGCCGCCGCGCGTGGTGCAGCCCCTGCCCGGCGGCGGCAGCCTCTTTGTGATGCCGGCGCTGGATGGCCGCACCGCCATCACCAAGCTCATCACCCTCACCCCCGCCAACGCAGGCACAGGCCGGCCCACCATCCAGGGCGATGTGGTCGTGTTTGACGTGGCCACCGGGCAACGCCGGTTGATGCTGGACGGCCCCACCGTCACCGCCCGCCGCACCGCTGCCGTCTCCCTGCTGGCGGCGCAGCGGCTGGCGCCCAACACCAAGGGGCCGATGCTGATCGTCGGCGCGGGCGTGCAGGGCCTGGCCCATCTGGAAGCCTTTGCAGAAGGCCTGGGTGTGCGCGAATTCCGGATCGCTTCGCGCAGCGCGGCCAGCGCGCAAGCCCTGGTTCATCACGCGCACGCTTTGGGCTTCAGCGCCCGCATGGTGTTTGATGCCGACACCGCGCTGGCCGACTGCCCGCTGGCCGTCACCTGCACGCCCGCCAGTGCGGTGGTGCTCAGCGCCCTGCCACGCCCCGACGGCTTCATCAGCGCCGTGGGCGCTTTCACGCCCGCCATGACGGAACTGAGCGCCGCGCTGTGCCAGTACTTCGCGGCCAAAGGCACGGTGTTTGTCGACACGGCCGACGCGGCCCACGAAGCCGGCGACCTGCTGCAGGCCGGGCTCGACGTGAGCCGCTTCGCCACTCTGGGTGATGTGATACGCCAGGACATCAAGAGCCCCGCCGGGCCGGTGCTGTTCAAAAGCTGCGGCTGGGCGGGTTGGGATCTGGCTGCGGCGCGTGCGGCGCTGGCTTCGAGCGGCACACCCTAGACCCAGAGGCAAGCCGCCGGGCTGCGGCATACAGCGGCACCCGCCTACAAACGCGTCCCTTTTCCGGTGCTACGGTGAGCCATTCACACCGGAGAAAGCACCATGAAGATCCTGTTCGCAGCCGACGGCAGCAAGTACACCAAAAAAGCCCTGGCCTTCCTGGTCAACCACGACGAACTCGCGGGCGAAGCAGGCGAAGTGGTGGTGCTCAATGTGCAGGCGCCCGTGCCGGGCCGCGTCAAGAGCATGCTGGGTTCCGCCAACATCAGCGCCTGGCACGCCGAAGAGTCCCACAAGGTGCTGGCGCCCATCGAGCGTTTCCTGACGCGCCACAAGATCGCGTTCAAGATGCTGGCCGTGGTCGGCGCCCCGACCGCCGAAATTTTGCGGGCTGCCAAAAAGGAAAAAGCCCACCTGGTGGTGATGGGCACGCACGGCCATGGGCTGCTGAGCCGCGCGTTGATGGGCAGCGTAGCCCAGCGCGTGATCGCCGAGGGCGATATCCCTGTATTGCTGGTGAAGTAGGCAAGAGAAAACCCGCCGGCCGTGCCGCTTCAAGGCGGTGGCTGGGCGGGTCATAGCGGATGACAGCGAATGAAGCGGCTCAGGCCTTGGGCAGCGTCACCCCAACCTGGCCCTGGTACTTCCCGCCACGGTCCTTGTAGCTAACCTCGCAGACGTCGTCTTTGTCGCTTTCAAAGAACAGCACTTGCGCGCAGCCTTCGCCGGCGTAGATCTTGGCGGGCAGCGGTGTGGTGTTGGAAAACTCCAGCGTCACATAGCCTTCCCATTCGGGCTCAAACGGCGTGACGTTGACGATGATGCCGCAGCGGGCATAAGTGCTTTTGCCCAGGCAGATGGTGAGCACGTTGCGCGGGATACGGAAGTACTCCAGGGTGCGGGCCAGCGCAAAGCTGTTGGGCGGGATGATGCAGACATCATCATGAAAATCGACAAAACTCTTTTCGTCGAAGTTTTTCGGGTCGACCACTGTGCTGTGGATGTTGGTGAAGACCTTGAACTCGGGGGCGCAGCGGATGTCGTAGCCGTAGCTGCTGGTGCCGTAGCTGATGATTTTCTGGCCGTCGGCCGCTGCGCGTATCTGGCCGGGCTCGAAGGGCTCGATCATGCCGGTCGTTTCCGCCATGTGGCGTATCCATTTGTCGCTCTTGATGCTCATTCGGGGGAACTCCTCACTGTTCCCTGATTGTAGGCAAGCGGGGTGTTGCCTTGCCGGGCGTCTGGATGCTACAAGTTTGATAGCTAATAGCCCATGTCCCGCATGGGCTGGAGCACGATTTGATCAATAACATCCCGCGCAGACACCCAAAGACCGGAAAAGGCCGGAACCGGCAAGAAGCTCGGCCGCTGCGCCGGCACGTGCCCCAGCCCGCCTAAAACACATGCCCGGTGGCCAGTGCCGCCGCAGCCGCGCGGGTCTCCACCCCCAGTTTTTCAAAAACGTGCTCCAGGTGCTTGTTCACCGTGCGGTGGCTCATGCCCAGGATATCGCCGATGTCGCGGTTGGTCTTGCCCTTGGCCAGCCACGACAGCACCTCGGTTTCACGCGGCGTCAGCGCGGCATTGGCCAGGCGCGAGGGCGAGGCTGCGTTGGCGCTGCGCTGCTCCAGCAGCAGCATCGTTTCGCCGATGCCGACGCGGCCCATGTTGCGCACCGACAGCTGCACGCCGGCCAGGGTCAGCAGCACTTCATCGGTGTCACCTTCCAGCGCGGCGTACACCGGCTCGGGCAGGCGGCCCGGTTGCGTCCCGCCCTCGGCGCCTTGCAGCCACAGGGCCGCCTGCGGCGAGCGCCAGGCAACACGCCCGCGCGCATCGACCAACACCACGCCGAAACCGGCCACGTCTACCGCCTCGCGCGCCAGCCGCGTCATGCGGGCATTGCGGGTGTGGGTGTGCAGCCGCGCCACCACCTCCTGCGCGCGCAGCGGCTTGACGACATAGTCGACGCCGCCGCAGGCAAAACCTTCGAGCACATGCGGCGTTTCCGACAGTCCCGTCATGAAGATCACGGGGATGTGCGCCATGACGGGGTTGGCCTTGATCTGCCGGCAGGTGTCAAAGCCCGAGAGGCCCGGCATAACCGCGTCCAGCAAGATGGCGTCGGGTGCCACCAGTTCCAGGCGCTGCAGCGCCGAATCGCCGTCGCGGGCCACCAGCACGGTGTAGCCCTCGCCTTCCAGTGTGTCGCAGAGCATGCCCAGGCTGCTGGGGGCGTCGTCCACCACCAGAACGACGGGGCGCTGCTCGTCAATGGTCTCAAGCATCGACACCCTCCGTCAAATGGTCCAGCAGCAATTCGAGCTCGCAGCGGCTGACAAAGCCGCGCAGCCGCGCGCAGCTGGCGGCCAGCGCCGGGTCTTCGGCCGTGACGCGGTCCAGCAGGCGGTGCAGGCCGTGGACATGGCCCAGCCGCACCAGGCGGATCAAGCCGGCGCGGGCTTCCTCCGGCAAGTCGAGCGTGGATTCGCCGGCCAGGCCTGCGGCCAGCGGCGCCGGCGAGACGACGGACGTCACCCACTCCAGCCCCAGGTGGCGCTGCAGGGCGTCCATCAATTCAGATTCGAGCACCGGCTTGCCAACAAACGCCTGGCAGCCCGACGCCTTGAGCCGCGACGCCTGGTTTTCAAACACATTGGCCGACACCACGATGATGGGCACGCTGTCATAACCCCGGCTGCGTATCTGCACCGCGGTTTCCCAGCCGTCCAGGTCGTCCATGCTGATGTCGAGCAGGATGGCGTCGGGCACGCCGTCTTTCAGGCTGTCGATGCATTCGAGGCCGCTGGCCGCCTCTTTCACGTCAAAACCCAGCGGCGTGAGCATGCCCGCCAGCATCTGGCGCTGCACCGGCTGGTCGTCCACCACCAGCAGCGTGCGGCGCTTACCGAAGAAGCCGGCGATCTGGTGCGGCGGGTCGGCCTGCGGGCCGGGGTCGTCGATCTCGCGCAGGTAAAGCCGCACGCTGAAGGTGCTGCCCTTGTCGGGCTCGCTCTGCAGCGTCAGGTCGCCGCCCATCAGCGCCGTGAGCAAGCCGGTAATGGTCAGGCCCAGGCCCGTGCCCGGCTCACCGCGACGGCGGCCCGCGGCGCCGCGCTCAAAGGGCAAAAAGATGCGCTGCTGATCCTGCGGCGCGATGCCGATGCCGGTGTCCACCACGTCGAAGCGAATCACCTCGCGCCGGCAGTCCACATGCAGCTTCACGCTGCCCGCATCGGTAAACATCACCGCGTTGCTCAACAGGTTGATGATGATCTGGCGCAGCCGCTTGGCGTCGGCCTGCACCCAGGCGGGCATGCGGCCGCTGTGGGTGTAGATGAAGTCCACGCCTTTGGCCTGGGCCTGCGGCCGCACCATGCTGACCAGCCCTTCGAGGAAGTCGGGCAACGGCACGGGTATCGGCTCCAGCCGCAGGCGGCCGGCCTCGATGCGCGCCAGGTCGAGCAGGCCATCGACCAGCTGTAGCAAATGTTCGCCGCTGCGCTGTATGGTTTGCACGGCTTCGCGCGGGGTGGTGGCCAGCGCTTCGCCCTTGAGCAAGATTTGCGAATACCCCAGGATGCTGTTGAGCGGCGTGCGCAGCTCGTGTGTCATGCCGGCCACGTAACGCGTCTTGGCCTGGTTGGCCGACTCGGCCACTTCCTTGGCCGTCTGCAGTGCGGCGTCGGTACGCTGGTGCGCCTCGATTTCGCGCGACAACAACTGGTTCTGCCGGTTCGACTCGTCCTGCGCCATGCGCCGGCTTTCGCTGCCCAGCACCACCCACCAGCTGCACACCGCAACGATCAGCAGCAGCATGGCGAACACCTTGACGAAAGCCGAGCGCAGCAGGCCCGACAGATCACCCGAAAACGGAAAGGTGGTCTCCTGCATGTAGACCATGCCCATCACCGTGGCCAGCAGCGCGCACAGCGAAAGCATCACCACCATGTAATGCCCCACGCGGAAGTTGACGCGGCTGGACAACGCGCTGGGCAGCAGCGTGCTCAAAAACTGCTCGGCCTGCTCGGCCGCGCGCGAGCGTGTCTTGCAGCGGTCGTGGCAACGCGACTCCAGCGTGCAGCACAGCGAGCAGATGGGCGCACCGTAGGCCGGGCAGCTGGCCATGTCTTCGGCCTCGAAGGCGTTCTCGCACACGTGGCAGCGCACCATCTGGCCCGGCACGCCCATGGACTGCGGCTTGCGGGCAACGTAGTAGCGCCCCTTGGTCAGCCAGGCCAGCAGCGGCGACAGCACCAGCGCCATGCCGAGCGCGATGAAAGGTGAAAAGGCCTCGGCCTTCGGGCCCATCGCGCCGGTATAGGCAAACACCGACACCACGGTGGCCAGCAGCATGGAGCCCAGGCCCACCGGGTTGATGTCGTAGAGGTGCGCGCGCTTGAATTCGATGCCCGGCGGGCTCAGGCCCAGCGGCTTGTTGATGACGAGGTCCGCCACCAGTGCGCCCACCCAGGCAATCGCCACGTTGCTGTAGAGGCCCAACACTTTTTCGAGCGCCGAGAACACATCGAGCGTCATCAACAGCAGCGCAATCGCGACGTTGAACACCAGCCACACCACACGGCCCGGGTGGCTGTGCGTGAGCCGCGCGAAAAAGTTGGACCAGGCCAGCGAGCCGGCGTAGGCATTGGTCAGATTGATCTTGAGCTGCGACACCACCACGAAGACCACGGTCGCGGCCAGGATCCAGGCCGGGTCGCTGAAGACGTAGGCAAAGCCCGCCAGGTACATCTGCGTGGGCTCCACCGCCTTGGAGGCCGGCAATTCGTGCTGAAGCACCAGAAAGGCCAGAAACGCGCCGCCCAGCATCTTCAGCATGCCCAGCACAATCCAGCCCGGCCCCGCCATCAACACGGCGCCCCACCAGCGCACACGGTTGGCGTGGGTTTTCTCGGGCAGAAAGCGTAAAAAGTCGACCTGCTCGCCGATCTGCACCACAAGCGAGAACGCCACGGTGGCCGCCGCACCAAACATGAGCGGGTCGAACTCGCTGCTGCCCGAGGTGCGGCCGGTCAGGCCGGTGAAGTCCGAAAACGCCTGCGGGTTCTTCCAGAGCACGGCCAGGTAAGGCAGCAGCAGCAGTACGCCCCACAGCGGCTGCGTCCACATCTGCAGGCGCGAGATCAACGTGATGCCGCGAACCACCAAGGGCACGATAACCACCGCGCTGATCACGTAACACCAGGCAATCGGGATGTCCAGGTACATCTGCAGCGCCAGCGCCATAATGGCCGCCTCCAGCGCGAAGAAGATGAAGGTGAAGCTCGCGTAGATCAGCGAGGTGATGGTCGAGCCCAGGTAGCCGAAGCCGGCGCCGCGCGTCAGCAAATCCATGTCGACGCCGTAGCGCGCCGCGTAGTAGCTGATGGGCAGGCCGGTAAAAAAAGTGATCAGCCCCACCACCAGGATGGCCCACAGCGCGTTGGTGAAGCCGTAGTTCAGCGCGATGGCGCCGCCTATCGCTTCCAGCGCGAGGAAAGACATCGCGCCGAAAGCCGTGTTACCCACGCGCCACTCCGACCACTTGCGAAAGCCGCGCGGCGTGTAACGCAGCGCGTAGTCCTCGATGGATTCATCGGCCACCCACGCGTTGTACTCGCGTCGAATACGGAAAATTTTCTGGGTGGCGATGGTCAAGGGAGGTCTCCATCAATCGGGCAGCAGCGGGCCTGCGGCTCATCAGGGCAGTCCGCAAGAAGTGTGCCCGCATCTGGTGCGCCGCACCAGCAAGGGGGACTACGTTGATTGACGTATAGGGATGCGCGGCCCTTGTGAACATGATTCACCTGACCCCCACGCAAGCCTTCATCCCTCACCTTTCACTTTTTCACAACCGCAGGAGCCCAGCATGTCCAACGACGATCGCGATCCATCTTCCTTCATCAACCGCCGCCGCCTCATGCAGGGCGTGGCCGCGGCCCTGCCGCTGGCGGGCTTGCCCGGCTGGGCGCAAGCGCAGCAGTTTCCCACGGCCAAGGTCAACACCACCAAGCTGGCCGTCACCGACACCGAAGTGACCGTGGGCCAACTGCACTCGGCCACCGGCACCATGGCGATTTCCGAGACGGGCTCCATCCAGGCTGAGCAACTCGCGATTGACCAGATCAACGCCATGGGCGGCGTGCTGGGCCGCAAGATCAAGGTCATCAAGGAAGACGGCGCGTCCGACTGGCCGACCTTCGCCGAAAAATCCAAGAAGCTGCTGGTCAACGACAAGGTCGCGGCCGTGTTCGGCTGCTGGACTTCGGCCTCACGCAAGGCCGTGCTGCCGATCTTTGAAAAAGAAAACGGCATGCTGTACTACCCGACCTTTTACGAGGGCCTGGAGCAGAGCAAGAACGTGATCTACACCGGCCAGGAAGCCACGCAGCAAATCCTCTACGGCCTGGACTGGGCTTCCAAGGAAAAGAAAGCCAAGACCTTCTTCCTGGTCGGCTCCGACTACATCTGGCCGCGCACCTCGATGAAGATCGGCCGCAAGCACATCGAAAGCCACCTCACCGGCAGCAAGGTCGTCGGTGAAGAGTACTACCCGCTGGGCCACACCAACTTCAACTCGCTGATCAACAAGATCAAGGTGGCCAAGCCCGACTGCATCTTCATCGCAGTGGTCGGCGGCTCCAACGTAGCCTTCTACAAGCAGTTGAAAGCGGCAGGCGTCACGGCCGCCAAGCAGTTCCTGCTGACCATCTCGGTGACCGAAGACGAGGTGCTGGGCATAGGCGGCGAAAACATGAACGGCTACTACGCCTCCATGAAGTATTTCCAGTCGCTGGACAACCCCAACAACAAGGCCTTTGTGACCGCCTTCAAGGCCAAGTACGGCAAGGACGCGGTGATCGGCGACGTGACGCAAGCCGGTTACCTCGGCCCCTGGCTGTGGAAAGCTACGGTCGAAAAAGCCGGCAGCTTCGACGTGGACAAGATCGCCGCCGCCTCCACCGGCATCGAACTCAAGACCGCGCCCGAAGGCTACGTGAAGCTGCATGAGAACCACCACCTGTGGAGCAAGGCCCGCATCGGCCAGGCGCAGGCCGACGGCCAGTTCAAGGTCGTCGCCGAATCGTCGGCGCTGATCGAACCCAACCCCTTCCCCAAGGGCTACCAGTAAGCGTGAGCGCTGGCCCTTACCGGTTCATTCCGCCGTGTGGTGGGGTGAGCCGGCAGGGGCTTTTTGACTGACGTTCTGTTTTTTTACCCGCCGCACCGGAGCCCCATCATGAATCTTTCCGAAATGCTCAACATCGGCCTGATGCAAGGCTTTGCCGGGCTGAGCCTGTTTTCCGTGCTGCTGCTCATGGGCCTGGGCCTGGCCATCATCTTCGGCCAGATGGGCGTCATCAACATGGCGCATGGCGAGTTCATGACCATTGGCGCCTACACCATCTACCTGTTTTCACACCTGTCCGAGACCTACGCACCTGGTTTTGTGCAGGCCTACTTCCCTTTCGCCATCGTCGCGGCATTCGTCTTCGCCTTTGCCGTCGGCTGGCTGGCCGAATGGGCTTTCATCCGTCACCTCTACAAACGCCCGCTGGACACGCTGCTCGCCACCTGGGGCCTGTCGCTGGGCATGCAGCAGATCTTCCGAACCACCTTTGGCGCCAAAGAAGTCAGCCCCACCCTGCCCGACTGGCTCATGGGCTCCTGGGCGCCCGCTGAAGGGCTGGATATTCCCATCAACGGCATGTTCGTGATGGCGCTCACGCTGGTGGTGACCTGCGGCGTGCTGATCGCACTGCACAAGTCGCGCTGGGGCCTGCGCGTGCGCGCCACCGTCGCCAACCGCGTCATGGCCAACGCCACCGGCATCAACACCAAAAAGACCGACCGGCTGACCTTTGCCATCGGCTGCGGCATCGCGGGCGTGGCCGGCGCCGCCTTCACCACTATCGGCTCGACCGGCCCGACCAGCGGCTCGCTCTACATCGTCGACGCCTTCCTGGTCGTCACCTTCGGCGGCGCGGCCAGCCTGCTGGGCACCGTGGTCTCGGCCTTCGGCATCGCGCAGACGCAATCGATCGCCGAATTCTTCATGACCGGCTCCATGGCCAAGGTCCTGACGCTGATGACCATCGTGACGATTCTGATGCTGCGTCCGCAAGGCTTGTTCGCCTCCAAAGTGCGGCGCTGAGCTTTTCAACATCCCCAAGACAACTGGAGTTTTTCATGAACAGCCTCAAGCAATGGATAACGCGCAATGGCCTGGGCAACGTCGCCCTGCTGGCCCTGGTGCTGCTGGTGGCATTTCCCCTGGCGCTGGATTTGTTCCGGCTCAACCTCGTGGGCAAGTACCTCAGTTATTCCTTCGTCGCGCTGGGCCTGGTGATGCTGTGGGGCTACGGCGGCGTGCTGAGCCTGGGCCAGGGCGTGTTTTTCGGCCTGGGCGGCTACGGCATGGCGATGTTCCTCAAACTCGAAGCCAGCGACCCCATCACCACCAAGATCCAGTCCACGCCCGGCATCCCCGACTTCATGGACTGGAACCAGATCACCGCACTGCCGATCTGGTGGAAGCCCTTCCAGTCGTTTCCGCTTACCTTGCTGCTGATCCTGGTGGTGCCCACGCTGCTGGCCTTCATCATCGGCTACGCCATGTTCAAGCGGCGCGTGGGCGGCGTCTACTTCGCCATCATTACGCAGGCCGTGGCGCTGATCCTCACGGTGCTCATCATCGGCCAGCAGGGCTACACCGGTGGCGTCAACGGCATGACCGACCTCAAGACCATCCTGGGCTGGGACACGCGCACCGACAGCGCCAAGTACATCCTCTATTTCCTCACTGTCGGCCTGCTGCTGGGCGCCATCGTGCTGTGCATCTGGATCCAGAAAAGCAAGCTCGGCACGCTGCTACTGGCCATGCGCGACAAGGAAGACCGCGTGCGCTTTTCAGGCTACGACGTCGCCATGTTCCGGGTGTTTGCCTTCTGCTTCGCGGCCATGCTCTCGGCTGTGGGCGGCGCGATGTTCACCTTGCAGGTGGGTTTCATGTCGCCCTCGCTGGTCGGCATCGTGCCCTCCATCGAGATGGTGATCTTCGCCGCCGTCGGCGGACGCATGTCGCTGGTCGGTGCGGTCTACGGCGCACTGCTGGTGAACTTCGGCAAGACCTATTTTTCCGAAAGCCTTCCCGACCTCTGGCTGTTCCTGATGGCCGGCATGTTCCTGGGCGTGGTGCTGGCCTTCCCCGACGGCCTGGCAGGCGTCTACACCCAGCGCGTCAAGCCCTGGCTGGCGAAGCGCTTTGCACCCCGCGAGAAGGTCACGCCGCCTGCCGCCCCGCCCATGGCGCCCCCACCGGCTGCAGCCCATGAGACGCCCACGCTGCCCGTCGGCCTGAGCGGCCAGCAAACCTGAACCGGAGGACCTCACCATGATCGCCCCCGCCATGACCTCCAAAGACTTCGTGCTGTCGGTCGAAGACCTGACAGTCTCCTTTGACGGCTTCAAGGCCATCGACAGCCTGAACCTCTACGTCGACCAGAACGAGCTGCGCGTCATCATCGGCCCCAACGGCGCGGGCAAGACCACGCTGCTGGACCTGATCTGCGGCAAGACCCGCGCCAGCCACGGCCGCATCAAGTTCAAGAACGCGGAAATGACCAAGCTGCCCGAATACCAGATCGTGCGCTCCGGCATAGGCCGAAAATTCCAGACGCCCTCCATCTACGAAAACCTGAGCGTGTTCCAGAACCTGGAGGTGTCGTTCCCGCGCGGGCGTGGCGTGTTCGGTGCTTTGTTCTTCAAGCGCACGGAAGAAGTCAAGGCGCGTGTGCAGGCCGTGGCGGCCGAGATCGGCCTGGGCGATCAGCTGGACACCGAAGCCGGCCTGCTCTCGCACGGGCAAAAGCAGTGGCTGGAGATCGGCATGCTGCTGATGCAGGACCCGGAACTCTTGATGCTGGACGAACCCATTGCCGGCATGAGCGTGCGCGAACGCGAACTGACGGCCGAGCTGCTCAAACGCATTTGCAAGGGCCGCGCCATGATCGTCATCGAGCACGACATGGAGTTCGTCAAGCGCATCGCCGACAAGGTGACCGTCATGCACCAGGGAAAGATTCTGGCCGAAGGGTCGATGGAAAAAGTGCAGGCCGATCCGCGCGTGATCGATGTGTACCTGGGCCACTAAGCACCAAAGCACCAAGGGAACCACCATGCTCAACGTCAACAACCTCCACGTCAGCTACGGCCAGAGCGAAGCGCTGCACGGCATCACCTTCAGCGCCAAGAAGAATGAAACCGTGGCCATCATGGGCCGCAATGGCATGGGCAAGACGACGCTCTTCAAGTCGCTCATCGGCATCCTGCCGCTGAAGTCTGGAACCATCGACGTCGACGGCAACGACATCTCCAAAGACGAGAGTTACCAGCGCGTGGCCAAGGGCGTGGCCTATGTGCCGCAGGGCCGCATGATTTTCCCGACGCTCACGGTGCAGGAGAACATTCTGACCGGCCTGGAGAACGCGAAACACAAGCAAATTCCGGACGAAATCTACGCGCTCTTTCCGGTGCTCTTTGACATGCGCAACCGCAAGGGCGGCAACCTCTCGGGCGGCCAGCAGCAGCAGCTGGCGATTGCCCGCGCGCTGGTGACCAACCCCAAGGTGCTGCTGCTGGACGAGCCGACCGAAGGCATACAGCCTTCCATCATCAAGGACATCGCCAAAGCCCTGAACGAGATCCGCAAGATGCGCGAAATCACGATTGTGGTGTCGGAACAGGTGCTGAGCTTCGCGATGGACGTGGCCGACCGGCTCTTCGTCATCGAGGGCGGGCAGCTGGTGCACGAAAGCACCCGCGCCGGCACCGACACGGCGCGCATCAAGCAGTTTCTTTCCGTCTGATTTTTCTTTCTTTTTTATTCATCACTACCACCACCAGGAGATATGGCATGACCGACACGCTGATCAAGGTTGACCTGACGAAGTCGCCCACCCTCAACGAAAATATCCACAACCGCTGGCACCCGGACATCCCCATGGCCTGCTGGGTCAACCCAGGCGACGACTTCATCCTGGAAACCTTCGACTGGACCGGCGGCTTCATCAAGAACAACGACAGCGCCGACGACGTGCGCGATATCGACCTCAGCACGGTGCACTATCTCTCGGGCCCGGTCGGCGTCAAAGGTGCGGAACCCGGCGACCTGCTGGTGGTCGACCTACTGGACATAGGCGCCAAACAAGACAGCCTGTGGGGTTTCAACGGTTTTTTCAGCAAGAAAAACGGTGGCGGCTTCCTGACCGACCATTTCCCCGAAGCGCAGAAATCGATCTGGGACTTCAAGGGCATGTTCACGAGTTCGCGCCACGTGCCGGGCGTGAACTTCGCCGGGCTGATCCACCCCGGCCTGATCGGCTGCCTGCCCGACAAGAAGATGCTGGATGTGTGGAACACGCGTGAGCAGGCGCTGATCGACAGCGACCCGACGCGCACGGGCCTGGCCAACCCGCCTTCGGCCGGTACCGCCCACATGGGCAGGATGACCGGCGAGGCGAAAGCCAAGGCCGCGGCGGAAGGCGCGCGCACCGTGCCGCCGCGCGAGCATGGCGGCAACTGCGACATCAAGGATTTGTCGCGCGGCTCCAAGGTGTACTTTCCGGTCTACGTCGACGGCGCGGGCCTCTCGGTGGGTGACCTGCACTTCAGCCAGGGCGACGGCGAGATCACCTTCTGCGGCGCCATCGAGATGGCCGGCTGGGTGCACATGAAGGTGAGCCTGATCAAGGGCGGCATGGCCAAGTACGGCATCAAGAACCCGATCTTCAAGCCCAGCGTGATCACGCCGCGCTATGACGACTATTTGATCTTTGAAGGCATCTCGGTGGACGAAGCCGGCAAGCAGTACTACCTCGACGTGAACGTCGCCTATCGCCAGGCCTGCCTCAACGCCATCGAGTACCTGAAGAAATTCGGCTACTCGGGTGCGCAGGCCTATTCCATCCTGGGCACGGCGCCGGTGCAGGGCCACATCAGCGGGGTGGTGGACGTACCGAATTCCTGCGCCACGCTGTGGCTGCCGACCGGCATCTTCGACTTCGACATCAACCCGAATGCATCCGGGCCGATCAAGCACATCGACGGCAAGATCAGCATGCCGCTGTCGCACGACCTGTCCTGATACGGAGGGAGCCGCACCATGCCCACCTACGACTACGACTGCCCGCAATGTGGCAGCTTCGACGCGCTGCGCTCGGTCTCCATGCGCAACCAGGCGGCCGCCTGCCCGGCGTGCGGCGGCCTGTCGGCGCGCATTCTGTCTGTCGCGCCCGCGCTGGCACTGATGGAAGACGGCACGCGCCGCGCGATGGACACCAATGAGCGCGCGCGGCATGAGCCCAAGCGCTCAGGCGACTATGCGCGGCTCAAGCACCCGGCCGGCTGCGGTTGCTGCTCCAGCGGAAAACGCGGCGCCACGCTGACGGCGCCCAACGGCAACAAGGCCTTTCCGAGCAAACGCCCCTGGATGATCAGTCACTGAGAAGGAGCAAGTCATGATTCACGGCGATATTTCCAGCAGCAAGGACACCGTCGGCGTGGCGGTGGTCAACTACAAGATGCCCAGGCTTCACACCAAGGCCGAGGTGGTGGAGAACGCGAACAACATCGCGCGCATGCTCGAAGGCATGAAGAAGGGCCTGCCGGGCCTGGACCTGGTGATCTTCCCCGAGTACAGCACCCACGGCATCATGTACGACAGCAAGGAGATGCATGAGAACGCCGCCACGGTGCCGGGCTTCGAGACCGAGATCTTCGCGGCCGCCTGCCGCCGGGCCAAGGTCTGGGGTGTTTTCTCATTGACCGGCGAGCGGCATGAGGAGCATCCGCGCAAGGCGCCCTACAACACGCTGATCCTGATGAACGACCAGGGCGAGATTGTGCAGAAGTACCGCAAGATCATGCCCTGGGTGCCGATTGAAGGCTGGTACCCCGGCGACCGCACCTATGTGAGCGACGGGCCCAAGGGCATGAAGATCAGCCTCATCATCTGCGACGACGGCAACTACCCCGAGATCTGGCGCGACTGCGCGATGAAGGGCGCCGAGCTCATCGTGCGCTGCCAGGGCTATATGTACCCGGCCAAGGAGCAGCAGATTTTGATCAGCAAGGCCATGGCCTTCGCCAACAACACCTATGTGGCGGTGGCCAATGCGTCAGGTTTTGACGGCGTGTATTCCTATTTCGGCCATTCGGCGCTGATCGGCTTTGACGGCCGAACGCTGGGCGAATGCGGTGAGGAAGAAATGGGCGTGCAGTACGCGGCGCTGTCCAAGAGCCTGATCCGCGACTTCCGCCGCAACGGCCAGTCGGAAAACCATTTGTTCAAGCTGCTGCACCGCGGCTACACCGGCATGATCAACTCGGGCGACGGCGACAAGGGAACGCCCACCTGCCCGTTCAGCTTTTATGAAAACTGGCTGCGCGACCCGGAGGCGGCACGCAAGCAGGTGGAGTCGTTTACGCGAACCACGATTGGCACGGATGAAGCGCCTATGGAAGGGATTCCGAATCAGAGCAGCGTGACGGCCTGATCGGAAGACCGCGCCGCTACAACGTGGCCTGCGAAATCACCGTCTTTTCAATCACCCGGTCATCCCCCAGCACGATGAGCGCAAACAGCAGCTCATCCAGGTTGTCCGCCTGCGCCGTCTTGCGCGCCAGCAACGGCGTGGCTTGCGGGTTCAGCACCACAAAGTCGGCCTCGCAGCCGGGCTGCAGGTTGCCGACCACGCCTTCGAGCCCCAGCGCGCGCGCCGCGCCCGCCGTGTGCTGCCACCACAGCGCCTGCGGCTTGAGCGACAGGCCCGGTTTGGTCTGGCCTTCGCGGCCGACGTAATACGCGGCCAGCATGGTGTGGAATGGGCTGAAGGAAGTACCGCCGCCGACGTCGCTGGCCAAGCCGTACGGAAAGCCGATGCGGTCAGCGCCTTCGTAATCAAAAAAGCCGCTGCCCAGAAACAAATTGCTGGTCGGGCTGATGGCCGCAGCCGTGCCGGTGCTGCGCATCAGCGCACGGTCTTCGTCGTCGATGTGGATGCAGTGCGCGTACACGGCGCGCGGGCGCAGCAGGCCGAACTGCTCATACACGGCGAGGTAGCTGCGGGCATCCGGGTACAGCGTTTTCACCCACGCAATCTCGTCCTTGTTTTCGGCCACGTGTGACTGGATCCACACGTCCGGATATTTTGCAGCCAGCGCGCCGGCGCCGCGCAATTGCGCTTCGCTGCAGCTGGGCACAAAACGCGGCGTGATGGCGTAGCCCAGCCGGTCCACACCGTGCCAGCGCTGGATCAACGCCTCGGTGTCGATCAGGCTTTTTTCGGTTTCGTCTCGCACGCCGTCGGGTGCGTTCTGGTCCATCAGGCATTTGCCGGTCATCAGGCGCAGGCTGCTTTTTTGCGCGGCGCTGAAGAGCGCGTTGACTGATTCAATATGCGAGGTGGCAAAGGCCAGCGCGGTGGTCACGCCGTTGCGCAACAGCTCGTCAATGAAAAAATCCGCCGACTGCGCGCTGTGCTCAGCCTCTGCAAACCGGCTTTCCTCGGGGAAGGTGTAGTTCTCCAGCCAGGGCAGCAGGCCGTCGGCGGGCGAGCCGATCACGTCCAGCTGCGGGTAGTGGATGTGCATGTCGACAAAACCCGGCGCGATGATGCGGCCCGGGAAGTGCTCGATGGGCACACTGGCAAAGCGCGGCGCCAGGGCTTGGTAGCTGCCCACGGCTTCCACCCGCTGGCGGCCTTCGGCGTCGGGGCCCACCACCAGCAGGCCGTCGGACTCAAAAACGGCCTGGGCAGGCCCGGTGAAATGGAGGATGGCGGCGCGGTAGGCTTTCATGGCGGCTAGGGTAACGCAGAGGCACTGGGCCGCGATATGCAAATCCCGATAAGGGTTATCGACTCACCCGGCAGCCGTCACCCAGCGATGCCCGCCACACCCGCACCGAGGTCAGCCCCGGCAAACGCGCATCGAGCTTGCGGAAGATGAACTGGCACAGGTTTTCGAGCGTGGGCGGGCCCAGCTCTTTTACGTCGTCCAGCAGGTGGTGGTCCAGCAGCTCGCGCAGCACCTCAATCTCGCGCCGCACCAGGCCCAGGTCCATCACCATGCCGGTTTTCGGATCAGGCTCGCCGGCTACGAAGACCTCGGCGTTATAGGTATGGCCGTGCACACGTTTGCTGCTGTCGGCCTCGATGGCGCGCTTGAGCGTATGGGCCGCGTCGAAGTAAAAAGTCTGGCTGATCTCGCAGCGCATCGGTGCTGCCGTGGGGTGTTTTGTCGTGCTCATCGGATACCCGTGATCTTGTGGGTCTGCAGGCTCAGGCGCCACGCGGGGCGCGCCATGCACAGCTGGATGCAGGTTTCGGTGTTCTGCTGGCGCTGGGGGTTGTCCATGGGCTGCAGGTAGCGGTGGGTGAAGTCGGCGGCTTCCAGCTCGGCCAGGTCAAAACTCGTCTGGGGCCAGACCACCTTCAGCTCGTGCCCCGCGCGTTGCACCCAGGGTGCGCCGGCCTTGGGGCTGACGCAAATCCAGTCGATGCCCTCGGGCGCGGCGATGGTGCCGTTGGTTTCGACCGCGATCTGAAAACCTCGCGCATGCAGTGCAGCAATGAGCTCGGCATCGACCTGCAGCAGCGGCTCGCCACCCGTCATCACCACAAAACGGTGGCGGCTGTCGCTCGCCGGCCATTGCGCGGCGATGCGGTCGGCCAGTGCGTCGGCATCGCGAAACTTGCCGCCCAGCGTGCCGTTGGTGCCGACAAAGTCGGTGTCGCAAAACTGGCAGACGGCCGTGGCGCGATCCTGCTCGCGGCCGGTCCAGAGGTTGCAGCCGGCAAAGCGGCAGAACACCGCCGGCCGCCCGGCATTGGCGCCCTCGCCTTGCAGCGTGTAGAAAATTTCCTTGACCTGGTAGCTCATGGCGCGGCCTGCGCAGGCATCTGCGGGTGCAAGTTCAAGGGGAAAGCGGAAGAAATAAAACAGGCGCCCACAAAGGCCGAAAGACCAGGGGTCGCGAGGTTTTTATACATGGTAGTCCTCTACATGGCCTCGGAATAAAAGCAAATGCCGGCGCGCCGAGGCGGCACGCGAACCTGTGATTTTAACGGTTCAGGGCTGATGGCGGGGTTTCAGGGGATTTGCGGTCGCAGCCGCAAGCCCTTTAACCCTCACTGCATCACTCGATCTTGATGTTCCGGCTCTTCACAAGCCTGGACCACTTGTCACTCTCATTGTCGATAAACGCCGCGAAATCCTTGCTGCTGCCGCCGCCAAACTCATTGCTCTGGCTGATGATCCGGTCTTTGACTTCGGGGTGCTCAATCGCCTTGGCAAACGCCGCATGAAGCTTTGCCACGATGGCGGGCGGCGTTCCTTTGGGCGCTACATAGCCCATCCAGTTGGACACCGTCACCGCCGGGTACCCGGCCTCTGTGAAGGTAGGAACATCGGGCATGGAGGCCAGCCGCTTCGCTGAAGTCACGGCGATGGGGCGGATCTTGCCGGCCTGGATCGAAGGCAGTGCGGCACCCGTTTGCTCAAACATCATGTCCACTTGCCCGGCCAGCAGTGCGGTCGCGGCTGGGCCCCCGCCCTTGTACGCCACACCGACCATGTCGATGCCGGCGGAGCCCTCAAAGAGCTCGGCAGACAAATGGTGCGCCCCGCCCGGCCCTGCGTTGGCGATATTGAGCGATCCCGGCTTGGCTTTGGCCGCGTTGACGATGTCGCCCACGGTGCGAAACGGCTTGTCCGACGGCACGCTGAGCACGAGCGGGCTTTTCTCCAGCAGGATGATCGGAACGAGGCTCTTGGGATCGAAATTGAGTTTGGGATAAATCCAGGGATTGACCGCCAGCGGACCAAAGCTTCCCATCGCGATGGTGTAGCCGTCGGGTGCGGCGCGCGTGAGCAGTTCGATGCCGATATTGCCGCTGGCACCCGGACGGTTGTCGATGATGACGGGTTGCTTGAGGATGTCGCCGAGCTGCTTGGCCACCAGTCTTGTTTTGACGTCCGTGTTGCCGCCTGCGGCGAACGGAACAATGATCGTGATGGCCTTGTTGGGGTAGCTCGCAGCCGCATCCTGCGCAAACGCTGCGCCAGCGCCCGCTCCAATCAGCCCGAGAGCAAAGGTTGCACGAAGGAATGTCTTTCTATCTATCTTGGTACGGGTCATGCTGTGTCTCCTGGAAAAAATGACCGGCCACAGCGGTCGAACAAGTGGCAGTTGCAGATCGGTTCAAAGCCCGGAATGCCCTCAAAAAGGCCCTCAGCGTCCCGGTCAGGGTTTGCGATTAATTGCATTTTATAAAGATAAAATGCAAAATAGACTAATGGAAAACACTGACGAAGAATTCACGACAACCATCAAGGTCGGTGAGAACACATACACAGCGATAGACCTCCCGCGCCTGTGCGGTGACAAGCTGAGCGCGCTTCCTGTGGTTCTGCGGCTGCTGATGGAGAACGTCGCGCGCAATATGCAGGGCAGTGAGCAATCGGCGGCTATCGCGGGCTTGCTGGCCTGGACAGCGACCGGCACCAGTGAAGCCGAAATCGCATTTCGGCCCGGGCGTGTCCTGATGCACGACACGACGAGTACGCCCGCGCTGGTGGACCTGGCCGCGATGCGCAGCGCCCTGGCCGAGGCCGGGCTTGACCCTTCGACCCTCAATTCAAGCCTGCCCGTCGATGTGTCGATCGACCACTCTCTGGCCGTGGAGGCATTCGCCCACCCCGACGCGCCCGCGGTCAACATGGAATTCGAGATGCGGCGCAACGCCGAGCGTTACGGCTTTCTGAAATGGGCATCCAAGGTCTTGCGAGGGGTGCGCATTCATCCGCCGGGCACCGGCATCATGCACACCCTCAATCTGGAGCAGCTCGCCACAGTCGTGACGACACAATCACGGGACGGCCAGGCGTGGGCGATGCCGGACATGATGATAGGCACCGACAGCCACACCCCCATGGTCAACGGGATCGGCGTGCTCGGCTGGGGCGTCGGCGGCCTTGAAGCGCAAACAGTGATGTTCGGCATGCCCACCATGCTGCGCATCCCCGACGTGATCGGCGTGCGCCTCATGGGGCACCTGCGTCCCGGCGTACTGGCTACGGACCTGGCGCTGACGGTGACACAGCGCCTGAGGGCCATCGGCGTGTCCGGCGACTTCGTCGAGTTTTTCGGCCCTGGCGTGAGCTTACTGACCGCAGGGGACCGCGCGGTGGTGTCCAACATGGCGCCTGAATACGGCGCGACGACCGGCTACTTCCCGGTGGATGCATCGACCATTGACTACCTGAGGCAGACCGGCCGTCCCGAAGCGCACTGCCTGCTGGTCGAGACGTACATAAAGGCCATGGGCCTGTGGTTCGACCCGCAAGCCGAGCCGCGTTACACCCGCATCATCGACATCCAGCTCGGCGAACTGGGCATGCAGATTGCCGGCCCGCGCCGCCCGCAAGACTTGCTGGGTTTCGGCGAAGCACGCCGGGCGTTGACCAGCCTGGGGTTCACTCCCACGGCTGCGGACACACGCATGCCCAGGCACCCGGTGGCCATTGCGGCCATCACGAGTTGCACCAATACGTCCGACCCCAGGCTGCTGGTCACCGCAGGCTTGGTGGCGCGCAAGGCGCGGTCGCTGGGCTTGCGTGTTCCGCCATGGGTCAAGACATCTCTCGGTCCCGGCTCTCCCGCCGCAGCCGCTTACCTGGAACGGGCGGGGCTCGAACAGGATTTGTCGGCGGTCGGCTTCGGCATCGTCGGCTTCGGCTGCACGACATGCATCGGGAATTCGGGCCAGCTGTTACCCATGGTCAGAAGCGCGATGGCAAACGGAGCCATTCATCCCGTCGCCGTGCTTTCCGGCAACCGGAATTTTCCCGGCCGGGTACATCCAGACCTGGACCTGGGTTTTCTCATGTCGCCGCCGCTGGTCATCGTGTTTGCGCTTGCCGGCGATGCCGAACGGGACCTGCGGGTTGACCCCGTGCAAGTGCTTCCCGACGGCAAACCGGTGTACCTCACCGACCTCTGGCCTTCCAACGAAGATGTCGACAGAGCCTTGCGCCTGTCTCAAGACCCGAAGGACTACCGCCGCGCCTTCACTCTGGCCACGGCCAACCCGCTCTGGCACGGGCTCAATGCGCCCGATACCGAGCTTTATCCGTGGAACCCGGCATCGACGGCCCTGCGCCGCCCTCCCTTCGCGGCTTTGACCGAGGGCGGGCTGCTCGGGACTTACAGCGCTTTTCCGCTCCTGGTGGTGGGCGACGACATCACCACCGACCACATCTCGCCGGCCAGCGCCATCCCGCAAGACAGCCTGGTGGCCGACTTCCTGGTGTCGCGGGGGGACGACCGCAACGACCTCAATGTTTTCGCGTCGCGCCGGGGCAACTGGGAGGTGATGGTGCGCGGCGCATTTCACAGCAAAACCCTCAAAAACATCCTGGTGCCCGGCGCGCCTGTGGCGCACACACTGCACGTCCCGAGCGGTGACATCATTCCGCTGTGGGACGCCGCCCAGCGATACCGGGCGGCGGGAGAGTCCGTGGTGCTGGTTGCCGGCGAGCGCTACGGCACAGGCTCGTCGCGCGACTGGGCCGCCAAGGGGCAGCGCCTGCTGGGCATACGCGCGGTGCTTGCCAACAGCTTCGAGCGCATCCACCGCTCCAACTTGATTGGGATGGGCATTCTTCCCTTGCGCATGCCCGCCGGTGTGACGCCGGCCACTTTGAATATCCAGCCCGGAGACCGGATTCTCATCACCGCCGAAGCTTCGTCCATCACGCCGCGCGGCCCGGTACAGGTCAGCGTTCTGCGGGCTGGCGGGCACACGCAGTCCTTTGATGCGATGGCGGCCGTTGAAACACAGCTGGAAGTTGAGCTGCTGCGCACAGGCGGGGTGATTCCTTCAACGCTCCAGAAGCGGGTTCAGGCCCGCCGCGAGGAAACCGCAGGGGCGGTGAATTGAGGAGAAAATCATGCTCATGCGGCCTGAACAATCCATCACCTCCCAAATCCTGACCCTTATCAAATCGGACCAGTTGAAGGCGGGTGACCACTTGCCGGCGCAAGCCCTGGCAGACCGGCTCCGGGTGTCGCGCTCGCCGGTCAACGATTCGCTGCTCTTTCTGGCCGAAAAAGGCGTGCTCACGCGCGAGCGAAACCGGGGGTATTTCCTGGTGGAGCCCATCGGCGACACCGTCAACGCACTCGCTGCAAGTCTGGGTGTTGAAGGCCCCGACATGGTGACCAGCGTATATTTCCAGATTGCCGAAGACCGGCTCAAAGGCGCGCTGCCCGACGAGTTTTCGGAGGCCCTGATCAAGCAGCGCTACGGGCTGACGCCCGCGCAGCTCAGCGAGGTGCTGGGCCGCATCGCCAATGAAGGATGGGCGGAAAGAAAACCAGGCTACGGCTGGCAGTTTTCGTCCATGCTGACCACGGCGGACAGCCTTTTGCAGTCCTACCGGCTGCGCCTGGCGCTGGAGCCCGCTGCACTGCTGGAGCCCAACTACCGCCTGGAAAAACACGTCATCGAGCGCTGCCGCGCGGCCGAACACCATCTGCTGTCGGGCGGAATCGAGACGGACACCGCCGACCAGTTGCACCAGCGCGGCGTACGCTTTCACGAATCGCTGGTCGAGGCATCGGGCAACCCGTTTTTTATCGACACCGTCCGGCGCGTGAACCGCGTGCGCCGCCTGCTGTCTTACCGCTCCATGCAAGACCGCAGCCGATACAAGCAGCACTGCAAGCAGCATCTGAATTTGCTCGACCTGCTGGAACGGGGGCGCAATGAAGAGGCGTCGGCCTCCATGCATGAACATTTGTCCAGCACGCTGCGCAACCTGAAAAAAATCACCAAGATTCTCGCCACCTGAGGAACGCCGATGGCAACCAGCGCCTCGCTCGCCAAAATATTTGCACCCACTGGCACACTGCGCGCCTCGATCAACCTGGGTAACTCGATTCTGGCCAATGCAGATCCCGTCACCGGCGCCCCTTTCGGCGTATCGATCGACCTGGCGCATGCCTTTTCCCAACGCCTGGGCTTACCCCTTGAGCTGGTGGTGACTGATGCCGCCGGCAAATCAGTGAAAACCGTCACCGAAGAAAAAGCCGATTTCGGCTTCTTTGCCATCGACCCGCTGCGGGGACAAGACATCGCGTTCACCGCGCCTTATGTGCTGATTGAAGGCTGTTACCTGGTGCGCGAAACGTCTGCGCTGCGCAGCAACGACGAAGTGGACCAGGCAGGCAGGCGCGTGGCGGTGGGCCTGGGCAGTGCGTATGACCTGTTTTTGACGCGAGAACTGAAGAACGCCGAGATCGTGCGGGCCCCCACGTCACCGACCACAGTAGCCACGTTCATGGACCAGAACCTGGATGTTGCGGCAGGCGTCAAGCAGCAACTGGAAGCCGATGCCCGCCGCACCGGTGGCTTGCGGCTTCTTCCGGGCCACTTCATGGTTATCCAGCAGGCCATGGGCGTCCCCAAGACACGCGGCGGCGCGGCCGCTGACGAGCTACGCGCTTTTATTGAAGAGGCGAAAGCCAACGGCTTTGTCGCCGAGGCGTTGGCGCGCCATGGCATTCAGGGTGCGGCGGTGGCCCCACCCGGGCCCTAAAGATTCAAGGCACCGGCATCTCGCGCGCCTGCTGCGCCAGCCAGCTGCAAAAAGTGTCCAGCCGCGCATCGGCATCGCCGCGCCGCCGGGCCACATATTGGTAAGCACTTTCGCCAAAGCCCAGCGGCGCCACCAGGCGGCCGGCGCGGATGTCGTCCATCACCAGGTGCCAGGGCGCAATCGCCACGCCCAGGCCGGCCACGGCCGCCTCCAGCGTGAAGTAGTAGTGTTCAAACGCCGGGCCCTCCGGCACGGCGAAGCTTGCGCCGCGCGAAGCGCACCACATCTGCCAGGCGTCGGGCCGGGTCAGCGTACGCAGCAGCGGCAAGCGGGCCAGGTCGGCCGGCTCGCGCATAGGGGCCGTGGCCGCCAGCGTGGGCGCCATCACGGGGCCCAGGCGTTCCACAAAGAGCGGCAGCGAGGTGGCGGACTTCGGGGCGTCACGCCCCTCCACGGTGATGACCAGGTCGTAGCGCTCGGTGTCTGCGCCGGGCTCGTCATCGGCGGCGGACAGCCGGATGTCGATGCCGGGGTTTTGCGCATTGAAGTCGTAAAGGCGCGGGATCAACCACTTGACGGTGAAGGTGCTGAAGCAGGACACGTCGAGCGTGCGGGCTTCGGCGCCGCTGACTTTGCTTACCGCGGCCGCCATCTGGTCCAGCGCCGACGTCAGCGCCGGCAGCAGCGCGGTGCCGGCCGGCGTCAGCTGCGGCTTGTTTTTGGCGCCCTCAAACAAGGGCACGCCCAGCGATTCCTCCAGATGCCGCACCTGCCGGCTGATGGCGCCGGGCGTGACCGACAGCTCTTCGGCGGCCGCCGTCATGCGGCCCAGGCGGGCGGCGGCTTCAAAGGCGCGCAAGGCGCTCAGGGGTGGGAGATGACGCTTCATGAATTATGTGATTTTATCTCACATACAAAATGCAGATAAATCGTTTTTCAGGAAATCATCAATCTGCCACAGTCCATACAGTGTTTTGGCCGCAGCCGAATCAACATCTGCTGGTTTTAGCTTGAATTTTCTTTTCTAATTGAGTAAAAGTCACATGCCATTTATCCATACCCAAGTCCATCAAGACACCCCTCAAGCCCAGCGCCAAGGCATCGTTGACGGCATCCACCAGGCGCTCATCGACGCCATCGGCATGCCCGAAGACGAGTTGTTCAACCGGGTGAGCGCCTACGCGCCTGGGGATTTTTTCTACAACCGCAGCTTTAACGGCATGGCGCGTTCAGACAAGCTGGTGGTGGTCGAGATCACCATGCGCCGGGGCCGCAGCGACGCGATGAAGCGCGACCTCTATGCGCGCATCGCCCGCAACCTGAAGGCGAACGCGGGCGTCGCGCCCGACGACGTGTTTATCTTCACCCACGAAAACGACTACTCGGACTGGTCGGTGGGCGGCGGCAAGTTTGCGATGGCGCTGGTGCAGCAGCCGGGGCCGGTGTAAGCGGCTGCTTACTTTGCTGCTGCTTACTTCGCCGTTGCAGCGCCTGCCGGTACCGCAGGCAGCACCGGGTAGGCCCTGGCCATCCAGAGGTACATCACCGCGCCCACCAGCAGCGAGGCCGCGGCGATCTCCAGCGACATCGTGAAACCCGCGCCCGCGTTGGGCGTGCGCTTGAGCAGCACCGCGACCAGCGGCGGGCCGAGGATTTGCCCCACGCCGTAAGTGGCTGTGAGCAGGCCCATAAAGCTGGCGGCCGTGGCAGGTTTGAGGCGCCGCACTTCCTGCATCGCAAAAAAGGTGATGGCGGTAAATGGGATGCCCAACATCAGGCTGCCCAGGGCGAAGCCGGCCAGGCTCGGGCTCCAGAGGCTGGCGACGATGCCCAGCGCCTGCAGGAAGTAGCAGCCGGCCAGCAGCAAACGGAAGTCTTTGCCCGGCGGCAAGCGCGTGGCCAGTAGCGCGCCCAGCATCACGCCCATGCCGAAGATGGGCCAGAACATGTCCAGCCAGGCCGAGCCCGGCAAGGCCGCGCGCGCAATCACCGGCAAAAAGGTGGCGGTGATGATGTAGCCAAAACCGGCGAGACCATAGGCCACTGTGAGCAAAGTCATCTCTGCGTTGCCGTGGTGCTGCGGTGCATCACCCGGCTGGGCAGCGGCGCGCGGCGCCAAGGGGATCAGGCGCTCGTCGCCACCGCGCAAGACATGCCAGACGGCAGCGGCCAGCACAAAAGACAGCACGCCAAAAATCACCCAGCCGGTGGCGGCCGTCCAGTGCCAGGCCACCATGCCGGTGGCAAACAGGCCGCTCACCACAATGCCGGCGCCGGGGCCAACGTAAATGATGCCGCCCATCGCCGGCACACCGCGCTTGGCGAGTTGCGAAAGGCACCAGCCCGACGTGAAGACAAACACCACCGCGCTGGTCACGCCCGCAGCAAAGCGCAGCAGCGGCCACAAGGCCGGGAAATGCCAGCCCATGGCGAGCGTCAAAACACCCGTGGCCACCAGCCCGGTGCGCACCAGCGACGAATACGCCACTGAAGGCAGCCCTTTAAAACGCGCCCACAGCCAGGGCTGCAAGGTACACAAAATTGCGCCCAGCATGTAGCCGAAGTAATTGGCGCTGGCCAGCCAGCTGGCAGTCGGCAAATCAACCACGCCGTCGTTCAGCATCATGGGCAGCAGCGGCGTGAAGGCAAAACGGCCAATGCCCATGGCCACGGCCAGGGCCACGAGGCCGGCCAGGGCGATGGGCCAGGGGCTGTGACTTGCGGGGCTTGGCGCTTTGATGGATTCGTCGGTCGGCGTCATCGCCATAAATGCTTCTCCAGGATTCGGTCAAAAACAGGCGTGCGGCGGGCGGTCACTGAAAAGTTTCGAAAGCTTCGTTCAAACGGTTGATGTAACGCGCCTTCGCCGCCGCATCGATAAAACTCGCCTCAAAACTGTTGCGCGCCAGCGTGTAGGCGTGCTGCGCGCCCAGTCCTGTCGCGGCAAAAGTCTGCATGAAATTCTCGTTCATGTAGCCGCCAAAGTAGGCCGGGTCGTCTGAATTGACCGTGGCCACCAGCCCCGCGTCCAGCAGCTCACGCAGGTTGTGGCTGGCCAGGTCGGGGAAGACGCAGAGCTTGAGATTGGACAGCGGGCACACGGTGAGTGGAATGCGGTCTTTGGCCAGGCGCTGCATCAGCGATGCGTCGCGGCTGGACCGCACACCGTGGTCCACGCGTTCGACTTTGAGCACATCGAGCGCCGTCCACACATATTCAGGCGGGCCTTCTTCGCCAGCGTGGGCGACGAGATGAAAGCCCAGCTCGCGGCAACGCGCAAACACGCGGGCGAACTTTTCCGGCGGGTTGCCGACCTCGCCCGAGTCCAGTCCGATGCCGATGAATTTGTCGCGATACGGCAGGGCTTGTTCCAGCGTTTCAAACGCGTCTTCTTCGCTGAGGTGGCGCAGAAAGCAGAGGATCAAAGAGGCGCTGACGCCGAATTCAGCTTGCGCATCCACACAGGCCCGGTGCAATCCATTGACAACGGTTTCCATGCTGACACCGCGCGCGGTGTGCGTCTGCGGGTCAAAGAACATCTCGGTGTGCACCACGTTGTCGGCAGCGGCCTTGCGCAAATACGCCCGGGCCATGTCGTAAAAATCCTGCTCAGTGATCAGCACGCTGGCGCCGGCGTAGTAAATATCGAGAAAGCTCTGCAGGTTGGTGAAGGCATAGGCGCTGCGCAGCTCTTCAACGCTGGCATAAGGAATCTTCACGCCATTGCGGCGGGCCAGCGCAAAGATCAGCTCGGGCTCTAGCGAGCCTTCAATGTGCATGTGCAGCTCGGCCTTGGGCATGCTGGCCAGCAGCGCGGGGATGCGGTCTGCGGCGACGGGTTTAACTTTGACTTGTGGGGGCGTCATCTCGGCTCCTGAAACATCCAGTTGATGGCGGGCATCACCGACCATAGCCCATAACGAAAAAAGCTGCCCGAAGGCAGCTTTTGAAACTACGTTGCGAGCGCTCCGGCCCGGGGCTTTTGCCTCGGACACGGCGCTCTGTCCATTATCCTCAGTTGCCGGGAACCTTGCCTTCGACGCCTTTGACGTAAGTCTTCAGGCCGCCCAGGAATTTGTCGTCCGCCACCACGTCTTTGGCCAGCAGTTCTTTGCCGGTGTTGTCGGTGATGGGGCCTTTCCAGATCGAGAAGCTGCCGTCTTTCAGGCCGGCCTTCACTTCATCGATGCGCTTTTTGGTGTCGTCGGGCACGTCGGCGGCAATGGACACGATGTCGATCGCGCCTTCTTTCACGCCCCACCACGCGCCGGTGTTGCCCTTCCACTTGCCGTCCAGCGCCTCGCCCACGGACTTGATGTAGTACGGGCCCCAGTTGATCACGGCCGATGCCAGGTGGGCCTTGGGGCCGTAGGCGGTCATGTCCGAATCCCAGCCGAAGGCGCGCTTGCCCATTTTTTCGGCGGTCTGCAGCACGGCAGATGAATCGGTGTTCTGGAACAGCACGTCGGCGCCGCCGTTGATGAGGGCGGTGGCGGCTTCGGTTTCTTTGGGCGGGTTAAACCATTCGTTCACCCACACCACCTTGGTCTTGACCTTGGGGTTGACCGACTGCGCGCCCAGCGTGAAGCTGTTGATGTTGCGCACGACTTCAGGAATCGGCACCGAGCCGACCACGCCCAGCGTGCCCGTTTTGCTCATCTTGCCCGCGATGACGCCGGCCATGTAGGCGCCCTCATAGGTGCGGCTGTCATAGGTGCGCATGTTGTCGGCCTGCTTGTAGCCGGTGGCGTGCTCGAACTTCACGTCTTTGGTGTCGCCCGCGACCTTGAGCATGGGCTCCATGTAGCCAAAGGTGGTGCCGAAGATCAGCTTGGCGCCGTTGGCCGCCATGTCGCGGATCACGCGCTCGGCGTCGGCCGACTCGGGCACTTTCTCAACAAAGCTGGTGACCACGCGGTCGCCGAATTCTTTTTGCACGGCCTTGCGGCCGTTGTCGTGCGCGTAGGTCCAGCCGCCATCGCCCACCGGGCCGACGTAGGCAAAGGCGATCTTCAGCGGTTCAGGCTTGGCGGCAGGAGCCGAAGCGGCGGGCGCAGCAGCGGGTGCTGCCGGTGCGGCTTCTTCCTTTTTGCCGCAACCCACCAAGGCTGCCGCAGCCACGGCAGACAGTGCCGCCAGCTTGAGCAGGGAACGTTTTTGCAGGTCAGTCATGTGAGCTCGCTTTCGTTATGGGAAGGTGAAGTGGGAAAAAAAGTGATTATGCGGCGGATTAAGCGACTTGCACCATCAGGCGCCGGGGTAAAACGGCTTGCCGATGGAGCTGGGCATGTTGATGCGTATCCACAGCGGGTTGCGCGAAATCAGCACCAGCACCACGATGGTGGCCAGGTAAGGCAGCATGCTCAGGAACTGCGTGGGCACATCCAGGCCCACGCTTTGCAGGTGAAACTGCAGCATGGTCACGCCGCCGAACAGGTAAGCCCCAAGCAACACCCGTGCCGGGCGCCAGGTGGCAAAGGTGGTGAGCGCCAGCGCGATCCAGCCCTTGCCGGCGATCATGCCCTCCACCCACAGCGGCGTGTAGACCACCGACACATAGGCCCCGGCCAGCCCGCACAGCGCACCGCCGGCCACCACGGCCGCCAGGCGGATGCGCCGCACCGGGTAGCCCAGCGCATGCGCCGATTCGGGGCTTTCACCGACCGAGCGCAGCACCAGGCCGGCGCGCGTGCGGTACAAAAACCAGATCAGCCCGGCCGTCAGCGCCATCGCGATGTAGACCATGGGGTGCTGGCGAAACAGCGCCGGGCCCACCAGCGGGATGTCGGCCAGGAAGGGGATCGGGTAGTGCGACTGCTCGGGCAGCTTCTCTTGCACATACTTGATGCCGGCAAAGGCCGAGAAGCCTGCACCGAACAAACTGAGCGCCAGCCCGGTGGCGTACTGGTTGGTGTTGAGCCAGATCACCAGCACACCGAAGATGGCCGCCAGGAAGGCGCCCGCCGCCATGCCGGCTGCAAAGCCCAGCCAGCTGTTGCCGGTGTGCACCACGGTGGCAAAGCCGGCGATGGCGGCGCACAGCATCATGCCCTCGGCGCCCAGGTTGACGATGCCGGCCTTTTCATTGATGAGCAGGCCCAGCGCGGCGATGGCCAGCACGGTGCCCGCACTCAGCGTGGAGGCGATAAGCAATGCGGTGGAGTCCATCAGCTGGCTCCTTTCACAAGATCGGTTGAAGGAGGCGTGGCCACCGGCATGGTGATGGGTTTGGCCAGTTTGAGGCGGTAGGCAATCAGCGTGTCGCAGGCCAGCAGGCTGAAGAGCAGCAGGCCCTGGAACACCCCGGTGATCGACTTGGGCAGGCCCAGGCGCGACTGCGCGAGCTCGCCGCCTATATAGAACATGCTCATCAGGATGGCCGAGAACACCACGCCCACTGGATGCAGCCGCCCGACAAAGGCCACGATGATGGCCGCAAAGCCGTAACCCACCGGCACATAAGGCGTGAGCTGGCCGATGGGGCCGGCCACCTCAAGCGCGCCGGCCAGGCCCGCCGCGCCGCCGGAGGTGAGCAGCGCCAGCCACAGCGCGCGGCGCGACGAGAAGCCGGCGTAGCGCGCAGCGGCCGGCGCCAGGCCGCTGACTTCATGCCTGAAGCCGGCATGCGTGCGAAAGAGAAAGAGCCACAGCCCCGCCACCCCCAGCAGCGCCAGGACGATGCCGATGTTCACGCGCGAGCCCTGCATCAGGCGCGGAATCTGCGTCACCATTTCAAAGGTCTTGGTCTGCGGAAAGTTGTAGCCGTTCGGGTCCTTCCAGGGGCCGAAGACCAGGTAGTTGAGCACCATGTCGGCCACATACACCAGCATCAGGCTGACCAGGATTTCATTGGCGTTAAAGCGGTCGCGCAGCAAGGCGGTGATGCCTGCCCACACCATGCCGCCCATCACACCCGCCAGCAAAATGGCCGGGATGATCCAGGGGCCGGTGGTTTTATCGGCCAACAGCGCGACGCCGCCGGCCGCGATGGCGCCGATGACAAACTGGCCTTCGGCACCGATGTTCCACACATTGGAGCGAAAGCACACGGCCAGCCCCAGCGCGATGATGAGCAACGGCGTGGCCTTGACCAGCAACTCGCCGACGGCATAGGGCGACTTGATCGGCTCCCAGAAAAACACCTGCAGGCCTCTCACGGGGTCTTTGCCGAGCGCGATGAACAGCGCCACACCGATCAGGATGGTGATCAACAAGGCCAGCAAAGGCGAAGCGTAGCTCCAGAAGGAGGACGGTTGGGGGCGGACTTCGAGCTTCATGCCGAGGCCTCCATCGTGGTTGGTGTTGTTTCTATAGGGGACGTGCCGGGCGACCAGAGCCCGCTCATCCACTGCCCCACCAGCTCCACCGTGGCGTCTGCGCGCGGCAGCGACGGCGAGAGCTGGCCCTTGGCCATCACATACAAGCGGTCGCAGATGTCGAACAGCTCTTCGAGTTCTTCACTGACCACCAGCACGGCACAACCGGCATCTCGCAGCTTCAGGATTTCGCCGCGGATTTGTGTGGCCGCTCCCACGTCAACGCCCCAGGTGGGCTGCGAGACGATGAGCAGGTCGGGCTTGGCATCAATCTCTCGGCCCATGATGAACTTTTGCAGGTTGCCGCCCGAGAGCGACTTGGCCACCGACTGCGGCCCGCCTGTTTTGACCTTGTAGCCGGCAATGATGCGTTCGGCCTGTGCCTGCAGTGCGCCGCGGTCGAGCCAGCCGCTTTTGCCCACCGCCTCTTTGCGCGTAAGCAGCAGGTTGCGTGCGAGTGACAGCGAAGGCACGGCGCCGCGGCCCAGGCGTTCTTCAGGCACAAAATGCAGGCCCAGCTCGCGGCGGCCACGCGGGCCGCGCTTGCCCACCGGCTGGCCTTTGACATGGATCGCATCGGCGGCCGCGCGGGTGTCTTCACCCGAGAGCGCGTAGAGCAGCTCCTTCTGGCCGTTGCCCGAAACACCGGCGATACCGACGACTTCACCGGCCCGCACCTGCAGCGCGACCTGGTGCAGGTCCACGCCAAACTGTTCTTCTTTTTGCAAGTCGAGCTGCTTCACGTCCAGCACGACCGCACCGGCGCGCACCTCGCGGTGCTCCAGCGCGGGCGGCTCGGCGCCGATCATGAGGCGGCTGAGCGAGGCGTTGGACTCTTGCCGCGGGTCGCACACACCCGACACCTTGCCGCCGCGCAGCACCGTGCAGGCGGTGCACAGCGCGCGGATTTCATGCAGCTTGTGGCTGATGTAGAGAATGCTGCAGCCCTGCGCCGAGAGCTGGCGCAGCGTGACAAAAAGGTTTTCCACAGCTTGCGGTGTCAACACCGAAGTGGGCTCGTCCAGGATCAGCAGTTTGGGGTGCGTGAGCAGCGCGCGCACGATCTCGACGCGCTGGCGCTCGCCCACGCTGAGGGTGTGCACAGGCCGGCCCGGGTCCAGCTGCAGGCCGTAAGCCTGCGTGGTCTGCTCGATGCGGGCAGACACTTCGGCCAGGCTCAGGTGTTTATCAAGCCCGAGCCAGACGTTTTCAGCCACGGTCAAGGTGTCGAACAAACTGAAATGCTGGAACACCATGCTGATGCCCAGCGCCCGCGCCTCATGCGGATTGCGCACCGTCACGGGCTTGCCGTCCATGGTCACGTGGCCGGCGTCGGGCTTGACGGAGCCGTAGATGATTTTCATCAGCGTGGATTTGCCGGCGCCGTTTTCGCCGAGCACGGCATGGATCTCACCCGGCTGCACGGCCAGCGAGATGCCGCTGTTGGCCACGACGCCGGGGTAACTTTTGGTGATCCCGCTCAGCTGCAGCCGTGGCGGCAGCCCTGGGGGGTTTTCAATCTGGGGCGATGGTGCTGTCATTTGTCTCTTTGGTGTCCGTTCTGGTGTCGGTCTTATAAGAATGAGTGCTTCAGCCCTTATGTGGGAACCGTAAGCAGCTATTCTTTTCGTAGCATGGCGGCCACCGACTTGACCCGTTCACGCAGCCACTTCGAGGCGTTGGAGGCGTGCGTGCGTTCGTGCCAGAGCTGGTAATACATCATGCGGGGGAACTCAATGGGGCTGGGCAATATCTTGACCGGCAGGATGCTCGCAAAGCGCTCGCAATACTGGCGGCCGGTGGTCATCACCAGCAAGCTCGATGCCACCATGGAAGGCATCAGGCCGAAATGCGGGCAGCGCACGGTGATGTTGCGCACCATGCCCAGCGAATCCAGGTGTTCGTCGATCACGCCTTTGGCGCCGGGGTGCATGGCGGCGGGCGCGATGTGCTCTGCCTCCAGCCAGCCGGCGGCGTCCCAGCCGCGGCGCACCGCCGGGTGGTCTTTGGCGACCAGGCACACCACGTCGTCGCCGAAAAGGCGCGCCATGTGCAGCTCGTCCGAGGGTGCGGACCAGTTGCCGATGACCAGGTCAGCGTCGCCTTGCGCCAGGTGGGAGCGGTAGTCGGACTCGGCCGACAGCGGAAGGATTTCAATGTGGCAGCGCGGGGCCTGCTGCTTGATCTGCGCGACCAGCTGCGGCAGAAAGAGCGGGTCCAGGTAGTCGCTGGCCGCCAGGCGAAAGGTGATCTCGGCGGTGGCCGGCTCAAACCCGCGGGCGTCGCTAAAGAGCATGCCGGCCGCACGCAAGATGCTGGCCGACGGCTCGATCATGCGCAGGCCGGCATCGGTAGGCACCATGCCTGAGCCTGAGCGCACCAGGATGGGGTCTCCCGCCAGCACGCGCAGGCGCTTGAGCGCCGCGCTGACAGCGGGCTGGTACATACCTAATCGGATGGCGGCGCGTGATACGCTGCGTTCAGTTAGCACGGTGTTTAAGACCCTGATGAGATGGAGGTCTATCTTGTCGAAAAGCGCTTGGTCTTTCATACCTTTTCACCCATGCGGTTGATACGCGCTTTTGTATGCTGGCCTCGGCGCGGCTGTTTTAATCTGAAGCATGTCTGTCCCATCTTCATCCAAACCCATCCGCTTTGTCAGGCGGGGCGAGGTCGTTTCCGTCAGCAATGTACCACCCACCCGCACCTTGTTGGAGCTGCTTCGCGAGGACCTCGCCTGCACCGGCACCAAGGAGGGCTGCGGCGAAGGCGACTGCGGCGCCTGCACGGTTGTTCTAGGCGAAGCGGCTGACGGCGAGGTCCAATACCGCGCCATCAACAGCTGCATCCGGCTGGCCCATTCGGTAGACGGCATGGCGCTATGGACCGTGGAGGATCTGGCAGCGCAAGATGGTGCTTTACACCCGGCGCAGCAAGCGATGGTCGACAAGCATGGCTCCCAATGCGGTTTCTGCACACCCGGTTTTGTGATGAGTCTCTTCGGCATGTACCAAAACCATGTGTGTAAAGGCGAGACCATCACACGCGAGCTGGCGCAGGAAGAACTCTCGGGCAACCTCTGCCGCTGCACCGGCTACCGGCCCATCCTGGACGCCGCACAAGCCATGGCGGCGCTGCCGCCGGTGACGGTTGACGAAACCGGTTTGCTACAAAAATTGAAGCAGCTAGCCCATACACCACCTGGGCTAGAGGCCGATTTGTCTTATAAATCCCCCCAAACGCTGACCGGGTTGCTGCAGGCTCGCGCCAAGTACCCCGAAGCCCAGCTGGTGGCCGGCTGCACCGATGTGGGCCTTTGGGTCACCAAGATGCACAAGCAGTTTGCCCAGGTGCTGGACGTGACCAAGGTGCAGGAGCTGCGGCAGGTTGAGCACTACCCCCATCACATCGCCATCGGCGCGGCCGTCGCGCTGGCCGACGCCTACGCCGCGCTGGTGAAGGACCGCCCGCAGCTGCACAACTTTGCCGCGCGCTTTGCGGGCCTGCCGGTGCGCAACTCCGGCACGCTGGGCGGCAACGTGGCCAATGGCTCGCCGATCGGCGACTCGATGCCGCTGTTGATCGCCTTGAACGCGAACGTGGTGCTGATGAGCGTGCGCGGCCACCGCGAGCTGCCGCTGGAAAAGCTCTACACCGGCTACCGGCAGAACGTGATGGCCCCTGATGAAGTGCTGGCCTGGATCAAGGTGCCCAAGGCCCAATCCAAAGAGGCCATGAAGGTCTACAAGATATCGAAGCGCTATGACGACGATATTTCCGCTGTTTGCCTGGCGATCAATTTGCGGATTGAAAACGGCCAGGTGGTCAGCGCATCGATAGGCGCAGGCGGCGTCGCGGCCACGCCGGTGCGCGCAACCAAAACCGAAGCCGCCCTTACCGGCCAGCCCTGGACGCAGGCCACCGTGCAACACGCCATCACCACGCTGCGCGCCGAGTTCTCGCCGATTTCCGACATGCGGGCCACGGCCGCCTACCGCAGCCAGGTGCTGGGCAACTTGCTGCAGCGCTACTGGTTGGAAAGCCAGGGCCTGCAGCAGATCAACCTGGCCAGCTTCACGCTGAAGGAGGCCGCATGAACGCCGCCAAAGACATCTCCGTCAGCCGCGACGCCGTGGCCGACCCCGACGTGCGCGAAGCCAACGCCCGCGCCGACAAGGCACCCGCCGCTGACCCGGCTGAAAAAGCCTCGCTGGCGCGCAAGCCCGCGCATACGCAAGCCGCCGGCCGCTCGACCGCGCATGAAAGCGCCCGCGCGCAGGTCGCCGGCGCCGCGACTTATGTTGATGACATTCCCGAAGTGCGCGGCACGCTGCATGCCGCGCCCATTCTGTCTGCCGTGGCGCACGGCAAGCTGCTGGGCGTTGACACCACGGCCGCCCTGGCCATGCCGGGGGTGCGCGATGTGATCCTGGCGCGCGACATTCCCGGCGACCCGGTGCTGGGAAATTTCTCGCACGACGAGCCGGTGTTTGCGCAAGATACGGTGCAACACATTGGCCAGGTGATTGGCGTGGTGGTGGCCGACACCGTGATGCAGGCGCGAGCCGCCGCACGCAAGGTGGTGTGCAAGATCGAAGCGCTGCCCGCCGTGCTCAATGTGCAGGACGCCCTCAAGGCTGAGAGCTATGTGCTGCCCCCGGTGTTTGTCAAACGCGGCGATGCGGCAGCGGCGCTGAAGAAGGCCGCACACACGCTGCACGGCACGCTGGAAGTCGGCGGCCAGGAGCACTTCTACCTTGAAGGCCAGGTGGCGTACGTGGTGCCGCAGGAGCAACAGCAATGGCTCGTGTATTCCAGCACCCAGCACCCGGGCGAGATCCAGCACTGGGTGTCGCATGCGCTGGGCATTGCCAACCATGCGGTGCGCGTCGAATGCCGGCGCATGGGCGGCGGCTTTGGCGGCAAGGAAACGCAGTCGGGCCAGATGGCGGTATGGGCCGCGATTGCCGCGCACAAGCTGCACTGCCCCGTCAAGCTGCGCATGGACCGCGACGACGACTTCATGGTCACCGGCAAGCGGCACCCGTTTGCGTATGAATATGACGTGGGCTTTGACGACACCGGCCTGCTCACGGGCCTGAAGATCACGATGGCGGTGAACTGCGGCTTCAGCGCCGACCTCTCAGGGCCGGTGGCCGACCGCGCGATCTTCCATGCCGACAACGCCTACTTTCTGCAAGACGTGGAAATCGCGTCGTACCGCTGCAAGACCCACATGCAGAGCAATACCGCCTTCCGCGGCTTCGGCGGGCCCCAGGGCATGATCGTGATCGAGGCCATCATGGGCGACATCGCGCGCACGCTGGGCCTTGACGCACTGGACGTGCGCAAGCGCAACCTCTACGGCATCGGCGAGCGCGACGTGACGCACTTCCAGATGAAGGTAGAGGACAACATACTCGAGCCTTTGCTATCGACACTGGAGCACACCGCCCAATACCGGAGCCGTCGAGAGGCCATTTCGATCTGGAACAAAAGCAGCCCGGTCATTAAGCGCGGCATTGCCCTCACGCCCGTCAAGTTCGGCATCTCGTTCACCGCCACGCTGTTTAACCAGGCCGGCGCGCTGGTGCATGTGTACACCGACGGCAGCGTGCAGGTGAACCACGGCGGCACCGAAATGGGCCAGGGCCTCAATACCAAAGTCGCGCAGATCGTGGCCGACGAGCTGGGCGTGCCGTTTGCCCAGGTACTGGCCACCGCCAGCGACACCAGCAAGGTTCCGAACGCGTCGGCCACTGCGGCATCTGCCGGCACCGACCTGAACGGCCGCGCCGCGCAATACGCCGCCCGCAATGTGCGCGACAACCTGGCGCAGTTTGTGGCGGGCCTGGACCGCTGCGGCGCGGGCGCCGTGCGTTTTGTGTGCGGTGAAGACGGCGGTGAAGTCATCACGCCCGAAGCCACGCGGCCCTTCACCGAAGTCGTAAAGCTGGCGTACGCCAATCGCATCCAGCTGTGGAGCGACGGCTTTTACCGCACGCCCAAAATCCACTACGACAAGACCACCCTCACCGGCCGGCCGTTTTATTATTTTTCCTACGGCGCCGCCTGCACCGAAGTCGCCATCGACACGCTGACCGGCGAAAGCCGCGTACTGAAGGTCGACATCCTGCATGACGTGGGCACCAGCATCAACCCGGCCATCGACATCGGCCAGATCGAAGGCGGCTTCATACAAGGCATGGGCTGGCTCACCACCGAGCAATTGGTGTGGAACGACAAGGGCCTGCTGACCACACACGCGCCCAGCACCTACAAGATCCCGGCCACAGGCGATGTGCCCGAACACTTCAAGGTCGACCTGTGGCCCGAACCCAACCGCGAAGACAACGTCTTCGGCAGCAAGGCCGTGGGCGAGCCGCCGTTGATGCTGGCGATCAGCGTGTATGAGGCGATGCGGGATGCAGTGGCTTCAGTTGCGCCCTCTGGCGAGTGTGTGGTGCTGGAGGCGCCGGCGACGGCGGAGCATGTATTGCGATCAGTGGGAACCGCAACAGCCCCTTGACCAGGTAACACGCCTAGTTATCAGGCGTGATATTCCCGTCGCGGATGATCTTGGCCCATTTCCGTTGCTCGGCTTTCATGAAGGTGTCGAGTTGCTCGGGGGTGCCACCGCCGTCTTCGGCGCCGAACTCGGCGAAGCGCTCCATCACATCGGGCATGGCCAGAACCTTGTTGACATCGGCGTTCATGCGCCGCGCAATGCTGGTGGGCAGCTTGCCCGGGCCGACCAACGCAAACCATATGCCGCTGTCAAAGCCGGGGTAGCCCTGCTCGGCAACCGTGGGCACCGTCGGCTGGCTTTTGGAGCGCTTGGCGCGGGTTTGCGCCAGCGCGATCAGGCGGCCTGACTTGATGTGCGGGGCAGCCGTGGTCATGCCCTCAAAACAGTATTGAATCTGGCCGCCGAAGAGGTCATTCATCAGCAACGCCGAGCCACGGTAGGGCACATGCAGCACGTCGATCTTGGCGCGCGTCTTCAGCTCTTCCAGCGCCAGGTGCTGGGCCGAGCCTGTTCCGGCAGAGCCAAACGTCACCTGGCCCGGGCTTTTGCGGCACAACTCCACCAACGCGCTCAATGTTTTGGCGGGCTGCTTGGGCGTTCCCACCAGCAGCATCGGGGTCTGCCCGACCATGGTGATGGGCACAAAATCCTTGTCCGCCGAATACCCGAGCTTGCGGTGCAGGCCGGGCGCAATGCCGTGGCTGTTGATGTGTGCCATCAGCAAAGTGTTGCCGTCACTGGCCTGCTTGGCTACGTAGTCGGCGGCAATGATGCCGGCGGCGCCGGCCCGGTTGTCCACAATGATGGGAATGCCCCACATCGCGGTGAGCTTCTGGCCCAGCAGGCGCGCCAGCACGTCGGTGCCACCGCCCGCAGGGAAGCCCACCACGAGGCGGATCGGGCCGGAAGGCAAGGTGGATTGGGCCCAGGACTGTGGAGCCGTGAGCGAACCACCCAGCAATACGCTGGCCGCCATAAATTTTCTTCTTTGCATCAACGTCTCCTTGTCTTTGTAGTGCCGGCACAGCCGACTATAGGGTTGCCATGGCTGCGGCGCCCGCATCGGCGAGCAGCGCGGCCTCCGGCATCGAAAATCCCACCGCCCTCAGCTTCACACGCAACAGGGCGTCCTGCTCCGCGTCGAGCTCCACCAGGGGCGGCCGCATCTTTGACCAACCGGCATCGCCCGACTTCCAGCCAATGGTGGCTTTCATCGCGGCAATGATGGGGAAAGACTGAAACACGGCGCGCGTCTCGTTCAGGCGCTGCTGCTGCCCGTCGGCATCCGGGCCACGCCACTCACGCAGCAGCTTGACGATATTCGCCGGGTTGACGTTGCCCGTGGCCGTGATGCAGCCGGCGCCGCCTGCACGCAAAGTCTCCAGCAAAAAGGTTTCGTTGCCGGCAAAGACATCCAGCCCGCGCGGCTGAAACTCCGACAGCAACCGCGATGTGGTGGCCCAGTCGCCCGAGCTGTCCTTGATGCCCGCAATCGTGCCAGGGAACTGCCTCATCAAGCGGTCAATCAACGCAAAGCTGATGCCCACCTGCGCAACCGGAGGTATGTGATACAGGTACACGCGCAGCCGCTCGTCCGCCACCGCGTCGATCAGCTGCGCGAAGCCGCGGTACAGGCCTTCATCGCTGACGCCTTTGTAAAAGAAAGGCGGCAGCATGAGTACACCCGCACAACCGGCCCGCACCGCGTGGCGCGTGAGCTCGATGGCGTCGGGCAGCGCGCAGGCGCCGGTTCCGGGCATCACCTTCGACATGGGCAGGCCAGCCTCGGCCAGGTGATTCAGTAACGCCCTCTTCTCGGCCACCGTCATCGAGTTGGCTTCGGAGTTGGTGCCAAAAATCGCCAGGCCCACGTCCTGCGTCAACAGCCACCGGCAATGCCTGATGAACCTGCCAACTGAGGGCGACTGGTCCGCGTTGAACGGGGTCAGCACCGGGGACAGCACGCCGCGCAGGGCGGGCGCCTGGGCGCTGGTCACCGGGGGCTCCCTTCAACGCGTGTCCAGCGGCCGTATTGGGCGACGGCCTTCTCGTCAAAATTGAATCCCAGGCCGGGCTCCTGGTGCAGGATGACGCGGCCTTCGCGGTGCTGCAGCTGGCGGTCGATCAGGCGGCGGAAGTTCAGCACCTGGTCGTCGGCAAAAAACTCCACGTAACGCGCGTTGGGCGTGGCGGCCACCAGGGGCGCATGCACATCATGGAACCAGTGGGGGCACATGACCACGCCGTAGCTCGCTGCGGTGGCTGCAATCTTCTTCCACTCGGTGATGCCGCCGCACACCAGCGCGTCGGTCTGGAGGATCGCCGCCGCGCCTTTGTCCAGCAACTCTTTGTGGTACCAACGTCCGTAGCCGATCTCGGCCGTCGCTACCGGGATGCGGGTGAGGCGCGCGAGCTTGGCGTGGCTTTCCGTGTCGTCGGGCGAGAACGGCTCTTCGATGAAGTAAGGGTTGTACTGCTCGAACCGGCGGATGTGCTGCATGGCCTCCGTCACGTCGCCCCAGCCGTTGTTGCAGTCCATCATGAGCTCGATGTCCGGCCCCACGGCTGCGCGCGCCGCCTTCAACCGCGCTTCTTCTTCGACCGGCGACAGGCGGCCGGTTTTCATCTTGACGGCCTTGAAGCCCATGGCCACGTAACTGGCCATCTCTTCACCGAGTTTTTCAGGGGTCTTGCCATCGAGGTAATAGCCGCCGCTGGCGTAGGCCGGCACGCTTTCAAGCTCATTGGCGCCCAGAAAGCGATGCAAAGGCAGATTGCTGCTGCGCGCATTCAAATCCCAAAGTGCGGTGTCGAGTGCGCTGAGCGCGCGCATCACCGTACCGGCGCGGCCTTGAAGCAGCGCCTCCTGGTACATGGCCGTCCACAGTTTTTCAATGGCATGCGACTCCTGGCCCAGCAGCATGGGCGCCAGCAGCTGCTCAACGGCCACGGTGAAAAGGTCGCCGGCCTTGCTGCCCACATAACAAAAGCCGATGCCTTCCACGCCATCACTGGAGCGGACCTTGACCAGCCCGTAGTGGCGCGACGTGACCGTGCGGCTGGAAAAAGAGGTGACCTTGTCGAGGGGGACTTCGGCTGAACAGACTTCGATGGACTGGATTTTTGGCACAGGGGCTCCGTTGAATGAGATTGAAGCGTTGTCGAACAGGACTTGGCTTGAACGAATTCTTGTCTCAACGGGAGGAAAGAACAATCCACTTTTGCTACCATTAGAAGATGTGTTTTCCATCTTTTATGCGAGAGGCCAGCCATGGACACAAGATTTCTTGAGAGCTTTGTCCACGTCGTTGAGTTCGGCTCCATTGCCGCCGCCGCACGCCACCTGGACCTGACGGCCGCCTCAGTAGCCCAGCGCATCAAGTCGCTGGAGTCCAGCGTGGGTAGCCGGCTGATCGTTCGCTCCGGCCGCACCGTCAAGGCCACCGTGGCCGGCGCGCGCGTGATGGCCAATGCCCACAGCGTGCTGCGCGAAGTGCGCGACCTGCGTTCAGCGGCCTCGGCCACCGAGCTGCCTGCCGGCCCGCTTCGCCTGGGCACCACGCCCACCGGCATGACGGGCATGCTGCCACCCATCCTGCGCGACTGGGTCAAGCGTTATCCGCAGATTGAGGTCTACATCGAGCCCGCTGCGACGGTCCTGCTCTATTCCCGCGTGCTGGCGGGCGAGCTGGATGCGGCGCTGCTGGTGCACCCGCTCTTTGACCTGCCCAAGAGCTGCGCCTGGAAGGACCTGCGGCACGAGCGGCTCATCTTGCTGACGCCCGCGCGCATGAAGATGAAAGACCCGCTGGAGACGATTGCCACGCAGCCCTTCATCCTCTATGACCGCAAGGTGGTCGGCGGCAAGATGGCTGAGGGCTACCTCAAGTCGCTCGGCGTGCGGCCCACGGTGCGCTTTGAGCTTGACGGCATCGAGTCCATCGCCAAACTGGTGTCCGAAGGTTTGGGGGTCTCGGTGCTGCCGGACTGGGCCACCATCGGCCTTCACGATTCGAGCTTGCGCCGCTGGGCCTTGCCGGAACCCTGCCCGTTTCGCCGGGTGGGTTTGCTGTCGCTGCGCAGCTCGGTGCGCGCGCCGCTTGTTGCGGCGTTTTCCGCGCTGTCGGAAAAGCATTTTCAGCCTGCGCAGTAGGCCCGCGCAATCACTTTTTCATATCCAGAAAACCGCGCAAAGTCTGCGACGTGTTTTCCATGTGCCAGGCCAAGAAAAACTCGGTCTTCGCTTTGGTGCCGCCCAGCTTGCGGTACACCACGTTTTGCATTTGCAGGCTGTGCATGGACTCGGGCACGATGGCTATGCCGACACCGGCCGCCACCAGACCCACCACGGTCGACATGGGGTAAGACTCTTGCACGATGCGCGGTGAGAAGCCCGCTGCCTCGCACATCTTGCGCAGCTGTTCGTGAATCGCCGGCGCCTCGCTGCGGCTGAAGAAGACGAAGTCATCATCCGCCAGCGCCTGCAGCATCACTTTGTCTTGTCCCGCCAGCCGGTGATGCGCGGGCAGCGCGGCCATGAAGCCTTCTTTGAAGAGGCTGCGCGTGGCGAGCCAGGGCTCGGTGACGGACTGGCGAATGATGCCGACGTCGATCTCACTGTTTTTCAGCATCACGGTTTGCCGCGCCACCGTGAGCTGCTGCACCGTCACAGCCACATGCGGATAGAGCCGCCGGTACTGGCTCAACAAGGCAGGCACCGAAGTGTAGATGGTCGAACCCACAAAGCCGATGCGCAGCGAGCCTGTTTCGCCGCGGCTGGCGCGGCCCACGACTTCTGGAATGCCCGCCGACAGCGCCAACAGGCGGCGCGCTTCTTCGAGCAAGGCCTGGCCCGCCTGCGTCAGGGTCACTTCGTGCGAAGAGCGCACCAGCAGCTGCGCGCCCAGCTCCTGCTCGAGCTTGGCGATCTGTCGGCTGAGCGGTGGCTGGGAAATGTGCACGCGCACCGCAGCGCGGCTAAAGCTCAGCTCTTCGGCCACGGCGACGAAATAAGACAGCTGGCGTAAATCCATGAGAGCCCTTTGAATACCTTTCAGGTATAGCCAATGACTTCATTATGCATTGGACAGCATGAAACCCGCGGCCTAGCATCCGTCTTATAACGAATGATTCTGGAGACAAACATGAGCTCTTACCCCCTCACCGGCAGCCGGCGCCGCCTGCTGACGCACAGCCTGAAAGTCGCTGGTCTGGCGCTGGCCATCTCGGTCGCATGGACCCAGCCTGCGGCCGCGCAGGCCTACCCGAACAAACCCATCAAGCTGATCGCACCGTTTGCCGCGGGCGGCGCAGCCGATACGGTGGCGCGCATCCTGGTACCCAAGCTGTCTGAAGCGCTGGGCCAGCCCATCATCATTGACAACCGCGCAGGTGCCAGCGGCGCCATTGGCTCGGCCTTTGTCGCGGCCGCCCCCGCAGACGGCTATACCCTGCTGATCAACCTGGGTCCGCCGCATCAGACCGTGCAGTTCTTTACCAAGGGCGTGAAGTACGACCCGGTGAAGGACTTCACACCGATCGCGCAGGTGGCCACGGCGCCGCAGGTGATGGTGGTGCCGGCTTCGTCACCGTTCAAGTCGGTGACTGATTTCACGGCGGCCGCCAAGGCACCCAAGAGCCTGGCCTACGCCACGTCTGGCTCAGGCAGCTCACAGCACCTTGCCGGGCTGCTGATGGCCCACAACTACAAGCTCAGCCTGACCCACGTCGGTTACCGCGGCGGCGCACCGGCGCTGACGGACGTGCTGGGCGCGCAGACCGACGCCGGCATCCTGGTGTTGTCCAACGTGCTGCCCTATATCCAGTCGGGCAAGCTCAGGGCGCTGGGCCTGGTGGAAAACCACCGCAGTAAATCAGCGCCCAACATTCCGACCCTGGCGGAAAGTGGACTCACCGGCTTCTCGGTGCCCGACACCTGGGTCGGCGTGATGGGACCGGTGGGCCTGCCCCCGGCCATCGTGCAGCGCCTGCATGCAGGCATCAGCAAGACCCTGCGCAACCCGGATGTGCGGGCCCAGCTGCAGCAAGCCGGCTATGACGTGGTTGAGACGACACCCGCGCAGTTCGGCAAGCAGCTGGCCGACAGCACCGAGATTTACCGCAGCATCGTGAACAACTCCGGCATCACGCCTGAATAAGCAACCCGGCCGCACGGCCAGAAAGAAACCATGAATCGCCCCACCTCTGCCGGCCCCCAGACCGCCACTTTCCCCCGCAGCACCGTCGTGCTGACTTTCCTGATGGAGAACTGGTCTGAAGGCAAGGCACCGCCCTACTCGCCCATGACCAGCCCGCCCAAGCCCGGTGCGGTAGACCGCGCGGGCATTTTGTGGGCCAACTATGGCGGCCAGTCGGGCATTGCGCGTCTCATGCGCATCGCGAAGCGGCATGGCGTGTCGGGTACGGTGTGCATCAACGCGCGCTCGGCTGAGCTGTTTCCGCAGACGGTGAAACACATCGTGGAATCCGGCTTTGAAATCGGCGGCCACAACTACATGCAGGACGAAGTGTTGTCGGGCCTGAGCGAACCTGAAGAGCGCGCGCTGATCCAGAAGAGCCTGCGCATCCTGACCGAGATATCCGGCCAGCGCCCGACCGGCTGGCTCAGCTCAGTGATCGCCACGACCGACATCACGGCCGACCTGCTGGCCGAAGAAGGCCTGCTCTGGCACGGCGACTACAACGACATCGACCAGCCGCACCAGGTCAAGACACGCTCGGGCCGCATTGTGGCGATCCCGCACAGCGACTACGCCGACAACCGCGTGCTACGCGGTGCGCCGGACGACTGGTTCAACTGCTACAAGGACATGTTCGACTACCTCTACCGCCAGGAGCCGGGCTCGCTGATCAACATCACCATGCACGGCAACTTCGGCGGGCGGCCGCTGATGGCCGCGCAACTGGACAAACTGCTGACCTACATCAGGGCCCATGACGATGTCTGGATGCCGCGGCATGACGAGCTGGCCAATTGGGTCAACCAGCACGGCGTGCAGGAAACGCCCTTCATCCAGCGCTTTGCCGCCTGAGGCTTTCGCCAACACCGACCACAGGACCCGAGACATGATCACCGAGACTGAACGCCGGCAAGCGGCAGACGCGCTGCTGGAAGCGGGCCGCACCCGAAAACCGGTGCACCAGGTCAGCAAGACCTGGCCCGCGATGGAGATTGAAGACGCCTATGCCGTGCAAAAGCTCTGGGCCGACAGCAAGGTGGCGCAAGGCGCGCGCATCGTCGGCCACAAGATTGGCCTGACCTCACGCGCGATGCAGATGGCTTCGAAGATGACCGAACCCGACTACGGCATGCTGATGGACGACATGCTGTATGTCGATGGCGCGCGCATCCCGGCGGCCAGCTTTCATGCGCCGCGCCTGGAGGTGGAACTCGCCTTTGTGCTGGGCAAACCGCTGGGCGGCAAACACGTGACCATTTATGACGTGCTGGACGCCACAGCGTATGTGACGCCCGCGCTGGAAATCATTGACTACCGCACCGAGGTGCCGCGCGCCATCGTCGACACCATCGCCGACAACGCGGCAGCGGCCGCCATGGTGACGGGCGGCCGTGTCGTCAGGCCCATGGACATCGACCTGCGCTGGGTCAGCGCCACGCTGTCCAAGAACGGCGTGATTGAAGAATCCGGTGTGTCCGCCGCCATCATGGGCCACCCGGCCATGGGCATCGTCTGGCTGGCCAACAAGCTGGCGCTGCACGGCATCACCATGCAGGCCGGCCACATCCTGCTGGCAGGCTCGTTCACGCGGCCCACGGCGGTTGCGGCGGGCGACACGATTCATGCGGACTTTGGGCCGCTGGGCTCCATAGGCGTTTCTTTCAGCTAAGAGCCGCTCTAAACTGGCAGCCGGGCGCGCGAAATCCCTTCGCCGCCCGGCCGCAAGAACGCGCACTCATCCAGCAACAAGGTAACCCCATGGAATTGCCAGTCAATCATTTCAAGAAAATGCTGCGTGCCGGGCAGCAGCAAATCGGCCTGTGGTGCACGCTCTCCAGCCCCTACGGCATCGAGCTGCTGGCCGGCTCGGGCTTTGAATGGTTGCTGCTGGACACCGAGCATTCGCCCAGCGACGTGACCAATGTGCTGGCGCAACTCCAGGCCGTGGCGCCCTACCCGGTCTCCGCCGTGGTGCGCCCCGCCTGGAACGACCCGGTGCTGATCAAGCGCTATCTGGACATCGGCGCGCAGACGCTGCTGATTCCTTATGTGCAGAACGCCGACGAAGCCCGGCAAGCGGTGCGCAGCATCAACTACCCCAGCACCGGCGGCGTGCGTGGCGTCTCTGCTTTGACACGGGCCTCGCGCTTTGGCCGAGTGCCGAACTACGCGAAGACCTGCCAGGACGAGCTGTGCCTGCTGGTGCAAGTTGAAACCCTGGAAGCGCTGGACAACATCGAAGCCATCGCGGCGGTGGAGGGCGTGGACGGCATCTTCATCGGCCCCGGCGACCTGGCTGCCAGCATGGGCCATCTCGGCGAGCCGGGCAACCCGGCCGTGGTGGCGAAGATCGAGGACGCCATCAAACGCCTCGCAGCCTGCGGCAAACCCGCCGGCATCCTGACGGGCGACGAGGCCTTTGCCGAGCGTTGCATGTCGCTGGGCACCACCTTTACCGCCGTGGGCGTGGACGTGGGTCTGCTGGCCCGCTCGACCTCGCAGCTACGGCAGCGTTTCGACAACAAAGCCTGAAGCTCAAGCCTCGCGGTACATCCCCGAGTCGCCCCGCACGCCCAGCTTTTTTCGGAAGGCCTGGATATCAAAGCCCTCGCTGTCGAGCTGCTTTTGCATGACGGCCTGGGCGGCCTTGATAGCGTCGGCGCTGGCCCACTCCACCACGGTCACCACATCGAACTCGCTGCTGTCGCCCGTCTGGGTGAGCACATGTTTTTGCAGGCAACCCGGCAGGCTGCCCAGCATGCGCTGAACGTGGTGGATGCGCTCGACAAAAGCCGAGATCGACTGCGACGGAATCACAAATTTGTCGATGCGGAACACGGAAGTGGAGCTTGAGTTGGAAGAGGGGGCTGAAGATTCACCGGGCATTTGAATAACTCCTTGAAAGACAGCAGCGTAAAACCTCAAGTAAAGTTGAGGTCAAGCACTATTTACAAGGAGCCTTCGATGAGCACTCCCCTGGAAGAAGCCGGCCTCTTCCCCACACTTTCGGTCGGCGATATGGCGCGGCGTAGCGGCGTGGCGGTGTCCACGCTGCATTTCTATGAAACCAAGGGCTTGATCAGCAGCACCCGCACCGACGGCAACCAGCGCCGTTACGCGCGCGAGATGCTGCGGCGCGTGGCTTTTGTGCGAGTGGCGCAGCGGGTGGGTATAGCACTGGCCGACATCGAGGCGGCGCTGGCCACCCTGCCCGCCAGGGCGGCGCCCAGCCGAGCGGACTGGGCGCGCCTGTCAGCGGCCTGGCGCCAAGACCTGGATGAACGTATGGCGCAGCTCAAAAAACTGCGCGACACGCTGGACGACTGCATAGGCTGCGGCTGCCTGTCGATCGACAAATGCCGGCTGCGCAACCCTTTGGACAAGCTGGGCGACAAGGGCGCCGGCCCGCAGCGCTTGTTGATCATGCGCCGGGATGGCCGCTAGGACCTGGCCGTCAACGGCCTCGAGATCACTTGGCGCGCAGCTGGCCCAGGGCCAGCAACCAATTCTCCATGTGCCAGGTTCGGGCGATTTTCCCGCCTTCAATGGTCTGGATGTCGATGGCCGAGATCTTGAAACTCTTGCCGCCATGCGGCACGCCGAAGAAGTCGCCTGAAGGAGTGCCGCTGACTTCGCCGCGCACGATCACACGGTTGCCGGACACCAGCACTTCCTTGATGTCGAACTTCATGTCGGGAACGGTTTTGGCGAAGTTGGCGATGGTCTTGATCGACTGTTCGCGCCCCCAGCAGCCGCCCGGTACATCTTCCGGCCCCCAGCAGGTCTTGTAGTCCGGCGACACGGCCTTGTCGTGCTGTCCCGCCACATCGCCCTGGAAGGGTTGATTGAACATCGCGTACCAGGGCGCAACAACGGCGCGGGCTTGTGCTTCGGTCAGGGTTTGGGCCGAGACGTTGAACGCGGCGACAAAGGCAGCTGCCGCGAAGGCAATGCGAGGAAAGGTTTTCATGGTGATGCCTGGTTTGGTTATTGAAAGGTATGAGAGGCGTGTGAGGTGTGGATGATCATTCTGAATGACGATCATCATCCACATCAGGAATGATGACGAGCATAATCCAGACTGTCAAGCACCCTATGTGAGGTTTTTTCCGGATGGGCCACTCCAAGGCAAACAAGGCCGAGAGCCATGACCGCGTGGTCAGCACTGCCGCCGCCCGCTTTCGCGAGTCCGGCATCGACGGCATCGGCGTGGCCGACCTGATGAAAGAAGCGGGCCTGACGCATGGCGGCTTTTACCGGCACTTCGCCTCGCGCGACGAACTGGTGGCTGAGGCGGTCGAACGGGCCCTGCAGGATGGTGGCCGTGCTGTGCAGGCCGTAGAGAACATCCGGCAGCCGCCGGCGGCCGTGCTGGCCTTGCTGGTGGACGGCTACTTGAGCGCCGCGCACCGCGACAGCCTGGCCACCAGCTGCGCCGTCACCACCCTGGCAGGCGATGTAGCCCGCAGCAACGAGCGGGCGCGCAGCGCCTACACCCAACAGGTCGGCACCTACCTGGCGCTGCTCACCAAGCTGATCGCCGGCGAAAAGCAGAAATCCAGGCGCATGAAGGCCATCGCGGCCTTGTCCACGCTAGTCGGCGCGGTGTCTATGGCGCGCGCGGTGAACGATGAGAAGCTCTCACGGGAAATTCTCAAGTCCGCCGCCGATGCGCTAAAGGCCCAGCTCGGGTGAGCTTCCGATGCGGGCCGCGCTCTAAAAAAGCGGGCGAAACAAATCCAGCAACATCATCAACACCGCAAAGCCCATCACCACCACACCGCCCCAACCAAACCAGGTGGTCTTCAGGCCCGAGGTGAAGTTGCCCATGACCGACTTGCGGCCGGCCAGCAGCATCAGGCCCGCCATGATGGGCACGGCCACCACGCCGTTGATCACGGCGCTCCAGTACAGCGCCTTCATCGGGTCGATGGAAGTGAAGTCCATGCCGGTACCGACCACGGTGGCGATGACGATGATGGCGTAGAAGCGTTTGGCCTCGTACCAATGGCGCTCCAGGCCCTCGGGCCAACCAAAGGCTTCAGCCACGGCGTAAGCGGCCGATGACGCCAGCACCGGCACCGCCAACAAACCGGTGGCGATGATGCCGCCGGCAAACAATGCGAAGGCAAAGTCGCCGGCCAACGGCCGCAGGGCCTGCGCCGCTTGCGCGGCCGATGTCACGTCATGGATGCCGGCCGCATACAGCACCGCCCCGCCCAGCACCATGATGAAGAAGGCGATGGCGTTGGAAAAAAACATGCCGATGTAGGTATCGCGCTTGACACGGCGCAGGTCGCGGCGGATTTTCTTCTCCGGGCCGATCACGCCGCCCTTCAGGCGCAGCTCTTCCACTTCCTGCGAAGCCTGCCAAAAAAAGAGATAAGGCGAAATCGTGGTGCCCAGCAGCGCGACGATCATCATCCAGTAGCCCGAGGTCCATTGCAGCTTGGGAATCACCAGGTCATGCAGCACTTGGCCCCACTGCACCTGCACCAGAAACACCGCGATCACATAGGCAAAGAGAAACAGCGTCAGCCATTTCAGGATGGGCGCCAGCTTGCGGTAAGGCACAAACACCTGCAGCAGCACCGTGATGATGCCGAAGGCCACCGCATGGAAATGGTCGCCGCCGCCCACGGCCAGTTGCAGCGCCTCACCCATGGCGGCGATGTCGGCCGCGATGTTGATGGTGTTGGCAATCACCAGTAAAAACACCATGCTCATCAAAAAGGCACGCGGCGTGTGCTCGCGCAGATTGGCCGCCACGCCCTTGCCGGTGACGCGCCCTATGCGGGCGCTCACCAGCTGGATGGCGATCATGAAGGGCAGCGACAAAAACACCGTCCAGAGCAGCCCGGTGCCGAACTGCGCCCCTGCCTGCGTGTAGGTGGCGATGCCGGATGGGTCGTCGTCGGCAGCGCCGGTGACAACGCCCGGGCCGACATGGCGCAGGAAGGAGGGGATGCGGTTCAACATGGCCGCGAGGCTAACACGGCGCTATGAGGCCAGGCTTAAGCTGACTGACAAAGGGCTTGCAGGTGAACTTGAGTATCAAAACAGCCTGCAGCCCAATCAAATCATAGGTAAACAGCTACAAAATCTATAGCACAACCAGAATCACCCGGTCAGCCCATCAAGCCTGCAGCGAAACCACCACGCCACCTTCCAGCGGCTCCAGTGAGAACTTCACAGGTAGGAAGGCCTCAATGGTTCGCGCATTCGTGCGTGTGTGCTCAGTGAGCTCCGTCGCCCAGTAGCGTCCTGTTTTCCCCTGCAGGCCGGCCATCGCCATAGGGATCATCAGCTGATCGGCCAGATGCGGGCCTACCGGCGCCTGGTGCGCCTGGTAGTCCTTCACCTCCTGCAGCACGCGGCGTGCGACCTGCTCGGCGCTCACGTTCTTTTCGCCATAGGCGGCAAACACCTCCGTGATGTGCTCATAGCGCAGAACGGCCAGCAGCGCATTGCCCGGCCCTTCGTTGCTGCGCAGGCCGCGGTCGCGCAGACAGTCTTCTTGCCAGCCAAGTCCCTTGCGCAGCACGTCCAGCTCACGCTCGGCCACACCTCGGGGCAGGCCCGCATGCAGGCATTCGGCATAGGCTTCGATCAGCGCACCGCGCTCCATGAGATCGATGGCCGCAAAGCCCTGCGCGGGTGGGCGCAGACGCACGCGCACCTCTCCGCCGCCTGCGGGGTAGAAACCGTGTCGGCGCAGTTCGATGTCAAACAGCGCCTCGCCACTGCCGGCGAAGTAAGGCGCCAGCGCAGTCAGGAAGGAGCAGGACGGCGCCATCGGGTTGTGCGTGCCGCCGCTGAGCAGCAGCGTCGAGGCGGCTTTGGCCTGCAGCAGCGGCCACAGCACGGTCTGCAGCACCAGCATGCAGCTGCCCGCAGAGCCGACGGCAAATTCGTAATCGCCCGCGCGCACCTCGCCGGGCGTGAACACCAGCGTGGTTTCGCCAATCTGTACGGCCTGGCCGGCAGCGTTGACGGCGGACGTATGCGCCGTGCCGCCGCCCACGGCCACGGCCGCATTCACACAGGCCAGGTGCTGGCGCATCAGGCCGGGCTTGGGCCGTTTGGCGCGGATGTTGTCCATGCGAAACGGCTTGCCCGTGACCAGGCTGAGCGCCAGCGCCGTACGCAGAATCTGTCCGCCGCCTTCGCCTTGCGAGCCATCGAGTTCAATCGTGTTTTTAACTTCAGTTTTCATTGTTCTTCTTTTCCATTTTCAATGCCAAGCCCGCTTGGCTCACGCGACGTGCCTCTTCGACCCGCGCACGCTCCAACAGACGACAAGGACGGCAGCGCACGGCGCTGCTCTCGATACGGCCCTTGGCGATCTCATACCACCACTTCTGCTGCTTGGCCGTCCAAATCTCGTGTGCGCCGCAGTCCTTGCAGACAAAGGGCGTGTCGATGTAGAACGAGGGCAACGAACTCCAGGTGGTGTTATGCGCCAGTTGCGCGGGGTCTGCCGCCACGGCGCCCAGAGGTACTGTCCTGGTTGGAATAAATGGGCTGGGTGCCCGCGCAGCGCTCAGGCGTGCCAGGCGCCTGGCTTTGATTTCCTCCCGCCTTTGCTTTCCGCTCTTCATCACACGTCCTTTTGCGGGGCTCACCCCAGTTCGTCTATCCCTTCACACACACCACCTGCTTGAGCGTGTAAACCACCTCTACCAGGTCGCTCTGCGCCAGCATCACGGCGTCGATGTCCTTGTAGGCCATCGGGATCTCGTCGATCACGTCGGCGTCCTTGCGGCATTCCACGCCTTCCGTGGCCTTGATCTGGTCGTCCACCGTAAACAGCTTCTTGGCCTGGGTACGGCTCATGGTGCGGCCTGCCCCGTGGCTGCAGCTCATAAAACTGTCGGGGTTGCCCTTGCCGCGGACGATGAAACTCTTGGCGCCCATGCTGCCGGGAATGATCCCCAGCTCTCCTGCCTTGGCGCTCACGGCGCCCTTGCGGGTCACAAACACCTCTTGCCCAAAGTGCGTTTCTTTCTGCACATAGTTGTGGTGGCAGTTCACTGCCTCCAGGTGCGTCTCGAAGGGCTTGCTGATCACCTTGCGCAGCGCGCCGATGGCGGCCTGCATCATCACCTCGCGGTTCAGGCGCGCGAACTTCTGCGCCCAGCCCACGCCGCGCACATAGTCGCCAAAGTACTGCGAACCTTCTTCAAGGTAGGCCAGGTCCTTGTCCGGCAGGTTGCGCTGGTGCAGCTCGGCGTCCTTCTTCGCAAGCTCAATGAAGTGCGTGCCGATGGCGTTACCCACCCCGCGCGAACCGCTGTGCAGCATGATCCACACTCCGCCGCTTTCGTCGAGGCAGACCTCGACAAAGTGGTTGCCGCCGCCCAGGGTGCCCATGTGGCGGTGGTTGTTGGTGTTCTTCAGGCGCGGGTAATCGAGGCAGATCGACTCGAACTCATCGACCAGCTGGCCCCAGGCCGCATCGGCCGCACTGGGCGGGTTCGTCCAGGCGCCAACTTCACGCGTCGAGCCGTTCCTGCGGTACGTCTTGGGCGCCGAGCCGTGCGGCACGGCCTTCTCGATTTCAGAGCGTAGCGGGCCCAGGTTGTCAGGCAGGTCTTCGGCGCGCAGCGTGGTCTTGCAGGCCATCATGCCGCAGCCGATGTCCACACCCACCGCGGCAGGAATGATCGCCTTGAAAGTCGGGATCACGCTGCCGATGGTCGCGCCCAGGCCGTAGTGCACATCGGGCATCACGGCCACGTGCTTGAACACGATGGGCAGGCGCGCGGAGTTTTCCAGCTGCTTGAGCGCCTGGGCCTCCACCGGCACACCGTTGGTCCACATCTTCACCGGCACACCGCCGGGGACTTCGTGTTGTTGGTAGTTCATTGTTTTTCTTCTTTCTTCGTTTGATGCTATTTTGCTATCGCGATCTTCAATTTCCAATTGGTGGACGCGGCGGGATTCGAACCCGCATCAATACGGCGACCACGGTGTTTTATGCCTGTGGCCCAGTCAACGGTTGGAAACGCGCGCCAGTGACAGACCCGTCATCGGAGCCAGCACCTGCATCCTCAACCTTGCCCGTCAACCGGCTTTCCCGCCGCACCCGGTGCTACCCGGCCTGCCGGCAATATCAACATTTTTGGCAGTGGCGCTCCCTTCTGTGCCAGCGCGCCCATTTTTCTCTTTCTCCGAGCCTGTCTACTCAACGCAGCTTCACCAGCCCGTTGAGCACCTGGTCCAGACCGCCGAACACGGAGATCTTGTCGATGCGCTCGGCCACACGCTCCAGTGTTTCCAGCTCTTTCATGCGCAGAACAATCGGGTTGTCCTCCATGATCTTGGCCGTGTTGAGCAGCGAGCGCGTTGCTGCGGTTTCTTCACGACGGCGAATCGCGTTGGCCTGCGCCGACTTCTCGGCTTCCACTACTTGCGACAAGATGGTTTTCATCTCGCCGGGCAGGATGATGTCTTTCACACCCAGGCTTTCCAGCTTCAGGCCGGCGCCCGCCAGCCGTGCACGGGTGTGCTCGGCAATGATGTCATCCAGCGCGGCCTTGTTCTCCAGCAGCTCGTCGAGCGTGCGGGTCCCTACGGCCGCGCGCAGGCCCAGCTGCAGCTCGCGGTAGATCTGCTCTGAGGGCTTGCCCCACTGGGCAAAGGCCTTCAGCACATCGTCATAACGCCAGGTGGCCGACAGGTTCAGGCGCAGGCTCACCTTGTCGCGGGTGAGGATTTCCTGCCCGCTGACTTCCAGCGCCTGCGAACGCAGGTCAATGCATTCGACTTCAACCTTGCGGCCATAGCGCCAGAAACCATACGCACCGGCGCCTAGCAGCCCGGTCACCTTGCCGTCCAGCGTCAACACGCCGGCATGAAAGTCGGGAACCTGCACCAGCAGCACGCCGTCCAGCCCCTTCACGGCGCGCTGGCGCAGCTGCGTCTGGCCCAGCGTGGCCACCAGGCCGGCGGGCAGTTTCTCGCTGTTCGCCACGCCCTGGTCGATATCGACCACGTCGATACGGATGTCGTTCAGGCCCTTCCAGTAGAGCTTGCGGGTGGCGGGCGGCAGCACTTCGACCAGCAGGCCGTTCTCATAGCGCAGGCCTGCCTGCGAATCCGACAGTGCGGCCAGCACAAACTCCTGGGCAACCACAGCCGGCTCTTTGGCCATGAAGTAGTCGGCAAGGCCGTGCGTGAAAGCCGCCTGCTCCATGGCAAAGGTCTCCACACGGACTGCGTCGGCACCGGCATACACCCAGTGTTTACCGGGCTGCAGCACGCGCTCGAAATCGCCGTTGCGCAGCAACAGGCCGCGTTCGTTTTTCTTGATCTTGTATTGCTTTAATCCAAACATTTTTCTTCTCCGTTATTCTTTTCAGCTATCTTTTTTTCTACCCAAACATAGTCCGCATCAGCAACAGCCGCGGACTCAGGGTGCGGGCACTTTCAGGTGAGGGGCCTGGCCGCGAGATCTCTCGATGTCACAGCTGGCGTCTTCACTGTCCGGTGTCGCAGTACCTTCGCACTGGCCACTGTTGCCGGTGGGTGCTGGCCCTGCGAACTGCCGCGGTTTCCCGTTGCAGCCTGCCTCCACTTTTCCCACTCGCGGCACGTTCACTTCCAAGCAAGTTGATTTTTTAGATCAACGTTCGGCGGGATTCGAACCCGCGACAGTCGCGTTAAAAACACGGTGCTCTACCTTCTGAGCTACAGAACATAGGCATCAGGAATCGAACCTGTCGGGGCGGCTCCTCTATCCGAGCCGCCCCTTGACCACATGCCTTGGTGCCAGCGCATCCGTTGTCGCGGCATACAGGAGACCCAAGACAACCCGGGGCTTCCTGCACCAGCGGGGCCCGGTTTCCCGGAAACCCCTGCTTGTGAGCGAACAACTTTCTCATCTGACACCTTCTTTATTGCAGGCAATGTGCCAGGATGCCATCCGTTGGGTCATATTTTTCATAGATGATTGATTTCATTGAATATTTCCCCCTAACGAGCAAATTCAAACTATCAGTCGCGTCTCTTGAATTTTTCTATCCTTATCTTTAAAGCTAGTACATTAGAAATATGAAGAAGAAAGTGGTGATGGGTTTCCTTGGCACCCAGCTCGATTCGGGCCTGAATGCCTCGCGATGGGAGAAGTGGCGGCCGACGGTGTCGATCGCGCAGCATGAGGACCTGGTCGTCGACAGGCTGGAGTTGATGCACGACGTGCGCAACAAGGCGCTGGCCGAACGGGTGCGTGATGACGTGGTTCAGCTCTCGCCCGGCACCGAGGTCCACCTGGTCGAGATGAATCTGGCCAACCCCTGGGATTTCGGCGAGGTCTATGGGGCGCTGTATGACTGGATGCGCGCCTACGCTTTCGACACCGAGCGCGAAGAGTACTGGGCCCACATCACGACCGGCACGCACGTGGCGCAGATCTGCCTGTTCCTGCTGGTCGAGGCGCGCTTTATTCCCGGCGTGCTGCTGCAGACGGCGCCGCCCAGGGGACGGCAAGGCCAGGGCGCCGGCAGCTATGAACTGATCGACCTGGACCTCTCGCGCTATGACGCCATCAATGCGCGGCTTGCAGTGGCCCACCAGGACGCGGTGTCCTTCCTCAAAAGCGGCATTGCCACGCGCAACCCGCGCTTTAACACGCTGATCGAGGAGATCGAGCGCATCGCCGTACAGAGCAAGGCGCCCATTCTACTGACGGGGCCCACAGGCGCGGGCAAGTCGATGCTGGCGCGGCGCATCTTCGAGCTCAAAAAATCGCGCCACCAGGTCAGCGGCAACTTTGTCGACGTGAACTGCGCGACGCTGCATGGCGACGGCGCCGGCTCCACGCTGTTCGGCCATAAGAAAGGTTCGTTCACTGGCGCGGCCAGCGATCGCCCGGGCTTGCTGCGCACCGCCGACAAGGGCGTGCTGTTTCTCGACGAAATCGGCGAGCTGGGCCTGGACGAGCAAGCCATGCTGCTCAAGGCTGTGGAAGAAAAACGCTTCCTGCCCGTGGGCGCCGACAAAGAGGTTGAAAGCAGCTTCCAGCTGATAGCCGGCACCAACAAGGACCTGCGTTCCGAGGTCTCGCGCGGGCGCTTTCGCGAAGACCTGTTTGCACGTATCAACCTGTGGACTTACACCCTGCCCGGCCTGGCTCAAAGGCGCGAGGACATCGAACCGAACATCGAGCACCAGCTCGGGCTGGCGTCGCAAGACCTGGGCCGCAAGATTCGCATGACCACGGAAGCTCGAGCGGCCTACCTGCGTTTTGCGCAGTCGGCCGAGGCGAGCTGGGCCGGCAACTTCCGCGACCTCAGCGCTTCGATGACGCGGCTGGCCACACTGGCCGACAACGGGCGCATAGGCGCCGGCCTTGTTGATGCGGAGATCGCGCGGCTGCGCTGGCAATGGCAGGCCACCCCTCAAGCTGCCGATGGCGCCGGGGACATCGCGGCGCAGCTTGATGAATTGCTGGGCAAGGCAGCGGCTAACCTCGATTGCTTTGACCGCCTTCAGCTGCAGGCCGTTGTGGCGGTGTGCCGCAAACACAATTCCCTGAGCGATGCCGGCCGCGAACTGTTCAACGTCTCGCGCACGCAGCGCAGCGTGGTGAACGACGCGGACAGGCTGCGCAAGTATTTGATGAAGTTTGACCTGAGCTGGGAAAAACTGGCAAGCTGACGCGCTTATGCATCAAACAGGCCCCTGGCCCAGGCGCAGTATGCACAAGCAGCTACAAAATCAATAGCGCAAGCCCGTCACCGAGGCATTGCGCCGAACCGTTCAGATGGCACGGTTCAGATCAACCTCCAGGCCTGCCCGCTTCATCTCGCGCGCCAGCAGCAGCCGCCACAGGCCCGCGTCGTCGACCGTGACGCATGTCGTGCCCTTCAGGACATCCGGCAAAGCGCCTTCTTCGGACATCAGGCAGGCAAGGCGGTTGCGGCCGAGCACGGCCAGCATGAAGCCGATGGCCAGCATGGCCTCAGGCGCATCGGATTTGTCGCCCGGCAGGAGCAGCAAAAACGCCACATTGCGCAGCCCCTCAAGCTGCTCGACGGAGACGGTGTCGAGGATGGCCGCCTCCAGTCCCAGTTGCTCCATGAACTCGCACGCATCGCCTACGGCATCGCCGCCCAGGCCCAGAATGGCCACGCGGGCACCGCCGGTGGAAGAGGAAGAAGGGAGATCGGTCTTGGGCATGGGCGTCCTCGTTGGAGTGGAAGGTGCAGGTGTGGGGGCCGGCGCTGGTGCTGGTGACATCGCCTTCGCGGGCGGTGGCGGTGGTGGGGGCGATGCAGGCGCAGGCGCAGGCGCAGGTGCAGGTGCAGGTGCAGGTGCAGGTGCAGGTGGGGGCGGTGGCACCGGTTTCGCCTCCACAGCCGGGGCCTCCACCGGCGCCGCAGTGACTACGCCATCGAGGCGGTCGGCCAGCAGTTTTTTGGCCGCATTCGTACGCATGATGGCCAGGTCGATCCCTTGCTTGACCTTCTGGTGGCGCTCGTCTTCCGTGAAGCGGTCTCCGAACGTTTTGTCGATCAGGAAATCCTGTAGCGCGACGGCAAATTGCCGATACTCGGGCGTGCCCGTGCCGAAGCTGTCGGCAAAAGTGGCATTGATCTTCTTGTTCAAGGACTCGATGCCCGAATCCCAACCAACTTGCGCAACCGAAATATTAAAGGTCCGCAGCATCTTGGCCTGCTTGTTGAGCTTGTCGACCGCTGTCTCGATCTGGGCTCTATCTTTGGCACTAAGGGATGGCGGTGTATTTTTGCCGTTGGACATGCAGGTTCCTCATGCGATGAGCCCACACTGTAACGCCTCCCCAAAAGGTTGCGGTCGCCCCGCTACTCGCTCATCACCACCAGCACCTGCGCATCGGTGCGGCCCAGCGAGAGATAGATATGGCCCACGCCGCTGTCGAAGTAGGCCGACTCGTGGCGCCCCACCTCGACGGAGTCGCCGGTCTCGAACTCGATACGCACCCGGCCCGACAGCACGGTCACGAACTCCTGGCCCGCGTGGCGGATGAAGTCGGGGAACTGGCCGCGGCTGCGCGCCACGATGCGGCCGTGCAGCGGTGTCATGCGCTTGCCGGGAAAGCCGGCGGCCAGCGCACGGTAGTCGTAATTGCCCGAGCTGTAAGCCGGCGCACCGCCCGCCTCGGACCACACCACCACGGGCTTTGCCGCGCCGGGCTGCGGCGCCGCGGCCCGCGCGTCGAGCAATTGCCCCACGTCCAGCGAGAGCGCCCTGGCCACGGCGGCGAGCTTTTCATAGCTGACCGAGATCTGGCCCAGCTCCATCTTGGAGAGCGTGGACAGCGCCACGCCTGAGCGCCCGGACAAATCCTTGAGCGTCAGCCGCCGCGCCTTGCGGTGCCCGCGCAGGCTCAGGCCGAGTTGCACCCTGTCGGCCTCGGGGGCGGCGGCAGGGGTTCGGGCTGGGCGTGCGGGCATGGTGGTTTCCCTTTGTTTCAAGCAAATCAGGCAGATAGCACTGGACAGGCATGATTCTCGCATGTGAGAATTCTCAAATGCGAGAATTTGACATCCTGATCACCGGCGCCGGCATTGCGGGCGCTTCCCTGGCCTGGCGCCTGGCCGGGCAGCGCAGCGTCGCGCTGCTCGAACGCGAGTCCCAGCCGGGCTACCACTCCACGGGCCGCTCCGCCGCCATGTTCATGGAAAGCTACGGCCCGCCCATGGTGCGGGCGCTGACACGCGCCAGCCGCGCGTTTTACGAGCGCCCGCCGGAAGGCTTCGCCCCGGACCTGATGCAGCCGCGCGGCGTGCTTTACCTCGCCACGCACGGCCAGGAAGCCGAACTGGCGCACACCCGCCAGGAGCTGGCTGCAAGCTGCCCCAGCCTGGCCACACTGGACGCCGGCACCACGCTGGCCCATGTGCCCTGCCTGCGGCCCGAAGTAGTGCACGGCGCGCTGTATGACGATGGCGCACAAGACATGGATGTGCACGCCCTGCACCAGGGTTTTCTAAGCGGCTTTCGAAAGAAGGCGGGCGTTGACGGCGAGCTGCGCACGGGTGCGTTCATCACCCAGGCCTCACATGACGGCCGCTGCTGGACCTTGCAGCTGAGCGACGGCCAGACCTTGCGCGCGCGCACCGTGGTCAATGCCGCGGGGGCCTGGGCCGATGAGCTGGCCGCCGTGTTCGGCGCAAAGCCCATAGGCCTGGTGCCGCACCGGCGCAGCGCCTTCACCTTCAAGGCGCCCGAGGGCGTGGACCCTTCGCCCTGGCCCGCCGTCGTTGGCGTAGACGAAAGCTATTACTTCAAGCCCGACGCCGGCCAGCTGCTGGGCTCGCCGGCCAATGCGGACCCGACCGTGCCGCACGATGTGGTGCCTGAAGAACTCGACATCGCGACGGGCATTCACCAGATTGAAAGCGTGTCGACCCTGACCATACGGCGCCCGGCCAGCACCTGGGCCGGTCTGCGCTCTTTTGTGCCTGACGGCGAGATGGTGATAGGCCAGGACGATGCCTGCCCAGGATTTTTCTGGCTCGCGGCGCAAGGCGGCTACGGCATCCAGAGTGCGGCCGGCGCAAGCGCGCTGGCTGATGCGCTGCTGCGGCAGGTGGCACTGCCCGATGAGTTGCGGCAGCAAGGCGTTGAAGCCCGCGCACTGTCACCGGCCCGCTTGCGATAAAGCTTTAACCGTCCCCCGTCCCCTGCCCAATCGAAACTTCCATGAGGCCTACCATGCAACACATGTCATTCAATGCAATGCGCCGCGCGCTGGTCGCCAGCGGCGTCCTCTTTGCCGGGCTGGCGGCCACGGGCGGGCTCGCCCGTGCGGCCGATTTCCCGGAGCGGCCCGTCACGCTGGTCGCGCCCTTCCCGGCCGGCGGCGCCGCCGACGTGCTGGCGCGCATCCTGGGCAAGGCCCTGGGCGACCAGTTGGGCCAGCCCGTGGTGGTTGAAAACAAGCCAGGCGCCGGCACAGCCATAGGCGCGGCCGCGGTGGCCAGCGCCAAGCCCGACGGCTACACCCTGCTGGTGAGCTCGAACTCCACCTTCACACTCAACCCGGCGCTGCAGCCCAAGCTGTCTTATGACCCGGTCAAGGGCTTCGATGCGATCGGCATGGTGGGCTCGGTGGCGCTGGCGATGCTGGTGAACCCGTCGGTCACGGCAACGGACGTTCAGCAGTTTGTCGCGGCTGCCAAGGCCAATCCGGACAAATACCTCTACGGCAGTTTCGGCAACGGCACCAGCTCCAACTTCGCCGGTGCGATGTTCAACACGGCCACGGGCCTGAAGATGACGCATGTGCCCTACAAAGGCTCAGGCCCCCTGATGACCGACCTGATGGGCGGCCAGATTCCGGTGTCGTTCGACACCGTGGTGGCCGCATCGCAGCAACTCAAGTCCGGCAAGGTCCGCGTGCTGGCCGTGGCCATGAACAAACGCTCGGCCCTGCTGCCGAATGTGCCGACCATGGCAGAGGCCGGTTACCCTGCCGTTGACATGAACGCGTGGCTGGCGGTGGTCGCACCCAAGGGCTTGCCGGCGCCCGTCAAGGCGCGGCTTGAAAAGGCGCTGACAACGGTGATGGCCAACCCCGAAATCCTGGACAAGCTCAAGGCTGCCGGCTTCGAGCCTGGCTACGCCGCCATTCCCGATTGGTCCGGCATGGTCACGGCAGAAATTACACGCATGAAGGCCCTGGCCGAACGCTCTCAAATCAAAACCGACTGAAGAAGGTATTGCCATGCGATCCACCCTGCCCGACATCTCCGCCGTTGAACTCCGCCGCATGATCGGCAGCCGCCAGGTGTCGCCGGTGGAACTGATGGACGCCTGCATAGACCGTATCGAAAGCCTCAACCCGGCCATCAACGCGATCTGCGCGACCGACTTCGTGCGTGCGCGCGAATCCGCACGCGAGGCTGAAGCGCAGGTGATGCGCGGCGCACCGCTCGGGCCTTTGCATGGATTGCCGCTGGGCGTGAAGGACCTGCAGGACACGGCGGGCCTGCTCACCACGTATGGCAATGTCGGCCTGCGCGGTAACGTGCCGGCCAAAGACAACGCGCTGGTAGCCAAGCTGCGCGCGGCGGGCGCCATCGTCACGGCCAAAACCAATGTGCCCGACATGGGCGCGGGCGCCAACACCCGCAACCCGGTGTGGGGCGCAACGGGGAACCCGTTCAACCCCACGCTCAATGCCGGCGGGTCTTCCGGCGGCTCGGCGGCCGCGCTGGCGACCGGCATGTTGCCGATCTGCACAGGCTCTGACACGGGTGGCTCGCTGCGCATTCCGGCATCACTTTGCGGCGTGGTGGGCCTGCGGCCTTCGCCCGGGCTGGTGGCCAACGATGCGCGGCCGCTGGGCTGGTCGGTGATTTCCGTGCTGGGGCCTATGGGGCGCAATGTGGCCGACACGGCGCTGCTGTTTTCGGCCAGCGTGGGGGCAGACGCACGCGATCCGCTCTCCTACCCGGTGGACGCTTCCACCTTCTGGCCCTTGAAGCAGGTGGACCTGTCCACCCTGCGCGTAGGCACCACGGAAGACTTTGGCTTGTGCATCGTGGACCCGGAGATCCGGCGCGTGTTCCGCCAGCGCGTAGAAGCCATCCGGCCGCTGGTGGCCAGCTGCGAGCCGGTCGACCTGCAGCTGGGCGACGCCGACCGCGCCTTCGACACGCTGCGTGCGGAAAGTTTTGTGGCCGCCTTCGCCGACACCTACCGCAGGGCCCCCGAAACGCTGGGCCCCAATGTGCGCGACAACATGGAAATCGCCGCCGCCATCACGCTGGCGGACCGCGCCTGGGCACACCTGGAGCAAACGCGCATTTCGCGCCGCTTTGCCAAAGCCTTCGAACAATACGACCTCATCCTGGCGCCCGCCACCCCGGTCACGCCCTTCCCCTGGACAGAGCTGTATGCGGGCAACATCGACGGTCAGGCCATGCGCAATTACTACCACTGGCTGGGCCTGACTTATGTGGTGACGCTGGCCACCAACCCGGCGCTGGCCTTGCCCTGCGGCAAAGACGAACACGGCATGCCGTTTGGGCTACAAGTCATCGGACGCCTGCATGCCGATGCGCAGCTGCTGGCTGCGTGTCAGGCGCTGGAAGAGGCCTTTGAAACCAATGACACCTTGCGCAGGCCCCAAGCCGACTTGCAGACTTTGCAGGCGGCGCGGCCAGAGCTCAAGTCCATCGTCACCCATCCGCCGGAGCTGGCCGCGGACCAGAGCACCGGCGGCATCACGGCCGTCTGACACGCTTCAGTTTTTGGAATCAAATCGGCCTGTAGCCCATACAGGGCATGGGCGAATCGCTACAAAATCAATAGCGCGCGGAAATCATTGACGTTGGTGTGCGTCGGCCCCGGAATCACCAGGCCGCCCAGCGGCTCGAAGTAGCCGTAGGCGTCGTTGCGGTCCAGATACTGGTCCAGTTTCATGCCTTTGGCGACTGCGCGTTTGAGCGTATCGGGCGCCACGAAGGCGCCTGCGTTGTCTTCCACACCGTCAATGCCGTCGGTGTCAGCTGCCAATGCGTACACCCCGCTCTGGCCTTGCAGAGCCAGCGCCAGGCCCATGCAGAATTCGCCGGCCCGGCCGCCCCGGCCACGCGGTGTGCCCTCGGCCTGCTTGCGGATGGTCACCGTGGTTTCACCGCCGCTCAAGATCACACAAGGCTTGCTGAAAGGCTGGCCCTTCAAGGCCACAGCGCGGGCCAGCGCCGCGTGCACCTTGCCGACTTCGCGCGACTCGCCTTCCATCTCGTCGCTGAGGATGTAGGTTTGCAAACCGGCTTCGCGCGCCACGGCAGCGGCGGCCTCCAGGCTTTGCTGGGGCGTGGCGATCATGTGCACTTCATGGCCCTTAAAGGCCACGTCACCGGGCTTGGGTGTTTCAAGCGCGCCTTGCTCAAGCAGGCTCATGATGGCGCCGGGCACTTCGATGCCGTAGCGCTGCAGAATGGCCACCGCCTCGGCGCAGCTCGTCGCGTCGGGCACGGTGGGGCCGCTGGCGATGATGGACGGGTCGTCGCCCGGCACGTCGCTGATGGTGAGGGTCACCACGCGCGCCGGCGCGCAGGCTGCGGCCAGGCGACCGCCCTTGATGCGCGAGAGGTGCTTGCGCACGCAGTTCATCTCGGAAATATTGGCGCCGCTGTTGAGCAGCGCCTTGTTGATGCGCTGCTTGTCTTCGAGCGTGAGGCCCTCGGCAGGCAAGGTCAGCAGCGCGGAGCCGCCGCCCGAGATCAGGCACAGCACCAAATCGTTTTCAGTCAGGCCCTGCACCATGGCCAGGATGCGCTGCGCGGCTTCAAGGCCGGCCGCGTCAGGTACGGGGTGCGAAGCTTCGACAATTTCGATGCGCTGTGGAAGCCCTTCAGGCCGCGGCGGAATGTGGTGGTAGCGCGTGACCACCAGGCCTTCAAGCGGCGCATCGGCGGGCCACAAGGCCTCGACAGCCTGCGCCATCGAGCCGCCGGCCTTGCCCGCGCCGATGACGATGGTGCGGCCGCCGCTGGCGGGCGTGGGCGGCTTGGGCAGGTAGCGCGCGGTGTTCTCCAGCGGCAGCGCGCGCCTGACGGCGGCCTGGTAGAGATGCTCCAGGAATTCGCGGGGCTGCTTTGCCGGGTCGGGCGTGGGATCGATGCGGGGGGTCTTGGCTGCGGTCATTGAAATGTCTCCAACCCGGATTGTGCCGTGGTAACCGGGCAGTAACCCGCCGCAGCGAGAGGATTTGGGGTTCCGGCAGGGGAAGGGCTGCCTAGAATGGCCCGACACCCTTGTCATCCACGCCCCTCCGAAGAAGAAAGCAGGCACCGCATGAACGGCTATCTGGCCCTTGGCATCGCCATCATTGCCGAAGTCATCGCTACGACGGCGCTCAAATCGAGCGACAGCTTCACCAGGCTGGTGCCTTCGCTGATCAGCATCGCCGGCTACGGCACGGCGCTGTACCTCCTCACGGTGACCATGAAATCCATTCCCACCGGCGTGACCTACGCGATCTGGTCGGGCCTTGGCATTGTGCTGATCAGCATCACCAGCTTTTTCTTTCACCACCAGAAGATTGACCTGTGGGGCATGGTGGGCATGGCGCTCATCATTGCCGGCGTCGTAGTGCTGAATCTTTTCTCCAATTCGACGATGCACTGAGCTTGGCCGTGGGCTATTGGCCCGACAGTATCTTCATCTCGCGGTAAAGATCAGCCTTGCCCTCAAAACCTATGCCGGGCAGCTCGGGCAGCATGACAAAGCCGTCCTTCACCGAGACGCCGTCCGGGAAGCCGCCGTAAGGCTGGAACAAGTCGGGATAACTTTCGTTGCCGCCCAGGCCCAGCCCGGCTGCGATCGCCAGGGACATCTGGTGGCCACCGTGCGGTATGCAGCGTGAGGCCGGCCAGCCGTGCTCCTTGAGCATGTCCAGCGTGCGCAGGTATTCCACCAGGCCGTAGCTCAGCGCGCAGTCAAATTGCAGCCAGTCGCGGTCGGGCCGCATGCCGCCGTAGCGGATCAGGTTGCGCGCGTCCTGCATGGAAAACAGGTTCTCTCCGGTCGCCATCGGCCCTTCGTAGTGGTCGGCCAGCTCGGCCTGAAGGGCGTAGTCGAGCGGGTCGCCGGCTTCCTCGTACCAGAACAGGCCGTAGCCCGACAAGGCTTTGGCGTAGGCAATGGCGGTGGGCAGGTCAAAGCGGCCGTTGGCGTCCACCGCGAGCTTTTGCCCCGGGCCCAGCAGGCGCAGCACCGCCTCAATGCGCTCGCAGTCTTCGGCCAGCGGCGCCCCGCCTATCTTCATTTTGACGACCGAGTAGCCGCGGTCCAGGTAGCTGCGCAACTCTTTTTCGAGCCCTTGCAGGCCTTGCTCGGGCCAGTAATAGCCGCCCGCGGCATAAACAAACACCTTGCGGTTGGCCACGCCGTTGCCGTAGCGCTCGGCCAGCAACTGGTAGAGCGGCTTGCCGGCGATCTTGGCCACGGCGTCCCAGACCGCCATGTCTATGGTGCCGACCGCGACGGAACGCTCGCCGTGGCCGCCGGGCTTTTCGTTGGCCATCAGCGTGGCCCAGATGCGATGCGGGTCCAGGTTCTCGCCGCTGTCGTCGAGCAGGGTTTCGGGTTTGGCCTCCAGCGCGCGCGGCGCAAAACGCTCGCGGATCAGCCCGCCCTGGCCGTAGCGCCCGTTGGAATTGAAGCCGTAGCCTATGACCGGCTTTCCGTCGTGGATGACGTCGGTCACCACGGCCACCAGGCTTAGCGTCATTTTCGAAAAATCGATGTAGGCGTTGCGGATATTGGACTTGATGGGCCGGGTGGATTCGCGGATGTCGATGATCTTCAAGAGGGTCTTTCAGGTCAGTTGGATGAGGATGCGGCTGGGAGAATTACTTTTTTCCCAGCCCCAGGCGCTGCGCGCCTTCGGTATAGATGCGGATGCGCTCTTTCATGAAGGCCTCCATCTGGTCCGTGCCCACGTTGATCAGTTCAAAGCCGTTTTTGGCGGCGAGTTCCTTCATCTCCGGGTCGCTGTTGAGCACAGCCCAGGTGTCCGCCAGTCGCTTGCGCGCTTCCGGCGGGGTGGACTTGGGCACGCCTATGCCGCGGTAGGCGCCGTCCACCCAGTCCACGCCGAGCTCCCTGAAAGTGGGCACGTCGGGCATCAGCGGGTGGCGCTGTTCCATGGCCACGGCCAGCGCCCGCACCCGGCCCTTGTTGCCGATGGCGAACGGCGTGTAGGTCACCGCGCCGTCGATCTGCGCGCCGACCACGGCCATGGACATGTCGCCCGTGCCCTTGTAAGGTACATAGGTGCTCTTGATGCCGAAAGCCGCGTTGAGCCGTGCGTGCGCCGCATGGTTAGCCGAGTTCAGGCCCGAACCGCCCAGGTTCATCTTGCCGGGGTCCTTCTTCGCGGCTGCGATGAATTCCGCGAAGTTTTTGATGGGGCTTTTGTCGGGCACCACCAGCACATCGGGCGTGTAGTGGAACCAGAACACCGGCACGATGTCGGCGGTTTTGTACTGCACCTCACCCTCGATGGGCTGGAACACGATGTGGGGCAGGTTGATACCCACCACGTTGAGGCCGTCGCCTGGCAGGCTGTTCATCTGGCCCCACATCAGGCCGCCGCCCGCGCCCGCTTTGTACTGGATGATGGTGTCGACCATCGGGCATTTTTTCTTGAGCACGACCTGCTGGTGGCGCGCCGACAGGTCGGACTCGCCGCCCGGTGGAAAGGCCTGCCAGTACTGCACGTTCTTGTCGGGGCAGGCCAGGCTGGCCGGCGCGGTTTGTGCCATCAGGGCGGGCGTTGCCGCGATACAGAAAATGCCTATCCACTTCTTGATTCCGGTTTTCATGCTTTGTCTCCTGGTTTTTTTGGGTGGTAACTCGCCGGTCATCATGCAAGCACTGCGCGCCGGCTGCGCACTGAAAAGGGAAAAAGGGTCAGGCGGCCTGCCGCAGAATCCGCCGGCCGGCCTCCGCGCAGACGGCCTCGGTGACCTGCGCCGTGGTGGCCTGGCCGCCCAGGTCGCGGGTGTGCAGCCCGGGGTTGGCGGTCGTTTTTTCAATTGCCGCCATCAGCACCGCAGCGGCATTGGTTTCGCCCAGATGCTCCAGCAGCATCACGCAGCTCCAGAAGGTGCCGATAGGGTTGGCCAGGCCCTTGCCCATGATGTCGAAGGCCGAGCCGTGGATGGGCTCGAACATCGACGGGTAGCGGCGCTCGGGGTCGATGTTGCCGGTGGGCGCAATGCCCAGGCTGCCGGCCAGCGCCGCAGCCAGGTCGCTCAGGATGTCGGCGTGCAGGTTGGTGGCGACCACGGTGTCCAGCGAGGCCGGGCGGTTCACCATGCGCGCGGTACAGGCGTCGACCAGTTCCTTGTCCCAGGTCACGTCCGGAAATTCCTTGCTGATTTGCAGCGCGATCTCGTCCCACATCACCATGGCGTGGCGCTGGGCGTTGGATTTGGTGACCACAGTCAACAGTCTGCGCGGGCGGGACTGCGCCAGCTTGAAAGCAAAACGCATGATGCGCTCGACACCGGCGCGGGTCATCATCGACACATCGGTGGCCACTTCAATCGGATGGCCCTGGTGGGCGCGGCCGCCCACACCGGCATATTCGCCTTCGGAGTTCTCGCGCACGATCACCCAGTTGAGCTGCTCCGGCGTGCAGCGCTTGAGCGGCGCGTCGATGCCGGGCAGGATGCGTGTGGGACGCACGTTGGCGTATTGGTCAAAGCCCTGGCAGATCTTCAGGCGCAGCCCCCACAGCGTGATGTGGTCGGGAATGTGCGGGTCACCGGCTGAGCCGAACAGGATGGCGTCCTTGTCACGCAGCGCGTCGAGCCCGTTGTCCGGCATCATCACGCCGTGCGCGCGGAACCAGTCGCCGCCCCAGCCGAAGCTGGTGAAGTCAAAGCTGAAATTTTTCTGCGCGGCCGCCAGGGCCTGCAGCACCTGCTGGCCTGCGGGCACCACTTCCTTGCCGATGCCGTCGCCGGGGATGCAGGCGATCTTGTAGGTTTTCATGAGATTTCCTTGAATGATGAAAGTGAAGAATGGGAGATGTGGTGAGAACTTTACGGATTGCCTGATTCAATGGATGGCGATAAAGTTATGTCATTGTTTACTTTGAATTAACAATGTCTACGCCCGCATCCGCCCCTTCTGAAATGCTCTTTTTCACCGTGCTGGCACGTTGCGGCAGCTTTTCAGCGGCGGCGCGCGCGCTAGACGTGACCACGCCGGCCGTCAGCAAGCGGCTCGCACAAATGGAAGCCCGGCTCGGCGTGCAGCTACTCAACCGTACAACGCGGCGCGTGAGCCTGACGCCGGAAGGCGAAACCTACTTCGCCCATGCGCGCCGCATCCTGGCCGAAATTGACGACATGGAGCAGTTGGTCTCCAGCGCGATGGCATCGCCCAAAGGCCTGCTCAGGGTCAACGCCACGCTGGGCTTCGGGCGCAGCCATATCGCGCCGCTGATCTCGACTTTTGTGAAGCAGCACCCGGAGGTGCAAGTCCAGTTGCAGTTGTCGGTGGACTCTCCCTCGCTCAGTGAAGACGCCTTCGACGTTTGTGTGCGCTTTGGCGAACCGCCCGACGCGCGCGTGATGGCCCGGCACATTGCGCCCAACCGGCGCCTGCTGTGCGCGGCGCCGTCATACCTGGCCAAACACGGCATACCCAAAGTGCCGCACGACCTCACCCGCCTCGATTGCATCGGCATACGCCAGGGCGGCGAAGCCTATGGCAACTGGCGCCTGACGCTGGGGAAGAAGACGGAGACCGTCAAGGTGCGCGGCAACCTCAGCACCAATGACGGCGAGATCGCGGTGAACTGGGCGCTGGCCGGTCACGGCATCGTGATGCGCGCCGAATGGGATATTGCCCGCTACCTGCGCAGCGGCAGGCTCAAGCCGGTGCTGGAAAACTACCGCACGCCGCCGGCGGACATCCATGCGGTGTACCCGCAACGCCACCAGGGCTCGGCGCGCGTGCGGGCCTTTGTGGATTTTCTTGCCGCGCACTTTGAGAAGTCGTCGACCCGCGCGGCCGGGCTGGTGGTGGACTGGTGAATGCCCCGGGGCTGAGGGTCAGTCAGTCTTCGCACCCGCCTCGAACCAGCCCTTGACGGCAAGCCGCTCGGCATCGGTGATGCCGGTAGCGTTGTTCATGGGCATGAGTTTGCTGACCACGACTTGCTGGTAGACCTGCTGGGCGTGGCTCTTCAGCGCCGCGGGTGAATCAAGCCGCACGTTCTTCATCTGCACCTGCTCGCCATGGCAGAGATAGCAGCGCTGGGCCATGATGGCCTGCACAGATTGATAGTCATTTTGGCCTGTAGCCCTTGTTGTACCTTGGCTAGTAGCTCCTGAATTTATAGCAATGGGTGCTGAAGGCGCCGGTTTCATCCACACAATCACCCCAACGATCACGACCACGCCCGCCAGCGCATACGCCAGCGGGTGCCGGTTGCGGCCCAGCTTGTAGCCGTGGCGCAGCACAAAAAACTGGCGTATGGCCGCGCCGGCCAGCATCATCAAAATCAGTACCAGCCAGTTCTGCGGATGGCTCCAGGTAAAGCTGTAGTGGTTGCTGAGCATGGCAAACAGCACCGGCAGCGTGAAGTAGGTGTTGTGCACGCTGCGCTGTTTGCCGCGCCGGCCGTGCACCGCGTCGACCGGCTCACCGGCCTTGATGGCGGCGACGACCTTGCGCTGGCCGGGGATGATCCAGAAGAACACATTGGCGCTCATGGCGGTGGCCATCATCGCGCCCACCAGCAAAAAGGCCGCCCGCCCGGCAAACCAGTGGCAAGCCAGCCAGGAGGCGGCACACACCAGCACGGCGACCATCGCGCCGACGATGGCATCGCCGTTTTTCTTTTGACCGAACCACTGGCAGATGCCGTCGTAGAGCATCCAGAAGATCACAAAGAAAGACAGCGCCACAGCGCCCGCCGCGCCGGGCGACCAGTTCATCAGCGACTTGTCGACGAGGTAGGTGCCGGCGTTCCACAAATATGAGATCGTGAACAGCGCAAAGCCCGACAGCCAGGTGCTGTAGCTTTCCCAGTAAAACCAGTGCAGGTGGGCCGGCAGCTGCGGCGGCTTCACGGCGAATTTGACGGGGTGGTAGAAACCGCCGCCATGCACGGCCCAGAGCTCGCCGCTCACGCCCTGCTTTTTGAGGTCTTCGTCCTCGGGCGGCGTGAGGCTGCTGTCGAGAAAGACAAAATAAAACGAAGAGCCAACCCAGGCGATGGCGGTGATGACATGGACCCAGCGCAGCAGCAGGTTGGCCCAGTCGAGTAGGTAGTTTTCCATAGCGCTCAACTTGTGCAAGGCTGCTCACCACTGCGGGCGCTGTAAGCAGAAAACGTGGTCACGAACAAAAGAAAGCGATGGGCTTGCCAATCTCTTTCCCGGCTCCGCTGCGACCTGGTGATGCAAGTCTATCGGCTTTGGCGTCTAGCGCAAAGCCTTCCCGGCCTCCTCTTGGGTCGTATCGACGGTTTGCAGCAACTGGGCCGCGACAGCGACGGCAATCACTTCCGGCTCTTTGCCTGCGATGCCGGGCACGCCGATCGGGCTGGTGACATGCGCCAGCTCTGCGGGCGTAAAGCCCCTGGCCTCCAGCCGGTGGCGAAAGGCCGCCCATTTGGTTTTGCTGCCGATGAGGCCTATGTAGGGCAAGTCGGCTTTCTCCCGCTGGCGCTGCAGGCAGGCGGCGACGATGTCCAGGTCTTCGGCGTGGCTGAAGCTCATGATGAGCACGCGGGACTGCGGCGCGAGGCCCGGCACGGCGGCTTGCACCGGATCGGAATACTCAGCCTCTACGCGCGGCGGCAGGCTGCCGGGGAAGATGTCGTCGCGGCTGTCTATCCAGGTGAGTGAAAACGGCAAGGGCACCAGCACCCGCACCAGCGCATGGCCGACATGGCCGCCGCCAAAGAGGGCCACCGGTGTCAGCGCTGCCTGGCCCAGCCGCAAGGCGAGCGCCGGCGCATCCTCCGCACTCACGCATTCAAAGCGCAGCTGGACGACACCGCCGCAGCATTGACCCAGTGACGGGCCGAGCGCTACGCGCAGTGTTGTTGCGTCGTGTCCATCTTGCTGTTTGTCCGCCAGTAGCGCACGCGCCCTGGCGATGGCGTCGTATTCAAGGTGGCCGCCGCCTATCGTGCCCACCAGCGCATCGGCAAACACCGCCATCCAGGTGCCTGCTTCGCGCGGCACTGAGCCCTGGGCCTCTGCGACCTCGACCAGCACTGCCGGCGCAGATCCCGGACGAGCCAGACGGGCCAGACGGGCCAGGAAATCCTCAAGTTGCAGGCTGGAGACACTGGAAACCATTGGTGACGAGTTGGCGGTTGTAGGGTTGAAATATTCGGCAAAATGGCTTGAACGCCACTTGAGCAATACCTTAGCACCACCCTGGCGCCGGGCAGTGCTCAGGCATGATGGCAGGTATATCGAGAATCCAATGAGCCGGCCGCTTCATAGGCCGGCAAAGGCAGGCATCATGAGACAAGAAGACACGTCAGACCCCACACCGCGCCGCTTCTGGCTGGCGGCCTTGCTTTCGGCGGCTGTGGCCGCGGTGGTGAGTGCCTGCAAGAGCGCGCCGGAATCGGCTCCCGCACCCAAAACCCCTGACTCTTCTCCAGTGATCGGGCCAATCGAAGGCCCCAAAGGTTCGGCCAGAAGCTCGGGGGCCACCACGCCACGCGCCTACCGCGAAGACGGCGCCACGCATATCTACGGCCTCAATTCCGACCGCATCTACAAAGGCCGCATGCCGCCGCTGCTGTATGCCGTGGGTGTGATGAATGTGGAGATCGACCGGGCCGGCCGCGTAACCCGCCTGGACTGGATGCGCGCACCGCGCCATGCGCCCGAGGTGGTTGCGGAGATCGAGCGCACTATCCGGGACGCGTCACCCTTCCCCGCGCCTGCGCGCATGGGCAAGGTGGTCTATACCGACACCTGGCTTTGGCACAAGAGCGGCAAATTCCAGCTGGATACGCTGACTGAGGGCCAGGATTAGAGCTTCGCCCGCAAAGAGCAGGGCGCGAGAAAAAAGGCGATGCGAAGCGAGCCGGCCAGGCCAGCATGAGCCGCGGAACCGGCTTTGCCGGGCCGCAGGGCGGGCGGCCCCCTCGGGGGGCAGGGAGCTACACGAAGTGAGCGACCGTGGGGGCTCTATTCAATCTTGAGGTTCTGGGTTTTGACGACGTTGCGCCACGCGCGGTAGTCGGCTTCGATGAAGTGGCCCAGCAATGCGGGGGAGCCGGGTGCGGGTTCTACCGCGTCGGCCTTGAACCGTGCGATCACGTCGGGCTGTGCCACGACTTTGTTGATGGCGGCGTTCAACAGGTTAACGATGGCCGGTGGCGTGCCGGCAGGAGCGGCCAGCGCGAAGTAGTTGACGACATCGATGCCCGCAAGGCCGGCTTCGGTCATGCTGGGTACATCAGGCAGTGCGCTGGAACGTTTGGCGCTGGTCACGGCCAAGGGCTTGATGCTGCCGCTCTTGATGAAGGGCAGCAGGGCTGGAATGGTGCCTGTGATGAGATGGATCTGGCCACCGATCATGTCCATGGTGGCGGGCGCGACCCCGCGGTAAGGAATGTGCGTGATGTAGGTGCCGGTGCGCGCCTTCAGCAGTTCCAGCACCAGATGATTAACGCCACCCGCGCCGGCCGAGCCGTAGTTGAGCGCGCCGGGTTTTTGCCTGGCTAGCGTGACCAGCTCTTTCATGTTGTTGGCCGGCAGCTTGGTGTTGGCCGCCCAAACCAGCGGGCCGCTGGCGATCATGCCGACAGGTGTGAAGTGGCGCAGCGGATCGTATCCGGCGCTGGGCAATGACGCCGCCACCGTGGTGAAGGGTGAAGCCACCAGCAGCAGCGTGTAGCCGTCGGCCGGGGACTGGGCCACGTATTGCGTGCCGATGGCACCCGAAGCGCCGGCGCGGTTGTCCACCACAAAAGTGGCGTTCAGGGTCTCACCCAGTTTTTGCGCAATCAGGCGGGCCATGGCGTCGGTGCCGGCGCCGGGTGCAAAGGGCACGACGATCCTGACGGGGCGGTCGGGGTAGTTACCGGGGGACGCGGCACTGGAGGGACCTTGCGCCATGACAACAGAAGCGGGAAGCGCCATGCTTGCGGCGGTGCCTGCGGACAGCAGCAGGGCTTGGCGACGGCTCAGGGCGCCCGTTGGCTTGACGACATTCATGGGGTGGGAAGGAGAAGTTGTAAAACCAGTCGATTGTCGCCCGGGCGCATGACGCCAGGATGACACGGCGGCGACCCCGCCCCGGGCTCTTCAGCTGCCGCGATAGGTGGAGTAGCTCCAGGGGCTCACCAGCAAGGGCACGTGGTAGTGCGCGGTGACGTCGGCCACGCCGAAGTCCAGGCTGACCTGATCCAGGAAGGCCGGCTCAGGCAGTGCCACGCCGCGCGCCTTGAAGTAGCCCGCGACATCAAATACCAGGCGGTAAGTGCCCGCTTTCAGGGTGGCGCTGTCGTATAGCGGCCCGTCCGGGCTGCGGCCGTCGTCATTCAAGGTGAAGGATTTCACCAGCGTGGCCTGGTCCGCGTGTGTGGTGTAGAGCGACACCTTCATGCCGCTGGCCGGGGTGCCGTGCATGGTGTCCAGTACATGTGTGCTCAAGCCCATGGCGTTTCCTTGGTAGTAGTTGAGGGAGCCGCTCAAAAACCCTCCTGGTGTTGTTGCGCCGCCTTGCCGTGCCGATAGCACTGTCTGCGGCGACGCGCCTAGCCAGGACCGCTTCGCTGGGTTTTTGAGCAGCTCTTGTTTTGGTCTGGTTTACCAAAAGTGTATACACTTTTTTCCATTCCGGCTATTATCTGCCGATGGAATCGTCCACCACCCACACCATCGTCGAAGCCCTGACCAAGGCCATTGTGGAGCACCGGCTGCACCCGGGCACCAAGCTGGCCGAGCAAAAACTGGCCGACCATTTCGGCGTTTCACGCACGCTGGTGCGGCAGGCACTGTTCCAACTCTCGCAAAACCGGCTGATCCGCCTGGAGCCGGCGCGCGGCGCTTTTGTGGCCGCGCCCTCGGTGATGGAGGCACGGCAGGTGTTTGCGGTGCGCCGCATGCTGGAGGCCGAGATGACACGCGCCTTTGTGCGCGAAGTCACCCCCGCCAAGATCAAGGCACTGAAAGAACACGTCGCGCGCGAAAAGTCGGCCGTCGACCTGGGTGACGTGCCCGGCCGCACCGAGCTGCTGGGCGACTTCCACGTGCGCATGGCTGAATTGATGGGCAACGAGGTGCTGGCGCAGATGCTGGGTGAGCTGATCTCGCGCTGCGCCCTCATCACGCTCATGTACCAGACGGCCACCGCCGCCGAACACTCCAACGACGAGCACGTCGAAATCGTCAAGGCGCTGGCCGCCAAAGACGAAGCCCTGGCCGTGCGACTCATGAACGAACACTTGCTGCACGTCGAGGAAAACCTCGCCTTCGACCGCAAGGTGCCGACCAACGATATTTCGATGGCCTTGTCATGAACTCAAGCTACCCCAGAGATCTGATTGGCTACGGCCAAAACCCACCGCAAGCCAACTGGCCCGGCCGCGCCCGCATCGCGTTGCAGTTCGTACTCAACTACGAAGAAGGCGGCGAAAACTGCGTGCTGCACGGCGACGCCGGCTCCGAACAGTTTTTGTCTGAAATGGCCAACCCGCCCAGCTTTGCCGACCGGCACCTGAGCATGGAAGGCATTTACGAATACGGCTCACGCGTGGGCGTGTGGCGCATCCTGCGCGAATTTGAAAAACGCCAGCTGCCGCTCACTGTATTTGGCGTGGGCATGGCCCTGCAGCGCCACCCCGATGTCGCCAAAGCCTTCACCGAACTCGGCCACGAAATCGCCTGCCACGGCTGGCGCTGGATCAACTACCAGCAGATCGACGAAGCCACCGAGCGCGAACACATGCGCCTGGGCCTTGACGCGATTGAAAAGCTCACCGGCACGCGCCCACTGGGCTGGTACACCGGCCGCGACAGCCCTAACACACGCCGGCTGGTGGCCGACGACGGCCGGCTCGAATACGACAGCGACTACTACGGCGACGACCTGCCCTTCTGGACGGACGTGAAGCGCACCGACGGCCAGATCGTGCCGCGCCTGGTCGTGCCCTACACGCTGGACACCAACGACATGCGCTTTGCCCTGCCGCAAGGTTTTTCGCAGGCCGACGATTTCTTCATCTACCTGCGCGACAGTTTTGACGCGCTGTATGCCGAAGGCGACGTGGCGCCCAAAATGCTGAGCATCGGCATGCACTGCCGCCTGCTGGGCCGCCCCGGCCGCATTGTGGCGTTGCAGCGTTTCCTTGACCATGTGCAAAAGCACGACCGCGTCTGGGTCTGCCGCCGCATCGACATCGCGCGCCACTGGCAGGCCACCCACCCCTACATGCTCCGGCAAGAAAGCTGAACCATGGCCGCAACGCTTGATCACATCAACACCGCGCCGCGCGCAGAAGCGCTGCAGTTGCTGGACGGCCTCTATGAGCATTCCCCCTGGATTGCCGACAAGGCGCTGGACGCCCGCCCCTTCCAGTCGCTCGCCCATCTGAAGCACACCATGGCGCAGGTGCTGCGCGAAGCCGGCAAGGACGCGCAAATCAAACTCATCCAGGCCCACCCCGAGCTGGCGGGCAAGGCGATGGTCAGCAAAACCCTGACGGCCGAATCCACCAATGAGCAAGGCAAAGCCGGCCTCACCGACTGCACGCCCGAAGAGTTCGCGACCCTGCAAAAACTGAACGCCGACTACAACGCGAAGTTCGGCTTTCCCTTCATCCTGGCGGTGCGCGGCCCGCGTGGCGACGGTTTGAACAAGCAGCAGATCATCGAAACCTTCACGCGGCGCCTGCAAAATCACCCCGATTTCGAACTGCAGGAAAACCTGCGCAACATCCACCGTATCGCGGAACTCAGGCTTAACGACAAGTTCGCCGTCGCGCCCACACTGGGCAACGACGTGTGGGACTGGCACGAAACGCTTTCGCAATACAGCGACCCGGGCTACCTTGAAAAAGGCCAGCTCACGGTGACTTACCTCACCGACGCGCACCGCGCCTGCGCGGCCTACATCAGCAGCACCATGCGCGAGTGCGGCTTTGATGAAGTAAAGATTGATGCGGTCGGCAACGTGGTGGGTATCTACAAGGCAGCCACACCGAATGCCAAGACCCTCCTCACCGGCAGCCACTACGACACCGTGCGCAACGGCGGCAAGTACGACGGCCGGCTCGGCATCTTTGTGCCCATGGCCTGCGTGCGCGAGCTGCACCGCCAGGGCAAGCGCTTGCCCTTCAACTTTGAAGTGGTCGGTTTTGCCGAAGAAGAAGGCCAGCGCTACAAAGCCACCTTTTTGGGCTCGGGCGCATTGATCGGCGACTTCAAGCCCGAGTGGCTGGACCAGAAAGACGCCGACGGCGTGACCATGCGCGAAGCCATGGCCAACGCGGGCCTGAAACCCGAAGACATCATCAAAAGCAAACGCGACGCCGGCAACTACCTTGGCTTTATCGAACTGCATATCGAGCAGGGCCCGGTGCTGAACGAGCTGGACCTGCCGCTGGGCATCGTCACCTCCATCAACGGCAATGTGCGCTATCTGTGCGAGATCACCGGCATGGCCAGCCACGCCGGCACCACACCCATGAACCGCCGCCGCGACGCCGCGGCCGCTACCGCCGAACTGCTGCTGTATGTCGAGCGGCGCGCCGCGCAAGACGGCGACTCCGTCGGCACCGTCGGCATGCTGCAGGTGCCCAGCGGCTCCATCAACGTGGTGCCGGGGCGCTGCCTTTTTTCGCTCGACCTGCGCGCGCCCGTGGATGCGCAGCGCGATGCGCTGGTGGCCGACGTGCTGGCCGAGCTCAAAAGCATCTGCGAACGCCGCGGTGTGCATTTCACGACCGAGTTGACCGAACGCGCCGCCGCCGCGCCCAGCGCGCCCGCCTGGCAACAGCGCTGGGAAACCGCCGTGAAGAGCCTGGGCGTGCCCCTTCACGCCATGCCCAGCGGCGCAGGCCACGACGCGATGAAACTGCACAAGGTGATGCCGCAGGCCATGCTTTTTGTGCGCGGCCAGAACTCCGGCATCAGCCACAACCCGCTGGAAAGCACCACCAGCGACGACATTGATCTTTCGATCCAGGCCCTGACGCATCTGCTCACCCATCTTTCTCCTGAATAACAATGACCCTCACCACTGACTACGCCCAGCTCGACAGCTGGATCGATGCCCATTTCGACGAGGAAACGGCATTCCTGCAGCAGCTCATCCGCGTGCCCACCGACACGCCGCCGGGCAACAACGCGCCGCATGCCGAGCGCACGGCAGAGCTGATCAAGGCTTTTGGCTTTGACGCCGAAAAACATCCGGTGCCCGAAGCCGAAGTGCGCGGCTACGGCATGGAGTCCATCACCAACCTGATCGTGCGCCGCCACTACGGCAACAAGGGCGAAGGCAGAACCATTGCCCTGAACGCCCACGGCGACGTGGTGCCCCCCGGCGAGGGTTGGACCAAAGACCCGTACGGCGGCGAGATTGAAGGCGGCAAGATTTACGGCCGCGCATCCGCCGTCAGCAAATGCGATTTCGCGAGCTTCACCTTCGCAGTGCGTGCGCTCGAATCGCTGAACGCGCCGCTCAAGGGCAGCGTCGAATTGCACTTCACCTATGACGAAGAATTCGGCGGCGAAATGGGCCCGGGCTGGCTGCTCAAAAAAGGGCTGACCAAACCCGACTTGCTGATCGCGGCCGGCTTTTCGTATGAAGTGGTCACCGCGCACAACGGCTGCCTGCAGATGGAAGTCACGGTGCACGGCAAGATGGCGCACGCCGCGATTCCCGACACCGGCATCGACGCACTGCAGGGCGCGGTGCACATCCTCAACGCCCTCTACGCGCAGAACGCGCTATACCAACAGGTGACGTCCAAGGTCGAAGGCATCCAGCACCCTTACCTCAACGTGGGCCGCATTGAAGGCGGCACCAACACCAACGTCGTGCCCGGCAAGGTGATGTTCAAGCTGGACCGCCGCATGATCCCCGAAGAAAACCCGGTCGAGGTCGAAGCCAATATCCGCAAGGTGATCGCCGACGCAGCCGCCGGCTGCAAAGGCATCACGGTCGATATCAAACGGCTGCTGCTGGCCAACTCGATGCGGCCGCTGCCGGGCAACAAGCCCTTGGTCGACGCGATCCAGAAACATGGCGCGGTGCTCTTCGGCCAGGCCATCCCGGCCATGGGCACACCGCTGTACACCGACGTGCGGCTGTACGCCGAAGCCGGCATTCCGGGCGTGATCTACGGCGCCGGGCCGCGCACCGTGCTGGAGTCCCACGCCAAGCGGGCCGACGAGCGGCTGGAGCTGGAAGACCTGCGCCGCGCCACCAAGGTGATCGCGCGCACCCTGCGGGATTTGCTGGCCTGAACAAGGCGCGCTCCCGGCCCGGTCGGCAAGCCGCAGTTGCTATTAATTTGGTAGCTGCTTGCGTAGGTAGTTATTGGGCTGGAGCCCGATTTGACTCATAAAATCAGGCCACGCCAACGCCTCCCCAAACTCCCGCCACGGCGGGAGTTTTGCTTTGCGGCGCCTTTCCGCGCCTTCCCCGCTTCGGGTGTGTCAGCTTTAACCGAATCAGCATGAATCGCCCGGGATAACCCTGTGACAGGGCTCAAATAACTTGTCTACATTGCTTGTATGCAAGATTTGCGTGCAAAGAAGCTCAGGGCGATTTGCTGCCGGCTTGCTGCCTAAAACTATTACTACTCTTTCGGAGACTGCCATGCCCAAGTTTTTCCGCTCCCTGTTCGGCCAGGTGCTACTGGCCCTTGTCATCGGCGTCATCGTCGGCTTTATCTGGCCTGAAACGGCCGTCAAGCTCAAGCCCCTGGGCGACGGCTTTATCAAGCTGATCAAGATGCTGATTCCCCTGATCGTCTTTTGCGTGGTCGTTCACGGCATCGCGGGTGCTGGCGACTTGAAGCGGGTCGGCCGCGTCGGCGTGAAGGCGCTGATCTACTTTGAAGTGGTCACCACCATCGCGCTGGTGATCGGCCTGGTGCTGGCCTTTGTCTTCCAGCCCGGGGCCGGCATGAACGTGGACCCCACGCTGCTGGACGCCAAGGCCATGAGCGCCTACGTCGAAACCGCCGGCAAGCTCACCGGCGGCGGCACGGTGGAGTTTTTGATGAAGCTCATCCCCAACACCGCCGTCAGCGCTTTCGTCAATGGCGACGTGCTGCAGGTGCTGCTGTTCTCGATACTGTTTGGCTGCGCACTGGCCATGCTGGGCAAAAAAGGCGAGAAGGTGGTCGGCCTCATCGATGACCTGGCCCACGTGCTGTTCAAGACCATGGGCATCATCATCAAGCTGGCTCCCCTGGGCGTGCTGGGCGCCATCGCCTTCACCGTCGGCAAATACGGCATCGGCTCGCTCAAACAACTGGGCATGCTGGTGGTTTTGTTCTACGCCGCCGTGTTCATTTTTGTCGCAGTCGTTCTGGGCGCCATCATGCGTTTTTCGGGCTTCAGCCTCTTCAAGCTGCTGAAGTACCTGCGCGAAGAACTCATGGTGGTGTTTGCCACCACGTCGTCTGACAGCGTGCTGCCGCAAATCATGGCCAAGCTCAAGCGCATGGGCATTCGCGACTCGACCGTCGGCCTGGTCATCCCGACCGGTTACTCATTCAATCTCGACGCCTTCTCGATCTACATCACGCTGGCGGCTGTCTTCATCGCCCAGGCCACCAACACGCCGATCTCGATGACCGACCTGCTGACCATCCTGGCGATCTCGCTGGTCACGTCCAAAGGCGCGCACGGCGTGCCCGGCTCGGCCATCGTGGTGCTGGCCGCGACCTTGCAGGCGATTCCTGCGATCCCGGCGATCGGCCTGGTGCTGGTGCTGTCGGTGGATTGGTTCATGGGCATCGCCCGCGCCCTGGGCAACCTGATCGGCAACTGCGTAGCCACCGTGGCCGTGGCGGCCTGGGAAGGCGACATCGACCGCGAACGCGCCCATGCGGTGCTGGACGGCCGCTACGTGCCGCCGACTGAAGACGACATGGATGTTGAAGTCACCGCCGTGCCGGCCAAAGCCTGATGCCGCATTTATCAAAGCCCCTCATGACCCAAACCATTCACGCTGGTGGCAACCGCCGCCGTCTCATCGCAGGCGCCGTGGCAGGCCTCGGCCTGCTGCTGGCAAAAACCCCTTTCGCACAACTGGCCCCCGTCAAAGCCGGCGACGCACTGGACCAGATCCTGGCCAGGCGCGTGCTGCGCGTGGCGGTGCCCAAGGAATTTCCGCCTTTCGGCTCTCTCAAGAACGGCAACCCCGAGGGCTACGACATCGCCATCGCCCGCATGCTGGCCATCGACATGAAGGTCAAGCTCGAGCTGGTGCCGGTGCAAAGCTCGGACCGCCTGCCCTACCTGCGTGACGGCAAGGTCGACCTCATCATCGCCAGCCTGGGCAAGAACGCCGAGCGCGAAAAGCAGATTGACTTCACCATCGCCTATGCGCCGCTGTACAACGGCGTGTTCGGCCCGCCCTATGGCGGTGTCCCCGAGCCCTCTTACTTCAAGGAGCGGCGCATCGGCGTGACCAAAGGAAGCCTGGAAGAAGGACTGCTGCTTGCCCGCCTGCCCGGCGCCGCCGTGGTGCGCTATGACAACTCGGCCGCCATCATCGACGCCTACCTCAAGCACGAGATCGAATACATCGCCGCCGCCAACGTGGTAATTGAATCGATCAAGGACGTGTCGGCGCGCGACCGCACCCGCTTTGTGCTGATGCTCAACGAAAGCCCCTGCTACATCGGCGTGGCCAAGAACGAGGACCGGCTGCTGGCGCGGGTCAACAAGTTCCTGCGCGAAGCCGGCGAATCGCAGGCGCTGGCCATCAACGCCATGGTCTGGTTCAAGGCGACGCTGCCGGCGAACTTCTTCAAGCGGCCCATTTCTTAAGCCCAGGTCGCTACACTCGTCAGCACACATGAGCATCAGCCAGGTCCAGATCGCCCAGCAAGTCGTCGAGTCCATCCTCGCGCAAAAACTCGCGCCCGGCGAGCGCCTGGGCGAGCAGGAGCTGGCCGAGCTCTTCGGCGTCAGCCGCACGCTGGTGCGTGAGGCGCTGATGCAGCTGCAGGCCCGCGGCTTTGTCGAGGTGCGCACCCGCAAGGGCTGGTATGTGGTGGAGCCTTCGGTCGAAGAAGCGCGCGACGCCTTCTCGGCCCGCCGCATCATCGAAAGCGGCATCCTGCGCGAGGCCGGGCGCCCGCTGCAGTCGGTGCTGCGCAAGCTGCGCGACCATATCGCCCAGGAAGAGCAGGCCATTGAAGAAGCCGACGCCGCCACCCGGGCGTTTTTGCTGGCCGACTTTCACGTCTGCCTGGCCGAATGCCTGGGCCAGCGGCTGCTGTGCGATGTGCTGCGCGACCTGACCGCGCGCACCACCCTGGCCGCGTCGCTCTACCAGTCCAAGCATGACGCGGGGCAGTCTTGCGCCGAACACGCGGGCATCGTCGCCGCGCTTGAAAACGGTGACCTGGACCTGGCCCGTGAACGCATGCTCGAGCACATCGGCAGCGTTGAAGATGCACTGGGCTCATCGGCGCCTGACGCCGCGCCCGGCACTGAGCGGCTGCGGGCGGCGCTGACACAGCTGTCACCCCTGCGCAAAGCCGGCTGAAGCCCCGCCCCTTCGGGCTTAGTGGTAATCACGGACGTGAAAACCAGCGAAACCCGCTGAACAAGGCGTGACTTCGCCGAAAATAGCCCCCACGCCGTGCGCAAAGGGTGTCGGCCCCCGCACCCCCGAATAACAGGCACGGCACTGTTTTTGCTAATCCCCAAGACCGCTCTTCGCCCCGTGCCTTGTGGGCCGGCAAGCGACAGCCCTCTTTTTTCTTCAGGACCCCCATGACCCGCAACCTGCCTTCACTTTTTGCCGCGTACATCCTCAAAACCACCGGCCTGCTGGCAGCCACAGCCGCCTTCACACTGGCCCATGCGCAAAACACGCCCATCAAGTTCCAGCTCGACTGGCGCTTTGAAGGCCCGGCCGCCCTCTTTTTGACACCCGTGGCCAAGGGCTACTTCAAGGCCAACAAGCTGGACGTGACGGTAGATGCCGGCAACGGCTCGGGCGGCGCGGTCACGCGCGTGGCCTCGGGCACCTACGACATGGGTTTTGCCGACATGGCCTCGGTGATGGAATTTCACGCCAACAACCCCGACGCACCCAACAAGCCCGTGGGCGTGATGATGGTCTACAACAACACGCCGGCCTCCGTCATGGCGCTCAAAAAATCCGGCATCAAGACGCCTGCCGACCTGAACGGCAAAAAGATGGGCGCCCCGGTGTTTGACGCGGGCCGCCGCGCCTTCCCGGTCTTTGCCAAGGCCAACAACGTCACCGGTTTTCAGTGGGTCACCATGGACCCGCCGCTGCGCGAAACCATGCTGGCCCGCGGCGACGTGGACGCCATCACCGGATTTACCTTCACCTCGCTGCTGAACCTGGAGGCGCGCGGCGTGAAAGCCGAAGACGTGGTGGTGCTGCCCTATGCCGACTTCGGCGTGAGGCATTACGGCAACGTGGTCATCGCCTCGCCCAAACTCATCAAGGAAAACCCGGCCGCCATCAAGGCGTTTTTGCAGGCCTTCAGCAAGGGCGTCAAAGACGTGGTGGCCGACCCGGTCGCCGCGATTGAGTTTGTGAAAGCGCGCGACGGCATCATCAACGTGCCGCTGGAAGTGCGCCGCCTGCGCCTGGCCATCGACACCGTCATCAACAGCCCCGACGCGCGCGCCGAAGGCTTCGGCCAGGTCAAGGGCCCGCGTCTCACGCTGATGGCTTCGCAGGTGTCGGACGCCTTCGGCACCAAGACCCGCGTCAACCCGGACGCGGTATGGAACGGCAGCTTTCTGCCGACGGCGGCCGAGCTCAATGTCTTGCCCGTACCGAAGAAATAACATCCTTTCGCTACACTTTTGATAGCTGCACCCCAATATACCACCTGGGCTAGAGCCCGATTTCATACCTCATGACGCCCCAGTTCGCTGACAGCCCTTTCGTTGACTTCCGCGATGTCTGGCTCGCCTACAACGATGAATTGCTGGCGCGCCGGCAGTTTTCCGTCGAGGCCATTGACCTGCAGGTTCGCCAGGGCGAGTTCATCGCCATCGTCGGGCCTTCGGGCTGCGGCAAGTCGACCTTCATGAAGCTGGCGACCGGGCTGAAGATGCCGTCCGCCGGCCACATCCTGATCGACGGCCGACCGGTGACCGGCCCGCTGAAGATTTCCGGCATGGCCTTCCAGGCGCCTTCGCTGCTGCCCTGGCGCACCACGGTCGGCAATGTGTTGCTCCCGCTCGAAATCGTCGAGCCCTATCGCAGCCAGTTCAAAGCCAGGCGCAAGGAGTTTGAAGAACGCGCGCGCCGTCTGCTGCAAAAGGTCGGCCTCGCGGGTTATGAAGACAAATTCCCGTGGCAGCTCTCGGGCGGCATGCAGCAGCGCGCCAGCATTTGCCGCGCGCTCATCCATGAGCCCAAGATGCTGCTGCTGGACGAGCCCTTCGGCGCACTCGACGCCTTCACGCGCGAAGAGCTCTGGTGCATCTTGCGTGACCTCTGGACCGAGCAGCGTTTTAACGTGATTCTGGTGACGCACGATTTGCGCGAGTCCGTGTTCCTGGCCGACACGGTGTATGTGATGAGCAAAAGCCCGGGGCGCTTTGTGGTGCGGCGCGAGATCGAGCTGCCGCGCCCACGCGACCTCGAAGTGACCTACACCCGCGAGTTCAGCGACATCGTGCATGAGCTGCGCGGCCACATTGGCGCGGTGCGCGGCGGAGCCAGCGTATGAACCTGCAGAGCAAACAACTCGAACGCTGGGCGCCGTGGGTGCTGTTGGCGGCCGTGGTGGCGCTGTGGCAGGCCGTGTGCGCCGGGTTCAAGGTGCCGGAGTTCATCTTCCCCGCGCCGCTGGCCATTGCCCAGGCCATGAACGAATTCGCCGGCCCGATCGCCGAAGCCGCCTGGAAGACCTTCTGGGTCACGATGGTGGGCTTTGGGCTTTCCATCGTGGTCGGTGTCATGCTGGGCTTTCTGGTGGGCTCTTCGCGGCTGGCCTATGCGGCGGTCTACCCGCTGCTGGTGGCCTTTAATGCCGTGCCCAAGGCGGCGATTGTTCCCATCCTGATTGTCTGGTTCGGCATCGGTGTCGGCCCCGGCATCCTTACGGCTTTTCTGATTTCGTTTTTCCCCATCACCGTGAACATGGCCACCGGCCTGGCCACGCTGGAGCCCGAACTCGAAGACGTGCTGCGTGTGCTGGGCGCCAAACGCTGGGACGTGCTGGTCAAGGTCGGCCTGCCGCGCTCCATGCCTTACTTCTTTGCCTCGCTCAAGGTCGCGATCACGCTGGCCTTTGTGGGCACGGTGCTGGCCGAAATGACGGCGGGCGACTCGGGCATTGGCTACCTCATGCAAAGCGCCGCCTCGCAGCAACGGCTGGCGCTGGCCTTTGCCGGGCTGGTGGTGATTGGCGCCATGGCCATGGCGATGTATGAACTCTTCAGCTACATCGAAAAGCACACCACTGGTTGGGCGCATCGCGGGTCGCAAAATGGCTAGCACGTGTTCAGCTGCAGAACGGCCACTTCTAGAACAAATCGGCCTCTAGCCCTTTGTACACCTGCACCATCCGCTATCGAATAAATAGCAGTGGCTTTCGTGCGCCTAACCCCTTAAAACGCCACGGCGGCCTGCAGCCACAGCGTGGGCCGCTTGGCCGATGCGGCGGGAATGGAGGTCGGCAAGCCGCCGTCGGTGCGCCAGGCCAGAGAAGAACGAAGTTGCACAGCTCCCAGGCTGGCGTTGACGCCTACGCCCACGCCGGCCAGGTTGCGGCTGTTCGACGCCGCCGGGCCGAAGGGCTTGCGGTTGATGGTGACGCTGCCCCAGTCGTAAAACAGCGTGGCCTGCACATTGGCCATCAGGTTGTGGCGCAATTCCACCGTGCCGCGGTAACCCTCATCGCCGCTGGCTTCGCCTTGAGGATAGGCCCGCACGCCGTTGATGCCGCCCAGCGAGAATTTCTCGGACGAATCCAGGTTCTTGCTGGCGGTCTGGCCGTTCAGCGAGACCGCCAGGAAAGTACTGTCGGTGAAGCGCTGCAGGCGGTTGACGCCGTAAGTCATGCGGGTGTAGCTGCCGTTGGACTGCGCCGAAGCCGCGTCAATGGCCAGCGCCGTGGGCGAATTGATGCTCAGGCTGCCGAAGGCCACCGACAGGTCCAGGCCGGTGATGCCGCCGCCGCCCAAGGCGTCTTGCAGGCTGCCCGATAAACCGAAGCTGGTGACACCGACTTTCTTGGGCGTGTAAGTGGCCGTGCCGTCTACATAGTCCTTCAGGTTCTTGTCTTCATACGAGATCGTGCCGTTCAGGTTTTTGAACTGGCTGCGGATAAAGGGGTAGGCGGCAAACACGCTGGCGCTGGTGGCCGTGCCGTGGGCCTGCAGCGCTTCAAATTCCTTGCCCAGCTTGTAACGGATGTCGGAATAAGCCGCTCCCAGTTTGAGGCCGTCGCTGCCGACGGGCAGCTGGTAGGCCAGGCGGGCAAAACTCAGGTTGTCGCCGGAGGTCAGCAGGTTGGCGGTGATCTGGTCGCCGATCTTGAGCGGGCTCACGACATTGAAGGTGCCGGCCACACGGTATTCGCCGGTGTAGCGGCTGCCGTAGTTGTCGAGCACCACATTGCCGCTGTAAGGCTTGGCAGGGTTCACTTCGATCAGCAGTTCGGAGGTGCCCACGCTGGCGCCGGGCTGCAGTGTGGCGCGCGAGGTGCTCACGCCGGGCGTGTCTTGCAGCAGCAGCAAGCCGCGGTCGATCTGATCGCTCTTGATGACGTCGCCGTCCTTGACCTGGCCGAGGTAAGCCTGGGCGCGTTCGTCGGAGAGCAGCGACTGGTTGCTGATCTTGTGGCTGGAGATGCGCCCTTCGATGATGCTGATGGTGACGGCGCCGTCGGTGATGTCTTGCGCGGGCAAGTAGGCGCGGGCCACGGCAAAGCCCTGGCTGCGGTAATAGGCCGTGATGCGCCTTGCTGCGGCATTCAGTTGCGCCAGGGTGCGTTCGGTGCCGATCATCGAAGCCACCAGGGAGGTCAGCTCGGCAGTGGCAATCTCCTGGTTGCCGCTGAGGGTGATGCTTTTGACGAGGACGGTGGCGAGGTCGCCGGGGACGCTGGCGGCGCTTTCCTCGATGCGCCGCAACGCCGGAGCGGGTGCAGGCGCCAAACCGGGGCTTTGCTGCAACTCGCGCAGCACCTGGCCGGCGTCGGGCGCGGGAGGGACCTGCGCTTGGGCATGACCCAGATAGCCCAGGCTGAGGAGAGCCAGCGCAACCGCGTGGGGCAGATGGTGGTGAGAAGAAAGCTTGGCGGCAGGCTGTTTCGGGGTCATTTTTATTCGTTCACTCGTTCAAATCGGTTCAGATATTTCTCAGGCAACGTTTTAGCCTGCAGCCCAATAAATTCGGGCGAAAGCAGCTATCAATTCCACAGCATATGAAGCGCTGCTATTCCTCGGCCGCAGCCACATTCAAGGCGCTGGCATTTCCAGCATCAGAACCGCCGCCCAGCGGGGCATCCAAATCACCGACATAACTCAGCGCACTCTTGTAGGCGTCTCCCAGGGTCGCAAGGCCCGCCGTTTGAACGGGCGCGCTAACAGCCGTTTGAGCGGGCGCGCTGCTTGATGCCGTTCCCCTGTAGAAAAACCAGTTGCCCGATCCCGCATAGGCAGGGGTCACGCCGGTGTAAGCCTGCGGGTTAACGGTGTTGCCAGCGACCAGACCACCGGCTGTGTCAGAGGCAGGGTTGGTGGAGTACACCAGATAGCGGCCTGCAGTCAGCGGCGTGGCCGAGCCTGAATTGTTGGCGAAGTTGCCGTTCACCGCCGCCAGCGTGATCACGCCGGTGCCGGCATTGATGGCCGCGCCCGCACCCAGTGTGACGGCCGGTGTGCCGGCAAGCCGGTCCGCGGCGATGGCGCCCGGGTCACCAGCGATGGCGGTGAAGTTGCCATTTGCCGTGGTGATAACGCTGTTGAGGTTCACGTTGCGCCCTGCCTGCAGGGTCAAGGCACCGCCTGTGCTGCCTGCCACAATGACGTCGGAATTCACCGTGATGTCATTGCTGGCCTGCAGCGTCACCGCGGTGCCACCTCCCAAGGTGGCGCTCAGGCCGGAGGGATTCAAACTCATGGTCGGCCCGGCGCTGCTGCCCGTCGCAAATGAAATGTTGCCGGGTGTGCCGATCAGCACCTGGCCGGCGCTGGACGCGAAGCTAGTGCTGGCCACCAGGTAGTTACCATTGCTCAGAGCAGTGGCGCCGCTGCTGCCTACCGCGTCACCCGCCGTGCTGCCCACCAGGCTGTTGGCAGCGCTGACCGTGCCCGTGATGCCGGTGCTGCCGCTGCCCCAGGTGGCCGCGCCCATATTGCCGTTCCAATTGCCGCTGCTCACCACATAGTTGCCGTTGCTTAAAGCGGTGACGCCGTTGCTGCCTACCGCGTCACCCGCCGTGCTGCCCACCAGGCTGTTGGCAGCGCTGACCGTGCCCATGATGCCGGTGCTGCCGTTGCCCCAGGTGGCCGCACCCATGGTGCCGTTCCAAGCGGTGCTGAGCACCACATAGTTGCCGTTGCTTAAAGCGGTGGCGCGGCTGTTTCCTACCTGGTCGCCCGCCGTGCTGCCCACCAGGCTGTTGGCAGCGCTGACCGCACCCGTGATGCCGGTGCTGCCACTGCCCCAGGTAGACGCGCCCATGCCGCCGTTCCAACTGCCGCTGCTCACCACATAGTTGCCATTGCTTAAAGCGGTGACGCCATAGGTGCCTACTGCGTCATTGGCCGTGCTGCCCACCAGGCTGTTGGCAGCGCTGATCGTGCCCGTGATGCCGGTGCTGCCGCTACCCCAGGTGGCCGCGCCCACGAAGCCGTTCCATCTGGTGCTGACCACCACATAGTTGCCGTTGCTTAAAGCGGTGATGCCGCCGTTGCCTACACGCTCATTCGCCACGCTGCCTACCAGGCTGTTGGCAGCGCTGACCACGCCCATGACGCCGGCACTGCCGCTGCCCCAGGTGACGGCGCCCGTGCGGCCGGCCCAACTGCTGCTGAGCACCACATAGTTGCCGTTACTCAAGGCGGTGAAATCGCCATCGCCTACACGGTCATTGGCCGTGCTGCCCACCAGGCTGTTGGCAGCGCTGACCGTGCCCGTGATGCCGGTGCTGCCACTGCCCCAGGTGACCGCGCCCCTGTTGCCGTTCCAGGCGTTGCTAAACACCACATAGTTGCCGTTGCTTAAAGCACGGGTGCCGTTGATGCCTACAGAGTCGTTCGCCGTGCTGCCCACCAGGCTGTTGGCAGCGCTGACCGTGCCCGTAATGCCGGTGCTGCCGCTGCCCCAGGTGGCCGCGCCCATGGCGCTGTTCCAAGAGCGGCTATTCACCACATAGTTGCCGTTGCTTAAGGCGGTGACGCCACCGTTGCTTATCTGGTCATTCACCAAGCTGCCCACCAGGCTGTTGGCAGCGCTGACCGTGCCCGTGATGCCGGTGCTGCCGCTGCCCCAGGTGGCCGCGCCCATATTGCCGTTCCAACCGCCGCTGCTCACCACATAGTTGCCGTTGCTTAAAGCGGTGATGCCGCCGGTTCCTATACGGTCATTCGCCAAGCTGCCCACCAGGCTGTTGGCAGCGCTGACCGCACCCGCGATGCCGGTGCTGCCACTGCCCC